>Ga0102944_1002182_pt1 | contig 11794 bp, 8 predicted proteins | sample SalPonD_shore_MG_FD_78172 | JGI IMG/M metagenome (GOLD analysis project Ga0102944, IMG submission 78172) | Salt pond soil microbial communities from South San Francisco under conditions of wetland restoration - Salt Pond MetaG... | ecosystem: Environmental > Aquatic > Marine > Intertidal zone >... | reverse complement strand
GCTGATGAGTGACACGCGGGAGCCGGGCGGATCGCCCGACACGAGCGAGGAGCGTCCGGAGCAGCCGGACGCGGTTCAGGACAAGGCGGCGGCCGAGCCCACGCCGGCCGCAGGCGAGTTCGGCCCGCGCGAGGCCGACGCCACCCGCCTGTACCTCAAGGAGATCGAGTTCTCCACGCTGCTGACGGCGGAGCAGGAGCGCGAGTTGGCGCGGGCCGCGCAGCGGGGCGACGCGGCGTCGCGGCGTCGGATGATCGAGTCCAACCTGCGCCTGGTCGTCAAGATCGCACGGCGCTACGTGAACCGCGGCCTGGCGCTCCTCGACCTGATCGAGGAAGGCAACCTCGGCCTGATCCACGCGGTCGAGAAGTTCGATCCCGAGCTTGGCTACCGCTTCTCGACCTACGCGACCTGGTGGATCCGCCAGACGATCGAGCGCGCGCTCATGAACCAGACGCGCACGATCCGCCTGCCGATCCATATCATCAAGGAAATCAACGTCTACCTGCGCGCCGCGCGACAACTGCAGCAGCAGCTCGACCACGAGCCCACCGCCGAGGAGATCGCCGATCTGCTCGACCGCCCGCTCAACGACGTCAAGCGCATGCTCGGCCTGAACGAGCGCGTCGCCTCGGTCGACGTACCGGTGTCGCAGGACAGCGAGCGCCCGCTGCTGGACCTGATCGCGGACGAGAACACGCCCGATCCGTCCGTGATGCTCGCGGACGAGGACGTGCGCATGCACTGCGACGAGTGGCTCGACGAGCTCGAGGCGAAGCAGCGCGCGGTCGTGGTGCGGCGCTTCGGCCTGCAGGGGCACGAGCGGGCAACGCTCGAGGAAGTCGGTCGCGAACTGGGCGTCACGCGCGAGCGCGTGCGCCAGATCCAGCTCGAGGCGCTCAAGCGCCTGAGACGCATCCTCGAGAGCCGCGGATTCTCGGTCGAGACGCTGTTCTATCCCTGAGGCTCGGTCCCCGGATTGCGGCTTCGCCTCCATCCGGGCCGCCGCTGGCCGGACCCATCCCGGCCGCGCGCGGCGCCCATTCACCCCCGCCGCTGTCCGACGAGCGCGCCGGATGCAGCGCGCACTGCGGTCAACCGTCCTCGGCCTCGATCATCATCAGCGCGGCCGCGACGCGCCGGTCCTCCGACATCAGCACGTTGTAAGTGCGGCAGGCGGCGGCCGTGTCCATGACCTCGAGCCCGGCGCCCCATCGCCCGAGATCGGCCAGCAGGCGGGCGGGCGGGAAGCGCTGGCTGCGTCCGGTGCCCAGCAGCAGGATCTCCGGCTCATGCTCCGCGAGCACGGCGAAATGGTCGGGGGTCAGCTCGGCGACCGGCGCGCTGTTCCAGGTCTCGACGAGATGCTCGGGCATCACGATCAGGTCGCTGGTGTAGACCGTGTCGTTGATCGTGACGCTGCCCTCGGAATAGGCCTTGATCCGGTAGCTCGCCGTGCCGGTGTCGAGGCTCATCTTCATGGGAGGTCACCGTCGCAGGATTCAGTCGCCTCATTGTACCAGCGGTCCGCGACGCCAGGGCCGTGCGACGCCGCTCGGGCAGGCCGTGTGGACGCCGGCCGGCTCGCGGCCTGCCCAAGGTGCCTCCGCGCCGTTATAATCGAACGTTTTGCGCCGTCCCGTCGGGGCGGCCCGCCACCGGGAGACGCAACGGCCGTGGACAAGCAGTTCCCCCGCATCGGACGGTTGCCGCCGTACGTCTTCAACATCGTCAACGACCTCAAGGCGGCCGCTCGCGGCCGGGGCGAGGACATCGTCGATTTCGGCATGGGCAATCCCGATCAGCCCACGCCGCAGCACATCGTCGACAAGCTCTGCGAGGCGTCGCAGCGGGGCGATACGCACCGTTACTCGGTCTCGCGCGGCATCCCGCGCCTGCGCCGCGCGATCGCGCGCTGGTATCTGGATCGCTACGGCGTCGAGCTGGACCCGGACACCGAGGCGATCGTCACGATCGGCTCAAAGGAAGGGCTCGCCCACCTGGCGCTGGCGACGACCGGCCCGGGCGATGCCGTGCTGGTGCCGAACCCGGCCTATCCGATTCACCCGTACGGCTTCGTGATTTCCGGGGCGGACATCCGCCACGTGCCCCTGACCGAGGGCGTGGACTTCTTCGCCGAGCTCGAGAAGGCCATCAACGACTCCTGGCCGAAGCCGAAGATGCTCGTGCTGAACTTCCCGGGCAATCCGACTGCGCACTGCGTGGAGCGGGATTTCTTCGAGCGCGTCGTGGACATTGCCCGGGCCCACGGCATCTGGGTGGTGCACGACATTGCGTATGCGGAGATCGTCTTCGACGGCTACAAGGCCCCGTCGATCCTGCAGGTGCCGGGTGCGCGCGAGATCGCGGTGGAGACGTATTCGCTGTCGAAGACCTACAACATGCCCGGCTGGCGTGTCGGCTTCGTCTGCGGCAATCCGGACCTGATTGCCGCGCTGGCGCGGATCAAATCCTACCTGGACTACGGCATGTTCACCCCGATCCAGGTCGCCGCGATCCACGCGCTCGAGAGCGACCAGTCCTGCGTCGAGGAGATCCGCTCGATGTACGAGCGCCGGCGCGACGCGCTGTGCGACGGCCTGAACGCCGCCGGCTGGCCCGTGGAGAAGCCGAAGGCCACCATGTTCGTCTGGGCACGCATCCCGGAGCCGTACCGTGCGCTGGGATCGCTCGAGTTCGCCAAGAAGCTGCTGGCGGACGCCAGGGTGGCCGCGTCGCCCGGCATCGGTTTCGGCAGCTACGGCGACGAGTACATGCGCTTCGCGCTGATCGAGAACGAGCATCGCACGAAGCAGGCGCTGCGGGGCGTCCGGAGCATGTTCCGAAAAGACAACGTACATCAGCAGGAGAACACTCTGTGAATCCGGTGAAGATCGGCCTGCTCGGCCTGGGAACCGTCGGCGGCGGAACGTACACTGTGCTGTCACGCAACGCCGAGGAAATCGCCCGGCGGGCCGGGCGGGGCATCATCGTGAGCCATGCCTCGGTGCGCAATCGTGCCCGGATCGATGGCCTGGGCATGCGCGACGTGCGCCTGTCGAGCGATCCCGCGGACGTCGTCGACGATCCCGAGGTATCCGTCATCGTCGAGCTGCTGGGCGGCTATGAGCCGGCCTACAGTCTCGTCATGCGCGCGATCGAGAACGGCAAGCATGTCGTCACCGCCAACAAGGCCCTGATCGCGCTGCACGGCAACGAGATTTTCACGGCCGCGCAGCGCAAGGGCGTCATGGTCGCGTTCGAGGCCGCCGTGGCCGGCGGCATCCCCATCATCAAGTCGATTCGCGAGGGCCTGTCCGGCAACCAAATCCGCTGGCTCGCCGGGATCGTCAACGGCACGGCCAACTTCATCCTGACCGAGATGCGCGACCACGCGCGCGAGTTCGCCGACGTGCTCGCCGAGGCGCAGCGTCTCGGCTACGCGGAGGCCGATCCATCATTCGACGTCGACGGCATCGACGCGGCGCACAAGCTGACGATCCTGGCGTCGATCGCCTTCGGTATCCCGCTGCAGTACGACCGGGTCTACATGGAGGGAATCAGCGGCGTGACGCGCGACGACGTGTCCTATGCCCAGGAGCTCGGCTATCGCATCAAGCACTTGGCGATCGCGCGTCGCACCGACGGCCACGTCGAACTGCGCGTACACCCGACGCTGATCCCGGAGCGCCGGCTCCTCGCCAACGTGGACGGCGTGATGAATGCGGTGCTCGTCTACGCGGATGCGCTCGGACCGACGCTGTACTATGGCGCGGGCGCCGGGGCCGAGCCCACTGCCTCGGCGGTGGTGGCCGACATCGTGGACGTTGTGCGCACGCTTACCGCCGACCCGGACAACCGCGTGCCGCATCTTGCCTTCAAGCCCGACCAGATCGCCGACCTGCCGATCGAGCCCATGGACGATGTCGAAACGGCCTACTATCTGCGCCTGCAGGCGGCGGACCGACCGGGCGTGATGGCGCAGGTCTCGCGCATCATGGGGGACCTCGACATCTCGATCGAAGCCATTCTGCAGAAGGAGCCGGGTCCGGGCGAGACGACCGTGCCGCTGATCATGCTGACCCGGCGCGTGCGCGAGCAGCGCATCAACGAGGCGATCCGCCAGTTCCACGAACTCGATTCCATCATCGGCGACGTCACGCGGATTCGCGTCGAGACGCTCGGCTGAGCACTCCGCGGGAGAGAACGAACATGCCATTCCGACAGCGTTACACGGGCGTGATCGAGCGCTACCGCGATCGCCTGCCGATCGCCGACGACGCCAGCCTGATCAGTCTCGGGGAAGGTGACACGCCGCTGATCCGCCTGAATCACCTGCCGCGCGAGCTCGACCGCTGCGTGGACATGTACGTCAAGTACGAAGGTCTGAACCCGACCGCGTCGTTCAAGGATCGCGGCATGACGATGGCGGTCACCCAGGCCGTCAACGAGGGCGCGCGGGCGATCGTGTGCGCGTCCACGGGCAACACGTCGGCGGCGGCTGCGGCCTACGCGGCGCGCGCCGGCATCACCGCGTTCGTCATCATCCCCGACGGCAAGATCGCGATGGGCAAGCTGGCCCAGGCCATGATCCACGGCGCGGTCGTGTTGCAGATCAAGGGCAACTTCGACGCCGGCATGCGCCTCGTGCGCGAGATCGCCGATGTCGCGCCGGTGACCATCGTCAACTCGATCAACCCGTACCGCCTGCAGGGCCAGAAGACCGCCGCCTTCGAGATCGTCGAGGAACTCGGCGGCGCGCCGGACTACCACTGCCTGCCGGTGGGCAACGCCGGCAACATCACGGCGAATTGGATGGGCTACAGTGAATATCGCGACGCGGGGCTGATCGGTGCGACGCCGGTCATGGTGGGCTACCAGTCCAGCGGCGCGGCGCCGTTCCTCCGCGGCCACGCGGTCGAGGACCCGGACACGGTCGCAACGGCCATCCGCATCGGCAACCCGCAGAGCTGGGATCGCGCCTGGGAGGCGCAGCGCGAGTCGAACGGCTGGTTCGACGAGCTGTCCGATGAGGAGATCCTGGCGGCCCAGCGCACGCTGACCGAGAAGGAAGGCATCTTCTGCGAGCCCGCGTCGGCGGCCTCGGTTGGCGGGGCCATGCGGGACATCCGCAGCGGCCGCATCCCCGAAGGTAGTCGGGTGGTGTGCACCCTGACCGGACATGGTCTCAAGGATCCCGATACGGCCATTCGCCAGACGCAGCGCCCGGTGATCGACATCGAGCCGGAACTCCAGGCCGTCCGCCGGGTCATTCACGAAAACCTCCCGGAGTAGCCGCGCCCATGCGTACGTTCGTCGCGCTCGCTTTCGTCGCCGGGGCGGCGCTCTGGGCGGCGCGCCGGACGCGCGGGGCCGAGCCCCAGTGGCGCCTGGTACGGGCCGCCCTGTACCTGACCTCCGGGATCTTCGCCGCACTGCTGGTGTCCGCCATGCTGCAGGCGTTGTTCGCCCTGGACTGATCGCGTGGACGAATACGACCGACGCATCGCGCAATTGCACGAGGCACTCGGCATTCCCGCGGGCTACGCCGAGCACACCGGGCTCGTGCTGCAGCGCGAGCCGGAGTCGCTGGTGGAGGTCTCGCCCGCACGCGCGCAACGGCGTCACCATCTGGAGCCGGGTGCGGCGGCGCGGTGGGCGCAGCTCGAGGTCGCAGCGGAACGGGATGGCATCGAGCTGAAGCTCGTGTCCGCCTATCGCAGCGTCGACTACCAGGCCGGGCTCGTCCGGCGGAAGCTCGAGCGGGGCGAGTCGATCGAGACGATCCTGCGGGTCAATGCGGCCCCCGGCTTCTCCGAACACCACACGGGGCGTGCGGTGGACCTCGGGGTCGCCGGCTGCGAGCCGTTGACAGAGGCCTTCGAGGACACGGAGGCCTTTCGCTGGCTCTGCGCCCACGCCCGGGACTGGGGCTTCCGAATGTCGTACCCTCGCGACAACCCTCACGGCATCGTCTACGAGCCCTGGCACTGGGCCTTTGTGCCGCACGCGGACTGAATGCACCGATGTGTCTCGTACTGCTGGCGCTCGACCGCGTTCCCACCCATCGGCTCGTGCTGGCCGCCAATCGCGACGAGTTTCACGAGCGCCCGGCGGACCCGCTGCACTGGTGGCCGGACCGTGACGGGATTGCTGGTGGCCGCGACCGGCGCGCCCTCGGGACATGGCTCGCCGCCAGCATGGGCGGCCGTTTCGGCGCCGTGCTGAATGACCGCTCGTTCCCGGTGCCGCCGGCTGCGCCGTCGCGCGGGGAGATCGTGCCCGGCTTCCTGGAGGCGGCGGATCCGGGCGCAGCGGCGGCCGCGTTGCAGGCGGGCGCGGCCGCCTATGCCGGATTCCATTTTCTCGGCGGCACGCCCGGGCGCGCCTGGTATTGCGCCCGCGGTGCGGCCCAGCCGGTGTCTCTCGGCCCCGGCGTCCACTCGGCCGACAACAGCGGGCTCGACGTGGCCGACCCGCGGCTGCGGCGTGGCCGGATGCTGTTCGCCCGGGCACTCGAGCGCGGCGTTGACGACGATGCACTGCTCGAGGTGCTTGCGGACCGGACGCAGCCGGGCGAGGGCGACGGCGACCGGCGCCCGGTGTTCATTGATGACCCCGTATTCGGCACGCGCTGCTCCAGTATCCTGCTGGTCGCTGCCGACGGCGCGGTTCACCTGCGCGAACGGCGATTCGATCGGGCCGGCGGTGTCGTCGGGGACACCGCTCTCGACTGGCACCGCCACGCAGCGACCACGGAGCGCGAGTGAAGCGCCGGGGACGGGCCGTGCGCCGTCCCCGGTGGATGCTCGCGGGGCTGCTGCTGGCGGTTGCGCTGCCGGTCCAGGCCGCGGTCACCGTGAACATCAAGGGTGTCGAGGGCGACATCCAGGACAATGTGCGCAGTTTCCTGAGCATCGCGCAGCAGGATGTCGACACGCAGGACGCGGCGCGCGTGCGACGCTTGCACGGGCGCGCGGAGCAGGAAATCCGCAAGGCGCTGGTGCCGTTCGGCTATTACGAGCCGCGTGTGCGCGGCCGCCTCGAGTCGACCGAGGACGGCTGGGTGGCGACCTACGTCATTCGCCCCGGCCCGCGGGTCCGGGTGACCCGCGTCGATATCCGGTTCCTGGGGGCCGCCGCCGACGATCCGGCCTTTGGCGACCTCGTGGCCGAGTTGCCGCTGAAGGAGGACCAGCCGCTGCGCCACTCGGATTACGACACCGCGCGCCAGCGGATCATGGAGCTCGCCGCGGAACGGGGCTACGTCGAGGCGCAATGGCGGACTCATACGCTGCGCATCGACCCCGAGAAGCAGGAGGCGCACGCGACGCTGGTGCTGGACAGCGGTCCGCGCTACCGCTTCGGCGAAGTGACGTTCGCGCAGAACCGGCTGTCGGAGCGCTTCCTGCGGCGCTACCTGCGCTTCAAGCCCGGCGATCCGTTTCTGGCGGGCAAACTGCTCGAACTGCGCTACGCGCTCGACGACAGCGATTATTTTCGGCGCGTCGACGTGCGGGCTCGGCGCGACCAGGCCCGTGACCAGCGCATCCCGGTGGACGTCGACCTGGAGCCCAAGCCGAAGCATCGCTACACGTTCGGCATCGGTTACGGCACGGACACGGGGGGACGGTTCAGCCTCGGTCGCCACACGCGCTACGTCAATCGCAGCGGACACACGCTCGAGGCCCAGTTGCAGCTCGCGGAGATCAGCTCCCGCCTGAGCGCGCGCTACACGATTCCGCTTGAGCAACCCTGGCGCGAGCGCCTCGAGCTGGATACGGCCATCAGTGAGGAGGATATCGGTGGCGGTATCAGCCGGCGCCTTGGGCTCGGCGCCCGGCGCGTCACCCAGAGTGGTGGCTGGCAACGCTCGTTCTCACTGCAGTTCGAGCGGAGCGTCGACACCATCGCCGGCGAGACCACGGACCGCAATCTCGTCATGCCCGGCCTCGGCCTCGCACGCAGCCGCTTTGACGACCCCGTGTACGCCAGCCGCGGCTACCGCGTCGGCATCGATCTCAACGGCGGCACCGAGACCTTCGGCTCGGATGTCAGCTTCCTGCGGCTGCACGCCAGCGCCCGCGGGGTTCACCGGGTCTGGAAGGGCGGCCGTGTGCTGGCGCGTGGCGAGGCAGGCCGCGTCTGGGTAGACAACGTCGACGACCTCCCCTTGTCGCAACGCTTCTTCGCCGGCGGCGACCAGAGCGTGCGTGGCTTCGAGTACCAGGAACTGGGTCCGCGCGACGAAAATGGCAAGGTGGTCGGTGGCAGCTACCTCGCCGTGGCGAGCCTGGAGCTCGAGCAACTCGTTGTCGGCAACTGGGGGGCGGCCGTGTTCGTCGATCACGGCAACGCGATGAACGACCCGAGCACGCCCCTGCGCACGTCGGTCGGCGTCGGCCTGCGCTACCGCTCGCCCGTGGGAGTGTTCCGCGTCGACGTGGCCCAGCCCACGGAAGGCGACGAGACCCCGCGGCTCCACCTGAGCCTGGAGGTGGATCTTTGAACCGCCGACGCTGGATCGCCCTCGGTGTGCTGGGGATCCCGGCGGCCGTGCTCGTCCTCGCGCTGGCATTCGGCGCCTGGATCGCGACGACCGAGTCCGGCCTGCGCTGGGCCGTGGCGCTGGTGCGGCCGTGGCTGCCGGAAGGGGTCGAGCTCGACCGGGCGGAGGGCGTGCTCGTGGGGCCGCTGGAGTTGCACGGGCTCTCCGTGCACACCGGGACGGCCACGGTCCGCATCGCCCGAATGTCAGTCGACTGGCAACCGGCGGATCTGCTGGTCAGCCGCATCCACGTGCTGCATCTCGACGTGTCCGGCGTCGACATCGCGCTGGCTCGGCGGCACGACGAGAAGCCCACCGGGCATGAGGGTGGCGGGCCGGCGTTGCCGGACGGGTTCGCGTTGCCGGGGCAGGTCGTGCTGGACCGGCTCCGAGTGGACGATATTGTGCTGCGCATGGCCGGCGGTTCCACGCAGCGGGTCGCCCGGGTCGAGGTGGCCGCCCGCGGTGACGGTACCGAGGTCAACCTGACGCGCCTGGAGGTCGACTCCGATCTGCTGGACATGGACGGCCAACTGCGCGCCGGCACGCGCGCCCCGTTCGCGGTGGACGGGCGCATCCGCTGGCATGCCCGTCCACCCGGCGGCGTGGCTCCGATGGGGGGTGTGCTGACGCTGGGTGGCACGGCCGCGGCGCTCGATCTGGTCCAGCGCTGGGACGAGCCCACGCCGGCGCAGCTCCGGGCCCACCTGCGCCTGTTCTCCGCCCGGCCGCAGTGGAACGCACGCCTTGAACTGCCCCCTGCGGCGGCGCGGGCCTGGTTGGCGCAGGCGCCTGCTCTTACCGCCGGAACCCGACTGCGGCTCTCGGGCACGCTCGACCGTGTCGACGTCGCTGGTGACTTCTCGGTCGAAGGCTTGCCGACCGGACCCCTGAAAGGCGCCGTGGAGGCCGCGGCCGACGCGGCCGGAGCGCGAGTGCGCCGCCTGCACGTGGCACGGGCCGGGCAGCCCGGACGCGCCACGGCGAGCGGCAGCGTGGACTGGAGCGGCGCGGCGCCGCGCTTCGATGTGGATCTGTCCTGGGCGGATCTGCACTGGCCCCTGGAGAGCGCGGCGCCCGCGGTGCGCAGTCCCGCCGGCGAGCTGCAGGTGCGGGGAACGAGCGAGGATTACACGCTCAGCGGCGGCGGCCGCTTGCTGACGCCGCAGGCGGGTGCCACGCCGGTGCGGGCCGAGTGGAATGCACAGGGCTCGCGCACCGGATTGTCCGAATTCCGCGTGGCGGCCGACTGGCACGAGTCGCACCTGACGGCCGCGGGCGACCTGCGCTGGCAGGACCCCGGTTCCGTCCGGGCCGACGTAACGCTGGACGGGTTCGAACCGCAGCGCGTGGTCGACGGTGTCTCCGGAAGGCTCGGGAGCAGGTTGCACCTGGAGGTGGACTGGACACCGAAGCTCGTCGCGCGCGTCCATCTCCAGGCGCTGTCCGGGGATCTGAACGGCCGACCGGTCGGCGGCAGCGGCCGGGTAACCTACACCGATGGCACGGTCCGGATCGAGCAGCTGCAGGTCTCGGCCGCGGATGCGCGGGTGACAGCGAACGGCACCGTGGGGCAGCGCATGGCGCTCCAATGGTCGGTGCGGGTGCCCGATCTCTCCCGGCTGGTGCCGGCGGCCGAGGGCCGCGTCGAGGGCTCCGGCAGAATCGAGGGCACGCCGGAGCACCCGGGCCTGGCGTTCACGTTGAGTGCCAGCCGTGTGCGCGCGTTCGGTGCGACGCTCGAGTCCCTGCAGTCGAGCGGACGCGTCGCCGGCGCGGCCGATGCCGCGTCGCGTATCGATCTCGAGGCCCGCAATCTGCTGCTCGATGCCGTCGCGATCGATAGCATCCAGGCCCACCTCGAGGGGACGCGCGCCGCGCACCGTATCGAGCTGCAACTAGCGAGTGACATGGGTTCGGCGGATGTGGCGCTGAGCGGAGGGCTCGACGGAACGGACTGGGCTGGTCGCCTCGTGCGCGCGACGCTCGCGCCGCCCCGGCAGTCCGCGCTCACACTGGAGGGGCCGGCGCAGCTGGCGGTGTCGGACGGGACCGTCGCGCTTGAACAGGCCTGCTGGCGGCGCGACGCGAGCCGCCTGTGTATCGATGGAGAGGGCGGCGCGGCAGGCTGGCACGCGCGCGTCGATGCGACATCCATCGCGCTGGCCGACCTGGGCGTCTACTGGCGTGGCGACCTGGAATTCGCGGGCACGGTCGATGCGACCGCCGATGTGCGCGGAGCAGGCGGAACGGTCACCGGCAAGGCCCGGCTCGCGGTTTCCTCCGGCGCGATCCGTGGCGTCGTGGACGAGGAACGCGAGACCCTGATCGCGTTCGAGCCGGGGCACGCGGAGGTGACCCTTGCTGCCGGCCGTGTGGATGGTCTGATCGAGCTTCCGCTGAGCGGGGGCGGGCGGATCGCGGCCAGCGTGCGCGTCGACCGGACCACGCCTGCGCGGCTCGCCGGGCGCGTGCAGGCGCGCGTCGACGACCTGGGCCTGCTGGTCGCGCTCGTGCCCCGGGTCGGCCGGGCCGAGGGCGCGCTGGTGGCCGACCTGGAGCTCTCGGGCACGATCGCGTCGCCGGGCCTAAGTGGCTCGGCCCGGCTCGATGCAGGGCGGCTGTTCCTGACCGACCTCGGTATCGAGCTGCGCGACCTGGAGCTGGGACTGGACACCAGCGGCCGGACGTTCACGCTCTCCGCCGCGGCGCGCTCCGGAGAGGGCGATCTCCACGCCGACCTGCGCGTGCGCCCTGGCGCCGACGGCGAGGGCTGGAGTGCCGAGGGCCAAATCGACGGCACGCGCTTCACCGCGGCGGATCTCCCGGAGGCCAGGGTCGTGGTCTCGCCGCAGCTGCGCTGGCGTGTCGATGGACACGAGGTCCATGTCGTCGGCGAGGTCGATGTGCCGTCGGCGCAGATCGAACCGCGCGACCTGTCCGGGGCGGTCCGGGCATCGCCGGACGCTGTCATCGTCGGCCAGCGTTCGGACCAGCCCGAGCCCGTTCCCGTGTGGCGCGTTTTCGCCGACGTGCACGTGGTGCTCGGCAGCGAGGTGACGATCAATGCGTTCGGCCTGGATGGCCGCCTGGGCGGCGACCTGCAGATAAGGGAGCGCCCCGGCCAGCTGACGTCGGCGCTGGGCGAACTCCGGGTCGAGGAGGGGACCTACACGATCTACCGCCAGACGCTGACGATCGAGCGCGGCCGCGTGCTGTTCGACGGCGGGCCGATCGCCGATCCGG
>Ga0102944_1002181_pt1 | contig 11796 bp, 9 predicted proteins | sample SalPonD_shore_MG_FD_78172 | JGI IMG/M metagenome (GOLD analysis project Ga0102944, IMG submission 78172) | Salt pond soil microbial communities from South San Francisco under conditions of wetland restoration - Salt Pond MetaG... | ecosystem: Environmental > Aquatic > Marine > Intertidal zone >... | reverse complement strand
TTATAAAAAAAAAAAAAAAAAAAAAAAAAAAAAAAAAAAAAATATATATATATATATATATACATGCCATATGCACAACCTTTACCAATAGAATATAAGGAAGAAACCCCACAATTAACCGAATTAGAAATAACTATTTCATTTTGGGAAGCTATTTTCAGTGAAAATAATCAAATCTTCCTATTATCATTATTTCCTGAATGTGACTGTGGAAATTGTCCTAATAATTCTCAATATAGGGAAGAGTGTCTCATAAAACTTATGGAAAGAATAGAACACACAAAAATAAATTTAAAATTGACAGCATTTGAATTACTTATTCCGGAAAATGGATACATTAATGAAATCGCAGTTCATCCATTTTATCCATTTTACGAAAAAAATGGAGGAAATTTTAAATTTATGTCAAGGAAAATGGCTCTTTTTATATATGAAATATTAGATCAATGGGGTTATAACGAATCCTTTAACGAAGTGGATTCAATTAATCTTTTAAATCATAATTATGATTTTATTTTGGAAATGAATGAGCTTTCATTCATTATGAAAAGATTGCTTTCCTTGTATATATATTGTTATAGAATGATACCTATTTCTAAGAAAAATGGATTTATTTCATATCTATTGAAAAATATAAAGGAAGATGGATTAAGGAAAAAGTATGAAAGTATAAATTATTTATACAATCAAATTGAAATTTTATACACTAAGGGCCATTCACGGGGTGATCCAAGTAAAATATTCATAAGTTGTGTAAGTAATGTGATATGTGAATATAAGACGAAGAGAGAAGATGATAAAGAATCTTTGATTTAAAAAAAAATTTCCCCCCTTTCATAAATTATTCTTTATTTTTTTATACAATAAACTTTGTTTCACCAAGGGTATAGCCACTTTCAAATATAAATGGATCATTCGATTCTTCCCCGAATTGACTGGGTTTAATATTATTTGCAAAAAAATAATTATTTTTCCTTAGTGCATATCTATTTCTTCTAGAACCCGCAACTTTTTCAGATACAAAATAAAATTCTGCTACTAATTCCGAGCAAAAATAAGATGAATCTCCGGCATGTGTATTTGCATGACTTATAACACCTAAAAGTTCAGTTAAATTCAATTTATATGGCAACTGACAACTTTTTTTAATAAATGTAGTATTACTTTTATAAAGAGGTATAAAATCAGGCTTTCCCCATTTCGAAAATTTCCTCCAACAAATCTTTCCTTTTTCTCTATCAATTACTTCATCTAATTTGTTTAATTGTACGCCCGCGGATATTCTACAGTTTTCTAAATAATCTTTGTGACCCTCATTACTGATAAGAGCTTGTAGTACAAATGGACCTTCATATCTTCTCCCTTTTATAGTAATACCTTTAATTATTACACCTACATGAGACCACTCAGATAGAGTAAAACATTTAATAATTGATGAAAAAAAAGATCCGCCACTTACTAGAATTATGTCTCCAGTTTTTGCTTTTTCAAGTACTTTACTTTTACTCACGTGTTTATATCGAGATATGTCTTGTCCCATATATGATGTGAAAAATGAGAAAAGAAAATTTAAAAAAAAGATTGATTTTTTTCCTTTTTTTTTAAATTTATTATTTCTTTATTTTTGTGAGTATATATTAAATTTTAATTAATATTTCTTTTTATTTTTCAAAAAGAGAAAGGGGTTTTTAAAAAAATAATTTTTAAAAATAATAAGTGTGATCTATCGGGGATTTTTTTTAAACTTAATTTTTTTTTTCTGAAAGATATTCTTTTATTATTTTAAAAAGGAGTTTTAATTTATAAACTTTTCTAAAAGATTAATTATCAAATAATAACTAAACTTTTTTTTAAACATCTTTTCTTTCTTTGAACAATTTTATTCCACCTAAAAAAAAAAGAAAAAATTATGACATCATATATTGACAACCTTGAAGATTTTTCTGTATCATCTTCTGATGACTTATCTTTAGATAAAGATGATTTAACTTTGGATAAAGAAATTAATGAAAGTTTACAAGCAGATATTTTAGAATTAACATCAGGTCCATCAGAAAAAATTCCCGTAAATCTTAATTCCAAAAAAAAAGAAAATGAAAGTAAGAAAGAGAAAAAAAATTCAAAAGAGAATGAAACAGAAAAAGTAATTGAAAAAAATGTAGACAAACAGCAAAAAAAGGTTCATTTTGAATCGAAAGATAAAATTCAAAATGATGATAAGAAGAATAAACTTTCCAATGGGAAGAAAGATCAGGAGAAATGGAAAGAAAATGAAGAAGAAGACGAAGACGAAGAAGAAAAAGAAAAGGAAAAAGAAAAGGAAAAAGAAAAGAAAAAGAAAAAGAACAAGAAAAAAGAAAATGAAGAACAACAACATGAAGAGGAAGGAGATGACGAAGAAGAAAAAGAAGAAAAGAAGGAAAAAAAAGAAAAAAAAAATTATACAAGAATTCCAGACGAAAAGGTTAAAAACTTGCGTATTCCAGGACATGAAGATATTGTCTTCAGATCAGTATTTTCTGAAGAACATGATGACTATGCTTATTGCATTGCAGATTCCAAAAATATTGGAGGACCAAAATCTCCTACAATAAATTCCGGTATTTTATATCTCAAAGCTTTAAAAAAACCCGTTAAATTTGCTTTAGCTCCAGAAATGATTAAAGTTCTATCTAGATATGATGATGATGTTCTTATCAAAAATGTGGTGGAAATTATGAAAAATCCTAAATCTTCTGATTTTGGTAAAGGTAGAAATCCTACAATTAAAGCACGTACTTCTTCTTCAAGTCCATCATCATCATCTTCCAATAAAAAGGGAAAAGAAGAAGAAAAGGCTCAAATTTCCATTACTTCTGAAAAAAGAAAAGCATCTAGCAATGGTCATAACGAAAAATCTACTCAAAAATTCAAATCTGAAGCACCTTTAACTGAATTAAAATCAGACACAACAATCATTCCCTCTCATCAAAGAGTAATTCAAATGGGAGGAAATATCAATTCCGATGCAGAACAAATTCTTACTTTATTAAGAAGAATGAAAAGAGCAATGTCAAGCAGTTTATACACTGAACTCATACAAATTTTTGATAATTTAGCTGATTCTGGATATTAAGGGGATTTTTTTTTAAAAAAAAAAGGATTAAAAGAAATTAATAAATTCCAGATATTAACACATCCGATTTTAATGAAATTATAACAAATTCAATAAAAAAACAACTGTTGATTATTGAATCTCTGTCAGGTCTAAAGTTACTTGACATTATATCTAATTTCGAGTTTACTAAAGAAACAACTTCTTGTTTTTGTTTTTCAAATAATATATCTTGAATGGTTTCCATGTCTAAAATGATATCCCCAATTTTGATTTCTTTATATTTCGAATATCTCGTAATTTGTATAAGCATACTTTCTTCTGGTGGAAGACAGAATGATTTTATTTTTAATGCTTCAGAAAGTGCCATGATTTTATAAGGTTTTTGAATGGTCATATTTCTTTCTTCCGGTGATTCATGATGAATTGTATAAACAGGCTTTCTCTTTTTATTATTATTATTGTTATTAGAATCATCATTATCTATATTTTTATCTAAGATACATTCTGTTTTAAAGTTCTGTCTCTTGAAAAAATTGGTTTGACATTTAAAGCATTTTCTTACTTTGTAATCATTTCCCATGTGTGTGGATGGGTGTATATCTATATTGAAGAGAAAAGGAAGAATAAAGGAATATAAAGGAAAAACTTTTTTTTTAACTGATATTTTAAATTTATTAAAATATATTTCAATATGATTTTATATAAATAAGAGAAAAAAAAAAGCGATCTTTTTTTTTTGTGTGTATGTATCATTGTTAAAAGAAAAGGGAAAGAAAATGAAATACGTTGTACTTCTCTTGTTTTGTATTCTTTACTCCTCATACGGAAAAGAAGAAGAAGAAAAATTTCAAAATTCAAAATGCCTAGATGTATGCATTTTGGATAGAACTCAATGGCTAGGATTGATAAATTCTAGAGATAAGTATGGAGATATAGTTTCAACAATTCTTTATCCAAGTGAAAATAAATGGTTCAATACAGATTATGATTATTATCAAATTCTAAGAGGGGAATTACATCAAACACCTATATGCAGAGTTTTAAATGAGGAATATATTTTCTTTTATTTAAATTTTCTAAATTCTGGTTGTACAAATGAATCTATTGAAAATATTAGAAATCAAACATCTCAAATTATATTAAATGAATGTATTGAAAAAGAGTACTATTATTCATTTGATATTATGGAAGATATGCTGATTAAAATGAAGTCTTATAATAACGGAAGTTATCATTTAACCAAAAAGTGTAAAATTCTCGATGATACTATGGAAGAACTCTCTGATATATATCCATTTATATATAAAAATTATAAGAGTAAAGATGATGATAATTTAATAATAACACATTGGGGTTATTCATCTCCCATAAATGATACAGTTTTTATACCAAGATATTTAAGCTCTTCTACTAATGATTTTGAAAATTCTTTCGCATTTTTGGACGGACGAAAAATAGAAGATAAAGGTCCAATTTTTTTTAAAAATGGTACATTCAATTGTGTCTTTATTACTCAAAGAAAAAAAGAAGATGGAGTGATATCCTGGAATCTTGGAAAATATTCCGCTACATCTGAAAATTTGCATATTCCGATTCATGAACCAGAGACTTCTTCTTCCTTTAGTACTGAAACAGAGGAAACTTTTCCTACTACTGAAACAGATCAAAGTTCATCTTCTGTAGAAACAGAGGAAAGTTCTTCTGAAACAGAAGAAACACAAAAAACAGAAGAAACAGAAGAAACAGAAGAAACAGAAGAAACAGAAGAAACAGAAGAAATATCCCCTACTCATCCAGAAAAACCTACTTCAACAAATCCACCCACTCCACCTACTCATCCAGAAGATCATCCAGAAGATCATCCAGAAGATCATCCAGAAAAACCTACTTCAACAAATCCACCCACTCCACCAGAAACACATGAACCCAGCAATGAAAATAACGGAGGGGGAAGACACAAAAATCCAAATACAAATAGGATAGGATCATGTATGTATGAAGATAGGAATGAAAATATAATTTGTGCAGATAAAATAGACGAAAATACATGCAAATGGGTAAAAGGAGATTTCTATACTATGAATTGTAGAGATGCATATGTTATGAAAGTAACTACTTCAGATGATTATGGAGATGATCACGCTCATAGACCTATAAGAAAAAATGATAAAAATGAATATGGAGTTTCATCTTCTTCATCGAAAAAAATTTCGCAAAAACCAAGTGGTTTGAAAATAGGATTTCTTGTAGCTGGAAGTATAGTAGGAGGATTTATTATTTTGTTATCTATATTTTTATATCTTTCCTTAGATCTGAAAGATATAAATGAGAATAAAAGGACTAAGAGAGTCTAAAAAAACAAAACAATATAATATATACATACATATATATAATAAATAAAATAACAAAAAAAATTTTTCTAAATAATTAAAGAAAGGAGATTAAAAAAAAACATATATTATTTTCTATTTTTTTAAAAAAAAAAAAAAAGAAAAAAAAAAAAAAATAAAATTAATAAAAAAAAAAGGAAAAAAACTAAAAAATAAATTCCAAAATGGACAAACTAAATGAACTAAAAGATAATGTAGTTAACACAACTAAAGAGTTATTTAAATCTAAGGAAAAGTTTAAAGCATATGATGAACCTAATAAAGATGATGTAGAATTATTACAACAAGATGAAGAAAGTGAATATGAAGAAGATGATTCTGAATCTGATTCAGATGATCCTGAATATATGGAAGAATTTGAAACTGGAATTCCAGGTGTCACAGAAGTTGTCTGTTATGGTGATGCATATCGGAAATTTATTACTTGTAATTTTTTCTCTGTTGAAACCTCACATCCATTTTATAAATTTTCTAGACAATTACAACTTATTGAAACTGGAATATATCCGAGACTTGATTATGATCCTTCAAAAGGAGAATTCATTTGTTTAGTTAAAACACATGATCCTTATTTAAAACTATCTAAACTCAAAAATAATATTAATACTGTTAAAGATGAAACAACAGTTATACCACCTCTTAAGATGATGGAATTTGATAAGGATGAAGATATTTGTATTGCTAGAATTTTTAATCGTACTCCTCTATATTTATATAAATATACTAAATTCTTGGATGAATATTCCTTTATAATACCATCAATTTTTTCAAAAATTACAAAAGATCGAGAAACTTTAAGAGTGGATGAAATTGAAAGAGTTATGAAAGTGGCAGAAACTGAAGCGGTTTTAGAAGTAAGAAAAAAAATTGAAGTCCTTTCATTTATTTTAAATGATAAGAAAACAAAATTTTCTAAAAATGCAAAGAACATGTTAAAAAAAACTCTAAATATAAATATAGACTCAAAAAGTAATGAAACGGATGAAACGGATGATAAACTTTGAAAAATCATTTTTTTAAAAAAAAAATAAAAATAAAAATAAACTTTTTTCAAAAAAAAAAATCTAAAATTAATGTTATGATATATTGATTAGAAATATTTTACTATAGAAAAAGAATTATTTAAATTTTTCCCTCATTCATGAGAATAATTACATTAATTCGACAATTTTTCCTCCTTTCTCTTCTTCTTTCTGAAATATATTTCTGTAGTATTATACCTGCAAACATAGATAAAAATATACCTGGATGGGAAACATACGTAGCAACTATAAATATAGGAACACCAAATCTTTCATATAAATTACAAGTCAGTTTTGATTATGATAAAATTATTATATGGGAAAAGTTACCAAGTTCTTCCTATTCAAAGAAACTCGGAGGGTCAGATTATATTTATGTGGGTGGAAAATATTTAAGAGTGAACATAATAGAAGATCGTCATAAAACAATAACTATAAATAATACTTATTGTTGGAATTGTAAAGGAATCCTTGGATTAGCACCTTCTTCTATATTTTGGAAAATTTGGCCGGACATATCTTTTTCTAGATCCAGAATAACACTAGGAAAAGTAGGTTCGGAAATAGGATTGGGAGAAGAAAAAAGTCTAAATTTAGTCAATTGTATGGATTATGAAAATTTTTGTAAAACACGTGCTTCTTCTATACGATATAAAAATACAATAATAGAAGATATAATATTAATATTTGATCCAAGTACTCAGAATTTGAATGTTCCAGATTATATTTATGACGAGTATACTTCAGATATTAATATTTATGGAAGTGATTCAGACACGGAAAACAGTGATATTGTAATTGAGATAAATTTGAGTGATCTGGAGGAAGAAAGTGAAGAAGAAAATGAAATAGAAACTCTTTCAAGTTTCAAAAGAATAAAAAATCACTGGAAAAATGATTTAAAACTCAATAATGAAAAAATAGGTACCGACATAGAAATAAATATAAAATATTCTAAATTAGTGTGTACGAATAAAGACAGAGGGAAAAATTTTTATTTAAAAAGAAATGCTCCTGGAGAAAATTATATAAAATTAGGAACTCTTGCTTTGAAATCACAAATTTTTCATAAATATGAAGACTATATGCTGATACAAATTTTTCAAACCAATGACTTTATTTCCATTCAAAACCTTATTCTTTTTGGTGTCCAAGTGATCCTTTCTATTCGATGGAAGATAACTCATCTAGAAATACTTACACCTGCTCATGAAGTATCAAAAAATTCTTGGATTGATATATTTTGTGAAATACTTGGTGTAGCAGTAACTATAACTTCATTTGTATTACCAAGTACTTTAGATCTTCTGAGTACACATCTAGATTATTATATTTCTACTGCAGTTGTAATATCCATTTCATTAAGTATGAAAATAATACTTTGGATAGATGAAATAAGAATACGCATTAATATGATTAACAACAATAATATTATAATCAATACTGAAAAAACAAAGACTAAATTTTTAACATTTGAAAGATATATCTTCCGATCATTTTCACAAGAAGTGATATTACTTACGGGAATGTGGATATTAGCATTAGAATCAAGAGTGGAAGATTTGGATAGTTTTATTATTTTAATAACTAATATATTTCTTCTATATACAACTAGTTATTATGCACTCATAATTTTGCATTACATAATTTCATATTTATTTGGTGACGGTAATGGAGATGATAATTTCTCAAAATTTCCAAAAAAAGGAAGTATTTTTTATTATTCTCAAAGTTCATATACAAGTTCAAGATCAGATGTATGGAAATTTAGAGGATTTGCATTATTATCTTTTTTAATATTTGGATACCAATCAATTATAACAGTTGATTTCTTCTTAAGACCTCTATTTGTAAAAAGTTTTGAAGAATTTCAAAATGTAATAGTTCCGGGTTTAATTTTTTTGTATTTTTTTGTATTCATAGTTGCTTCTCTTATGGTAGGTCTATTCTTAGAAAGAGAAAAAGCAATAATGTTAAAAAAAGAAAAGAATGAAACAACTAAAGATTCAAAGAATTCAACTATTGTTAAACTTAAAAATAAAAAAAATTGATGAGCTAGAAGAATTGATAAATGGATAAATAAAAAGAATAAAAAAAAAAATTTTTTTCTTTAAGAAAAAAAAATTTACAAATATGACTGACTTATTAGTAAGAAAATGCTCTGGATGTTTTCTAGATTATCCAAAATATAAATGTTGCGAGGATACATATTATTGCGGTAAAGATTGTCAGAAAAAACAATGGGATTTGCACAAAAATTATTGCAAAGCAACTGGTGCATTAAAATTAAAGAATGTAGATGCAAAAGTTTTGAATATCATTAAATTTCTCTCATATAACATGCCCAAATTATGCGAAAAATTGTCTGAACATTATGAAAAGAACGATTCTTTATACATTTTTCATATATCATTTAATGTGATAGAAAAAAAATCAAATATTAAAGATGAATCTAAGAAGGAAAATGGAAAAGAGGAGGAGGGAGATGAGAAGGAAGAAAAAGAAGAAAAAGAAGAAAAGGATGAAGAAAAAAACTCTTCTATCTTCTCAGAGTTTGGAAATTGGAGATATCTTCAAACACAAAGATTGGAAAAAGAACGTTATAAAAAAAATCATGATATCATAACATCTTTATTTAAAGATGAAAATGAAGCTAAATTTAAAGTTATAATAATGTTTGATACCATTCGTAAGAATATTATAAGAAAGAAATATTTATATATTTATGATCCAAGAATAGTCAAAACTACCTATTTTTTAAATGTGACACACGAAGATTTTTATAAAAAAATTTCCATTTTGAATCGCTCTTTTTGGTCTTCAAGAGTTGTATTTGATTCCTATATTACAAAAACAGCTTTAGAACATTTTAATGATCTCGAGCGTAATGTAGAATGAATATTAAAAGGAAAAAAATAATAAAAAAAAATGAAATTTTAAATGAAATCTCCTTCTTTTTTTCTTTTATTTTAAATTTTCTTTTTTTTTTAAATAAAGGAAAAAAAAAAGAAAAAAATGCCATACACATGTACATGTGAATATCTAACTGAAAAATTTTACTCATTCATTAAAAAACTGAGAAAAGAGGAAAATGCTGTATTCCCTACATTTTTTTCTGCATTAATACTCTCAACAGGAGTACTCTTTCAATTTATAGGAGTATCTTTTGGTTTTTCCTTATATTATCTTTTCGTTTTTATACCATTTTCTCTTATGATACTTATAATAATGTTATATGGAGCACCTTATCCTTTTCAATCTTTAAAAGGATTTAAATATTCCGTGATTTCTAGTTTAGAAGAAGGAGGTGATATTGAACAAGAAGCTTCGGATCAAATAGAAAACTTCATGTTATGTTGCTTAGCACCAGCTCCATTTTTTATTATCTATATAATATACGCTTCTGGAAGCGATCCATATTTAGCAATAGTTTTTCAAATGCTAGGGGCTTTATTTATTATATCGAGTTTATGTATTTATTTAACTATTTTTCATTTGTTAATTCCAGAGGAGTTTGAAGAGGAGTAGGTCTTTCATCTGTATATTTTTTAAAAACCTTTCTTTTGAATATTAAAAAAATAAAAGGAGTTTTTAAAAAAAAATTGAATTTTCAAAAAAAAAATCAAATTTTTGGAAACTTTAACTTTCCCGTTAATTAATAATTTAAAGGATGGAAAAAACAGACAATCCATTTGAACATCCAAATGAAAACTATCCCAAAAAAACTATTCAAGTAAACAATCCAGAATTGATAGAAACAACTGAGGAATACATATTAAGAAATTCTGTCTCTGAACAATATTTTAGATATGGAAACATATCAAATATAAGCGAAATTGAACGAGAAGTTATAGGAAAAAAATTGAAGGAGTTAAAAAAAAACTTTTCTAAAGAAGATCCTCTCTTACCCCAAAAATTTTTCAAATCCATTGAAAACTTTTCCGTTATAAAAGAAAGTAAAAACTATATTTTACCATGCATTAAAAATAAAATGACCGTCGTTGATGATAATGGAAAGGGCATTTGCATAGTCAATATAGATAAAAATGTAATTAAAGAGTATGGAGGATTAGCACCTATTACCCTTAAATTTGAAAGACTTGATATTGAAAAGAAGCCAAAAATGAAGGATGCAATCAACACTTTCGAAGATTATGCTTTCCTTCCCATAGGAAATGTTACTGGAAAATTGATAGAACCGAGTTTAGATTCAACAAAAGAGACCGATAAATTTAATTACAACGGAAATTTAGTAAATGTATCTACTTTTGGTATAGATACTTTAGTAAATACGAAATGGCATTGGTTATCACATGTAAGACATGCGCCTTCACTTCCAGATGTAGAAAATAATCCCGAAAGTTCTGATTATAGATTCTTAAAAAGGGATATTCTAACAGATAATCCTAATAGGGAATTAACAGAGAATGAAATCGAAGAAACGGACACGCTTCATAAGACTAGTACTGAAGTAAGGAAAATCAAAAAAAGAAAGACAGAAGAGAAGTATCCTGCTCTTCCTTTAAAGGTAAATCCAAATTCAAATCCAAATTCAAATCCAAATAATAATAATAATGATGATGAAAATGGATATGAAAGTGATGAAGATTTCATCTCGCATGATTATGTAATCCCTGAAACATGGAGAAGACATTTTTCCAATCACACTATTAACCCAAATGGAAATGTGACACCAATATCATTTATTAAAGATAGAGAAGAAATAAGAATAGATTTTATGTCTGGAAGACTTGAAGTTGAATATCCTATCTATCCTATATGGGATTTATGCTGTGCGGATAAAGATCTTATTTATGCAATTTTTAAGTTTTATATAGCAAATAGTGAAAATGAGCTGAATGAATTTTCATTTTTTAATGAAATAGCTCAAAGACACATTCTCATGATTACGGAAATGGAATTACGCTATATTCTTAACCAAGAATATCATTCCATCGAATACACAAAGATAGAAGATCCAAGAAAATATAGACTTCCAGTAGAAAATATGAAAGATCCAAATTATTATATGGAAAATATAGTAGGATATTATTACTTAATTGATATCGATATTGGAAGTAGATATTGGATAATTGTAGTTAAAAAATCTAAGATTGATGATATGATTAAAATTGCTCCTATTGAATTTGAAACAACAGAAATATCAAAGGATCAGAAATGTGAAAACATAGACGAAATAGAAAGTGACAGTGAAAATGATGTTGAGATAATATCACCTCCAAATGGATTTAATCATATTGACAATAACAATAACAATAACAATAAC
>Ga0102944_1002180_pt1 | contig 11803 bp, 10 predicted proteins | sample SalPonD_shore_MG_FD_78172 | JGI IMG/M metagenome (GOLD analysis project Ga0102944, IMG submission 78172) | Salt pond soil microbial communities from South San Francisco under conditions of wetland restoration - Salt Pond MetaG... | ecosystem: Environmental > Aquatic > Marine > Intertidal zone >... | reverse complement strand
AGAATGATACCAATGATCATGACTCCCTCTGTTATCCTATGATATGGTTTAGGCAAAGCTCTGCAAAGAATGTAGCCGGCCACTATTGAAAAAATGAAAAAGCCCAGCATGATGGGTATTTCTTCAAACATCAATATACACCTGCATAAACCATTCATATAATTTCTCTAATTTTGTCCTAATCTCACTTTTTTGTGGATGAATTTTTATTTTTGTAGGCTTACTCCTTCTTTGCTTACTCCAAAAATCTAATACGATTATTATCACCCATACGATGATTATTGAATCGGTCAAAATGTAAATCCTTATACAAAGAGCATTAAATTCATTGTAGAAGAGAATAACCCCATTTGAAAATATTATAGCCAAGAGTGAGAGTATTCCTAGGGGAATAGCCAGAGCCTTTACATTTTCCTTACGAAATTTTCTGTCAACGATAATGTTAAATAAAATCTCAGGAACAAATAAACTTAATAGTAGCAAAATAACATACACAGCCATCCCTCCTCCTGCTATAAAGTAAAAATTAGAAAGTACCATTTTATAACCACCTCTGAATTTATTTTTTGATAATTAAAAAATGGATTTGATGATTATATTTAAAGAAAAAACAGTAACTCCATTTTTAGGAATTCAGAGATTTGAAAATATAAACTAATACTAGCATATTTGAGTTGATAAAAATCAAATGAAGAGATTTAAGATCTTTTTTATTTATATATGTCTAAATTCTTTATAATTAAAAAAACAATGAATGCATTTATCAACTTATAATAATAATATTAATTAGAAACTGAAAATGGTTGAGCAAAGCTCAGAAATTAATCATGATAATTTGAATATTTATACCCCACTTCAAAATAAATCTCTTAAAATAAATGATAGGACTTTTCAATTTATTTTAGAACAGTTTTTCAATGGTAAAGAGTCAGATCTTCGAAAATGGCTTTTCAATGTTAATAAAATTGAATATGAATTTGGGACAAAAGAATGGGCTGATGGAAATTTCAATACACATTATGCTTGTAAACATGGTTGCTGGTATTGTTACGCTTGGTCAGAAGCTTATCAGAGACAACGTGATTATTGGATGGATTGGGGAAGAAGAATGACTAAGCGTAACTATTGGAACAAAGGATGGAGGGAAAGAAAGGATGGCTTCATAATTATGTATCCCACCACACATGATATTCTACCAGAAATTATGGATGATTGCTTTGTTGCTATTCGCAAAATGTTGGAAGCGAATATAAATGTTTTATTAGTTTCAAAACCCCATTTGGAAGTTATTAAAGGTTTAATCGAGAACTTTTCTGGATTTAAGAAGGGTCAACCAAAATTAATATTGAGATTTTCCATTAGCACTAATGATGATGAGATTTTAGCATTTTGGGAACCAAATGCTCCAAAATTTGAAGAGAGATTTAAATCCCTAAAAATAGCTTATCAAAATGGTTATCATACGAGTGTTAGTATGGAGCCTTTTTTTCCCCCTAAATTATATAGTCAACAAAAAGATATAGGAAAATATATAGAGCTTGTTATGAAATTAAAAAAATATGTTAAAGGAACTCTTTGGATTGGTATGATGAATCATATCCCCGTTAATATCCAAAGAGGAAAAATATTAACTAAAAAAGAGAACAATAAAATTCAATCTCTTAAAAATTTTTATAGTATTATAAATATTAAGCAAATAATATCTAATTTATATAAATTCGAAAAAATAAGATGGAAAGAATCTATTAAAAAATTTTTTATTAAAAAAATTCTTGAAGTGTCTTAGTTTTTTCAGTTACAATATCCCACATATCTTTTACATCAGAATCTGTCCAAGATTTAAATCTTTCGTCTCGATATTTTTCAATTATCCTTAACCAAGAAGAACTTATTGAAAAACTCTGAAAAACCTTTTGTTTTCCTATCAGAGATTAATGCTGCGCTTATAGATGTTCCTGGAAAGATAAATTCATGAATACCATCTTTTTTAGTAACTTTATTCATTCCCCAGCTACTCATTAGGTCAATAAAAAATAAGTCTATATCAGCTTGTTTTTTAAGAATATTCAAATATGTACTGATGTACTTTCTAATAATAATTTGTTTTGTTGCCATCCACCATCCAGATTTATCTTTTCTAGAATAATAATGATTTGAATTCTCTTTTGGAAAATCTTTAATCTTTAAAATCCTGTCACTATCTTCTTTTAATCTTTTTATATTATCTAGATGGAATTCAAAATTTGTTTTTTTTTGAAAATAATTTACCATTCTATCTCCAGAAATTTATCTTTATGAAACTAAATTAAATAAGAAAATTAATCTTTAAAAATGTTTTAATTAATTATGCAAATATTTTAAGAAAAGTTTATAATAAATATTTAGGGAACTCCGGTTTTTAATAAGATATTAATTTATTCGTCCTTATGTTTATTCCCAAATAAATAAAGTCCATTTAATTATTTGCTTAAATTTTAAATATTTATCATAACATATATAGACTAATTAGACTTAAATTAGTGGTTAAGTATGGAAATCGAAAGAATAAGACAACAAATAGCGACATTAATCTATTCTCAGAGTAATATTATTAATGAAGAGCAACCATTTGAGAAATATATAGCAAACTGTAGAAAAAACAATATGAACAACGAAGAAACGGTAGTCCAGCCATTTACTATCTCATTCTTAAAAATTCTCAATTATTTCAATCAACATAATCTCACAATTGAAGAAGAACAGCAAGGCAACAAACCAGATTTTTATTCAGATAGATTTATTTTGGAATGTAAATCGAGTAAATATGATGACTTTTCGAAACGTATTGATAGAATAGAGTCTCCAAAAGAACAGCTCGAAAGATACTTAAAAAGTAGAGAATTCCAACGGGATTATGGAATGTTATTTTCATTAGACCGCTTTGAAGTATTTAAGCTCGTTGATGGACATATAGAAAAGCTCGACCATCTATCTTTTTCTCTAATTAAGATTTTGGAAAATGAAGTTTCGAATTTTGAGAATTTCGTGAATACATTTTATGTTCAACCCATAACAAAGGGCCAAAAAATAAAAATAATCGCAGAAACAGAAAAACAAGATCTCATTAAAATACAGCCAAAAGTGTTTAATAAAGTTTTAAAATCTCTAATAAAAGAAATTTCGATTGAATTAGAAGAAAAGTTTGTTGAATTACCTGAAGAGAACGATGAGACACAACTGATAAAATCAAAAGTCTGTCATCTGAAAAAACAAATGGACTTAAGTTCCACTCACGAAGCAGAAAGGGAATTTATTTCGCAAACATCCTATATCATATTGGCAAGGATTTTATTAACTAAATGTTGGGAAGATATGGAGTTAATTGAACCTCCAAATACATATAACGGCGGATTTAAGAAATATATTCAAGATTATAATGAAAGAATAGAAGAGATCTATGAGAAAGCACTCAATAAATCACAAGACATTTATTATTTGTTTAATCCGAATAATCCATATCTGCTCATAGATTTATCTGAAAATTTAATAATTAATATCTTATTCGATATTTGTAAATATGATTTCCGAACTCTGGATTATGATATTTTAGGGTATATTTATGAGGATTATTTAGATATTGAACATCGAAAAAAATTTGGACAATATTATACTCCACCATCTATTGTTAATCTCATTTTAGATAGGGTGGGTTTTGTCCCAAAGAAAAATACCTTTCTCACAGATAATATTTTGGATCCTGCTTCAGGTTCAGGTACATTTTTGTTAAATGCGGTAAATAGAGTATTAAATTCGAAGAAGAACGGCGTTGACCATCCCATTGAATACAAAAAAATAATCGAAAATAATATTTTCGGATCCGAATTGATGCTTTTTCCTTATCTTATATCAGAAATAAATATATTAATACAAATCTCTCCTATATTAAAAAATGTAATTGAACAAAATAAGAAACTAAATGTCTTCCATGTATTTCCCAATAATTCCTTTAATTTAGTAGACAAATCTCTAATTAATCGTTTGTTTGATATAGAAGAGGATAATATTAAGGGAAACGAGCTTATGGATACAGCAGTAATAGAGAGAAAGAGACCGAAATTGAATGAATTGCAACATAAACATGATTTTGAATATGTAGTTGGAAATCCACCATATGTAGCAAATGATACAAATCCGGAACTCTTTAGAGAGATGAGAGAATTATTTACTTTTTGTGAAGAAACCTATCATAATAAGATGGATTTATTTTATTGGTTTATCATCTTAGGAATTCTCAAGCTTAAAGAAGGAGGTAAATTAGGATTTATAACTACTCGATACTGGATTGATAAAGGAGAAAAAACTGGAGTTGAGACGCTTAAAAAATATGTATTAAATAATTGTTATCTTAGAGAAGTTATTGATTTAAGAAACATAACAGTTTTTCCAAGTGCCACAGGGCAAGAAAACATGGTTTTTGTTATCCAGAAAAAAGGAGAAGCTGTAAATGATGATTTTATCTCCATTTATAGAATTGAACCGCGACCAAATATGGGAGAGTGTACTTTAAAAGACTGTATTTTTGAACGGGGATATTGCAAAAATGATCAAGAATATTTAGACTGCCTATGTTCACGAGAAAATGAGTGGGATAGTTTAATGGAGAATCAAGATAATAACCTCAAAGACTATATTGAAGCGTTTAAATCCGCTCGTAAAACTTCAGATCTTAAATATAATCGATCTTGGGATATTTATTTCCCTGGAGAGGGAAAAATAAAGGAAATTATGGATAATATTTGGGGATCCTGCACAAGTGATATAACTAAGAAGGATGCTTTAGGAATTACACACACTGAAGAGAATGTAATTAAATTCATCAACGATTTTTTTATTCTAAGGGTTGGGGTTATGACTACTGCTGATGAGTATTTTATATTGGATGAAGATGTTTTTAAAATAGAGGGTGAGAAATATCTAATAAAGTTGGTGAATTCTATTAAAATTAAAAGGAGTGAGAAAGATAATATTTTAAAAGAATTTAGTGGAGAGATTGATTCTGAAGGATATATATGGTTGGAGCTAAACGATACTGAGAAGTCCCGTCTTATAGATCTTTATAAAACCCCAAGTGTATATAGACATGGGTTAGATCTCTCGAAATACCAAGGAAAATTGATATTCTTCGAGAATGAGTCCCTATATCATAATTGTCCCTCACTTGTGAGATATCTTAATCAATTTAAAGATAAAATTATAAAAAAGCTCGAGGATTACAATGAGCTAACTCCAACTCGACCAAATAAATGGATTACAGTAAGGAGAGGAGGGGTTATTCGTTTACCAAACTATAATGATAGAAATTTATATGAATTCTATCAGGACAAACCGAAGATTTTTTATAATTATAGGGTTGGAAATAATAATATTTTCGGATATACAAATAATTCAATGATAGCGACTACGGATATGTATTTCTTTCATAAATTCGGAGAAAAAATAAATTTATTTTATATCTTGGCCTATTTGAATTCAAAATTAATTACATTTTACTTTAAAGAGCGTCCAATAGAATTAATGAGACAAAAAACGAATGTCGAGAACGATATTCCAGTATTTATACCTCAAAATGATAATGAAAAGCTGTTAATGAAATACATAATCATCAAAGAGAAAAGATTAACAAAAAAATTACAATTATTAGAAAATCTGTACCGAAAAAGGGGTTTTCATTTTGAAATATCCCAAGAACGATTTGAAGAAATTTCTATTAATCTCCAGAAATATATAAAAAAAGTACCTTTATATTCTTTTGATGAGTTATCATTTAAGATATCTTCGAGTAACAATATTAAAGAGATCAATCGTAAGGATTTTCCAATCCTAATAAGCAATCGCTATGGTACAGAGAGAGTCTCATCATTTGAAGAAGAAGTGAGAGAAACCGATGTGGTTTTTATATACGGATCTTTAGAGATATACGTGAATCAAAAATACTATGAAAGTATACGATTAGTCTTAGAAAGCTATTTAGAATTTACAGAATCCCCGAAGTTTAGTGAAATTCTAATGTTGAAAGTCCCAAATAAAAGAGTATTAGAAGCATACAAGATCCAAAAAGTAATGTTAGAATCGAAGCTCACCCAAATAACACCTGAAGGTAAAAAATTAATCGAAACGGTGATTAATTCGATTCTTGAAAATGGAAATACTGAAAAAATAAAAGAGATAAATTCCATTCGTGAAATTTTACATTTTATTGATTTAGCGTTTATTAATATGATTGTACCCGATCATAAAGAAGATATATTGACATATTAAAAAGGATTAAAATATATTGAAAATGACTAAAAAAGAATTAGAAAAGATTGTTAAGAATTATAAGATCAATATTGGTCAAGTTAATGAACTCATTGAGGAAATAATCATAACTGAAAATATTACAGAAGAATATAAAGTTAAACTCAAAGAAATGGGAATAATCTATCAATTGAGTTTCCTTGAAGCCTTCAATCATGACTTTTTTGTTGAATTATTCTCTGACCAACCATATATAATTATCGCTAAAGAAATAAAAAACATCAAAGACCAAGAAAAACTTAAATTATCTTTTAAACAGATAATTGAATTAAATGCTCATGAACTTCTTTTGGAAAAAATGGCGGAGAAAATGTATTCAGAAGTATTTGATTTTTATAAGTTAGGAGTTACTTATTTTGTAAGAAAATTATTAGATTCATTTTTAGAATTAGAATTCTCGCGATATGCTCGAGAGAGAGGCTTGAGTACCGATGAACTTCAGGCTTTTAAAAATTATAGAAACAAATTAGTACATCGATCAATTAAAGAAAGAAAACCAAATAATAGTATATATCTTGATAACTTGAAATTAAAAAATCTTATTATAGACTATATAGATCTTATCGAAGAACTTGTGTCCTTAAAATATTACGACGAAGATCGGAGAAGAGAGATCATCAATTTATAAAAATCTAATCTGTTTTTTATTGATTCCATTTATTTTTTTCTTTATATTTTTTATTTAATTATGATGAAATCATCATATTTTGATAACAATCTTTTCAATAATATCAAATTTTAATTCTGCTCCTCTAAAATACTTCATTAAAAAATCAAGATGAATAGTTATCTTTTCAAGGAGAGAGACATCTTCAAATGATTCATTTACATTTTTAATGAGAGGATTTATAAATCCATAAATTCCGTATTTTTCTGAGACTTGAGTAAGTGTTTCTAATATTACTTTAAGATTCTCAATTGTTCGAGGATTCTCCATAAGAGATATATCTTCATATAAATTACAAAGTTTTTTTTTTATAGGGTAAATTCTTGCTATATCTCCTGCATGTAAAATGCTTTTCAGAATTTCTTCTTTGTATTTAACAGTGTCACAATCATCAATTAGATTAATTACTTCTTTCCTAGAAAGAGAAATTTTGGATATTGGAGTAAAAAATTTTCCTCGGTTTTCCATTAAATCTTGGTAATATCCATCACAAAATGATTCACCTTCATAATTTTTATCAATTATCATAAGGATTTTCAAGCATCCATACACTTCTAAATAGGTGATAATGATTTTTTCTTCTTTCTTACCTTCCACAACAATTATATTATAAATTTTCTCCTCATTTTTGTTAAATGGAATGTAATCTGGAAACCAAACACAAATGGGATAATCCTCAATCTTCAGAAACCCTTTTACAAAATTAATAAAATTATTATCAGACGGTCGATAGTCCTCATTAAAAATATAAAGAAATTCATAACAAATTTTTCCACAACAACGATAAGCTTTTTCATTAATCTCTTCGATTTTGAATTTAAATGGCCCTGAAATATCTTTTTTAACTGTCTTACTTTGATCAATTATTGCTTGAATATCAATTGATGGGGTGCTTTTCTTTTTTTTCCTTAAGTCTTTCCTCAATTTTGACTTGTTTGGGTAGATCATGTCTTTTAATTTACCCTCTTCATCATAAATTGGTCTCGGATCTTTAAGTTTAATACCATTATTAGTAAATAAATATTTGATTCCCCCATATTCAACTTCTAGATCTTTTAATTTAATACTTTTATTATAAAGACTAAGAGGATACATTATTAAAGGGAATCTTTTTATCAATTCTTCATCAATTTCTGTTCCAAACTCACTATTACACTTTTTACAAATTAGGTTTTTTGACCATAATTTACTACCCATACATTGGGGTATTATGTGTTCTTTGGCTTGAATCTCGTTTTTCAATAGGGTATTACAAAAAATACAATATTTATTCTTCAATCTTACACACATTTTTTTCAAACCTTTTAGAATAGCAAAGTTAAAACTCTAACAAATTTTCAATTTTTATTAATATTTTTCTATTTGATTAATCCTGTTTTTTCTATAAATCTTCTTTATCGTACTTTATTCGTTATATTAAAAAATAAATTTTCACAATATATACGATAAGATGGATGTCAAAGCTTAGGTCATCATCGTTTTTAGTTTAATTATCTACCCTTGATTATAATAGCGATATTTAACAGATTTGAATAAGGATATGATATCAAATCAATAAAGGATAAAAATAAGAAAGTATCATTTAATTAAAAAATGTTTAATTATTAATACTTTTTTACCATAATGCTATTTCTTGAGCTTTTCCAATTCTTCTAATTCTTTTCCCAAAAAGGTATATATCTCTCTTACGGCTTGCTCACTCATAATTATTTCACATAATATTTTATGGGACATTTCGGTATTTTTTAATTTGTCAAATCTTTCTTCTTCTGTTAAATTTTCATCTTCTTTAAACTCTTGAGTATCTAAGATAAATTTTGTTGTATCGATATTGTAAAATGCTAATCGAAAATCATACGGATTTCTAAAGCCTCCAATTGCTCCTGTAATATAATAAGATCTAAATGAATCATCCATTTCGTATTCTTTTTTCATTTTGAATTTTTTTATTTGTTTTTCTTCCATCCTTAAACTCACCCATAAACTTCATTTGGATATTCGGTTCTCGTATCAGGAATTTCTGAAAACCCTCTTTCCCAATAGGATTCATCAGCAAAATCAGCTGAATCCTTTGGAGTAATAAGTTCAATCTCTTCCTCTGGAAATATATTTCCAATCTCCTTATTATTATATATTAAATCTGTTAAATCACTACTAATTGACTTAAAAACATCAATTCCACTGTTAGATAAATAATATGTATCATTCTCATTTTTGTTAAACAAATAACCAATTGATTCTCTAATCTCTCTATTTTTATATTTGCTGGGTATATCTATTGAGTGTTCCTTATTTAAAGCATGATTATTAAAAAGGAATAGAATAAGTTGTTCTTTTATATTGAATCTCTTATAAATCTTAGATTTAGTTATTTTGAATTTTGAATCCTCAAGTTCTATTTGGGGACTATATTTTTGAATCAATTGAATAATTTTGAGATATTTTTTAATGGTTATCCAGTGCCGTTCCATTTTTGGTAGAGATCTAAGCGCATTTATACTCATTTCTTTATTTGGTTCTAAAATATTCAGGTTATAGATTAAGGAGATTGCAATACTTAAGGGATTTTTATTCAAAAATGACACCTGTGTTTTTTTTCACTCTAGTGAAATTATTATTCAATATTATATATATATCTTATATTATATTAGTTTTTATATTTTATTTTTTTATTGAAATGAAAATATTTAAAATATTGGTAAAAAATTCTTAAAATTATAAGAGATATGAAACTCAGTGCCACAATTTTTACATTCAATTATATAATCTTTCCATTCTTGGATATCATTTCGAGAAATTCTTTTATTTAATTGGAATGTGCATTTGCATTGAATATCTATTATGAAAAAGAATTCATTTTGATCTAAAATATAATAAAAATGATATTTACAGCCTTTCTTTTCGTAACCATGGCATCTGTCCGGAAATTCAATATAACTATATTCCTCTTTAATCTCACTAAATATTCTTTCCAATATATTATCCTTAGGCGATTTAAACGTAAACAAGTTATTAAACTTAGATTTAAATTCTTGTCGAGTAAGAAAAATTTCTTTTCGAGTTTCAATCCCATTTTCATCCGTAATTATTTCGCTAAAAAAACCCAACATTTCACTACAAATATCTTTTTCAGTTAATTCTTTAAATATCTTTTTCCCCGGAGTAGTAAATCTACAATATGGTTCATGGGTTGATCTCTCATATGGGGCTTTATAATTGAAAATATTAAATCTACTTAGTTCTTTACAATCTTCTTGTTCATCAATTAGGGGTCTTTTTATTGGATATAGTTCAGAGTCCCCCTTATAGCAAATAAAATAAAGTAAATATGGATCTTTATATACAATATCTTCTATAGTATTTTTAAATTCAAGATTAGTTAATGAGATCAATGGAAAGTCACTTTTTTCACTATTTTCTAGGTAAGATAAAATTTAAAAAAATAAATCTATTTTAAATATAGATATCTTTGTGGTTTTTTTTGATCTTTTTTTATATTTATTTATTGTTAAAGTAATTTAATAGTCTTTAATTATATAATTATCATCAAATTAATTAAAACAAAATTTTACAAATATTATCTAAACTCTTTCCCATTCTACCAACTATCCAATTACAACAATTATTTGCAAAATAATATGTTATAATCAAATCTTTATAAAATAAAAAATTCTACAGTCAAAATTTCTATGGGATTTTAATTCTAAATTAGTTAATTTTACTATTTAAATCATTCTAAAATAGAATTTCTTACAATATTAGTAGAAGAATTTAATTGATTATAAATTCTTAATTAAATAATGGTCAAGGAAGTATATGGAAAAATTGTGAGAAGTAAGATCGTAATATTTTTAGTTCAATTTATTATTCTCACTCTATTTATATATGGATTTAACTGCGTTTATCAAATTGATTTTGATGCGGATATTAGCGAAGAGAGAAAAATCATAATCCAATTTTTAGCAAATTTTATTCAATTTAAAGATTTCGACAGTTTGTTATTTATTAATGGGATTTGGATTCTAATATCCTTTATTCCTGTTCTAATTTTTAGAGAATTAGGACCTGCCACTATTGCTAATTTAAAATTATTATTTTTCTTAAATTTCTTTTTTTATGTATTTTTATCTCGATATTCACCTATCTTTTTTGGTAATGAAATTTGGGAATTAGTCCTAAATACCGTAATAATAGCTATTATTGTCTCTCTGATCTCAATACTATTTTCATTTATAGCAAAAAAGCTTACAGAGCCGAATTTGGATGCACAGTTGGCAGATTTGGAAAAAATTATAAAAACCACAAAATATACATGTCCAAATTGTGGGACGGAGTATAATTCTGTTCCGAAATATTGTTATAAATGCTCGATAGAATTAATCCATGATAATGAGAAAAACAATACTGAAAATATAAATTAAAAAATATTAAAGAAGAAATTAAGTTAGGTTTTGTTTATTGATAATATTCTTCGAATTTCTTGAGTTCCTCATCAATTTTCTTTAATTTATTAATCTCTTCCTTGTTAGGAGGCTCTTCATCATATATATCAAACGTTTTTAAGCCTAAATTCTCCCTAACTTGGTTTTCAACTCTGTTTATTTTTTGTTTAGTGGCGAAAAACTTAATAACCTTAAATTTTAATTTCGTGAGAGTTTTCTCCCATTCTTCAGTGAAATCTCCGCTTTGAATTTCTTTTAGGATCTCCTCCATTTTCGGTCTTAATGGCAATTTACGGAATCTAATTCCACGACTCATAGACCCATATTGACTCGTTTGCGAATGAAATCCAACTTGTTT
>Ga0102944_1002179_pt1 | contig 11809 bp, 11 predicted proteins | sample SalPonD_shore_MG_FD_78172 | JGI IMG/M metagenome (GOLD analysis project Ga0102944, IMG submission 78172) | Salt pond soil microbial communities from South San Francisco under conditions of wetland restoration - Salt Pond MetaG... | ecosystem: Environmental > Aquatic > Marine > Intertidal zone >... | reverse complement strand
GTGTCTATGCAGCTTCGAAGGCGTTTGTTATTCATTTTGCCAACGGAATCGCTGCGGAACTGGAAACACGAGGGATCACGGTGACGGCAGTGTGCCCCGGCCCGGTGGAGACCGAATTTCAACAAGTCGCCCGGCGTGGAAACGCCTCCGACTCCGCACTGCCGGTTGCCCCTGTTCACAAGGTAGTAACACGGGCTCTGGATGATGCGGAGAAGGGCAAATGGATTTCTATCTATGGATTCTCAGTGAAACTGCTGCCTTTTTTAGTCCGGCTTGCTTCCAGAAGATTCCTGGCAAAGGCGGCTATGAGGTATCGGTAAGGAAAAATATCCTGAATAACGAAACAAAAATCGCACACATCCCATGGGGACCCCCATGGGATGTGTGCGATTTTTCTGTTGGTGCAAAGATGGTATCGGGTTCGATCGCTCTCAGGTTTCCTTCAACACCGAGACGATCTTCGTGACCATATCTTTGGCATCCCCGAATAACATCATGGTTTTGTCATCATAGAACAGCTCGTTATCGACGCCGGCGAATCCCGGCCGCAGACTGCGTTTGATAATCATGACATGATCCGCCTCATCGACGTTCATAATCGGCATCCCGTAAATGGGGCTGTCCGTTTCGGTGCGGGCGGCCGGATTGATCACATCGTTGGCGCCGACCACCAGAGCCACCTCGGCCGTCTGGAATTCATCGTTCACCTCATCCAGATCCTTCAACAAATCATACGGGACATTCGCCTCCGCCAGCAGCACGTTCATGTGTCCCGGCATACGGCCAGCCACCGGATGAATGGCATAGATGACATTCACGCCCCGGTCAATCAGCAGCTTAGCCATTTCGTGTAACACATGCTGGGCCTGGGCCACCGCCAGTCCATAGCCCGGAACGATGATCACCTTGTTCGCATTTTCCAGCAGGATCACGGCATCATCCGCCGTATATTCCGTCACCGCGCGATCGCCGCCGGGACCGCTGGGTCCGCCGCCTTCCGTCCCCACCGCACCGAACAGGACATTCGTCAGCGATCGGTTCATTGCCACGCACATGATGTTGGTCAGGATCAATCCGGAGGCCCCTACCAGAGCGCCGCTGATAATCAGCACTTCGTTCATTAACACGAACCCAGTGGCGGACGCCGCGAGACCGGAATAAGAGTTCAACAGCGAAATCACCACCGGCATATCTGCGCCACCGATGGGAATCACCGTGGTGATTCCGAGAATCGCCATTAATAATACGATCCCATAGAAATAGAGCGAATTTGCCGGATTAAGAACTGCCAGCACCGCCAGAACCAGGACGATGAAAAACAACAGTGCGTTGATAGCCTGATGAAACGGCATCACCACAGGGGATCCTTTCACCAACCCCTGGAGCTTACCGAAAGCAATCAGACTGCCAAAAAAGGTGATCGTCCCGATGATGATACTGATGCTGATAGTAACAGCATCCTGCAATCCCAGCGACTGGACGGGACTCTGCAGCAAATTATTATATTCCGCCATTGCCACCAGAACCGAGGCGCCGCCACCGAACCCATTGAAAATAGCAACCATCTGCGGCATCTGGGTCATCTGGACCGTTTTCGCGGCGATCGTCCCGATAGTTCCTCCGACAATCAGCCCCACGATAATCCAGGTATAATCAATAATCTGATAATCGAACAGGGTTACCACCACGGCGATAAACATTCCCAGCATCGCAAAGAGATTTCCGCGGCGAGCCGTCTTTGGCGAACTGAGATTCTTGAGCCCGAAAATGAACAGTACGGCCGATAGCAAATAAAACAGTTTGGTAATCACTTCTGCGGTTGTCATAAGTCTCTCGCCCTACTCTTTGTCTTTCTTAAACATTTCCAGCATGCGATCTGTTACCAGGAATCCGCCAATAACGTTGATGGTTGCAAACACCACTGCAAGGGTTCCCAAAATAGTAGTAACCACCGGGGCATCCATGCCCGTACTCAGAACGGCCCCGACCAGGGTGATCCCGGAGATGGCGTTCGCCCCGGACATCAGCGGTGTGTGCAGTAACGGCGGGACTTTCGTGATCACCTCGAATCCGGTAAAAATCGCCAGGACAAAGATATACAATGCAACGAGTAAGGTGCCTGTCATGTCTGCGCTTCCTTTCCTTCAAGTGCGTTCTGAACCATCTGATTCCGGATTTCGCCTCCATGGGCGATACAGGTATCAGCGATCACCTGATTCTCAAAATCAATTTCTGTGGACCCTTCTTTATACAGTTCCTCAATGAAGTTACCGACGTTCTTGGAGTACATCTGACTGGCATGGAATGGCATTGTACCGGGCAGATTCAGTGGCGTATGAATTGTCACCCCGTGTTCGGTGATAGTCTCACCGGGCCTGGCCAGTTCACAATTGCCCCCGTTAACGCCGGCCAGATCGACGATAACCGCACCGTAATGCATATCTTTCACCATTTCTTCCGTAATCAGGATAGGCGCTTTTTTCCCGAAAATAAGTGCAGTAGTGATAACCACATCGGCGCGCCTGGCCTGCTCACCTATCACCTCCAGTTCCCGCTGATAGAACTCTTCCGTCATTTCTTTTGCATAGCCGCCGGAAGTTTCCGCTTCTTCCTCCAGCTCCATTTCGACAAATCGGGCGCCCAGACTTTCCACCTGTTCTTTCACCGCCGGCCGGGTATCGAAAGCGGATACCTTCGCGCCCAGGCGTTTGGCTGTCGCTATGGCCTGCAAACCGGCGACTCCCGCACCGATAATCAATGTATTGGCTGGCGGAATGGTCCCGGCGGCGGTCATCAGCAGCGGAAAGAACTTCGGCAACATTCCGGCTGCCTGCAACACCGCCTTGTATCCGGCAATTGTGCTCATGGAGCTCAACACATCCATACTCTGGGCCCGGGTAATCCGTGGCAGAAATTCCATGGAAAACACCGTCGCCTGCTTTTCCACTAACCGGGCAATCGTCTCGAGGTTGTTCAGGGGATCCAGTAAACTGACTATGGCCTGCCCTTCCCGGAGCAAATCCACCTCGTCTTTGTTTAACTCTTGGTTGTGTGCCACTCTGTTCACTTTGACAATCACGTCACTCTGTCCATACAGATCTTCGACGCTCTCGAGGATCGTTGCTCCGGCTTCCCGATACTGCTCATCTCCATATCCCGCTTTCACTCCGGCGCCCGACTCGATGAGAATATCGTGCTCCTGCTCAACGAATTGTTTTACAGTTCGCGGGATGAGAGCAACACGGTTCTCTCCCTCAACAGTCTCCCTGGGAATCCCGAATTTCACTCCTGACTCCTTTCCCTTACAACATGATTTTTATTCTGGAAGATAGCGAAAAAAATATCATAAATACTTGAATGAGGAAAATGGATGCGAATAATATAGCCTTCCTGTCTCTCCACCACTGCAAATGTTTTTTATTAAGTTTGTTAATTTAACCGCTCTTTGTGAGCATGTCAACGATGCCGTTCTTTTCAATTATTCAACACCAGAAAATTTCCCCAGGACTTGCTGGAGCAGAATTCATGTGATCGCCTTGAGAAATTTAATACAGAGCCGGAACTCTCATCTCGCTTCCGCTGCAGGCTATCATCTCGCATCACAAACACGGTTCTTCAATCTGTTACTCTGTAACCGAGTAACCTGCAAGTTCGGGATCTCTAAAATCGGCCGTAATCAGTCCCTGGCGGCAATCCATCAACAGGGTACGGATTGATGATGTCACTCTGACAATGAATATCCCTGGAAAGGGGATACTCTGCTTTTTAAATTCGGTATGAGAACTAATTTATACTACCGGGAGCATTCGTCGATGGACAAAATTATCCACAAAAAGGTGCGGGTCCGGTGCAGGCCTCCGCGCGCCTTTGAGTATTTCACCGTCAACCGGCTGATTGTCAGCTGGCTCGCTCCGAAAGCGGATGTCAAACCAGAAGCCGGGGGAAGATATCACCTCTTCTGGAACAAGGATGATCCACAAACGGACAGCTCCCATGGGTGCAAAATCACCGGGATCGAACACGGCCGGTTTCTCGCCTTCGAATGGAAGAGTTTCAGCCGGTTCAGCCAATTCATGGATGATGCCGATCCCAAAACCCACTGTGCGATCTTTTTCCTGCCGGCCGGAAACGCCGGATCCGAAACGGATATCCATCTGGTGCATTCCGGCTGGCGAAGCAATCAGGAGTGGGAGGAAGCGCGCCAGTGGTATGCAGACGCCTGGGATAACGCCTTCTCTAAACTCCGGTCCGTCATCAATAAAAATTAACACTCTCAGAACGGCGCTGACGTCACCTTGGGAAATCCGATACCATTTACGATTGAGTCTATTTAGAAAACGCTCCAGGGGAAAGCCGATGGCTCAAAGATCACTCCGAAGGAGAGCCTGCGGCTCAAAGACCTCCCCAATGAGATCCGTTCGGGGCAAAGATTATATCTAAATTAACAATCCAAATAGTGTAATAATTTTTGCGTATCAGTAGCATGTTTATTAACACTCTCACAATTAAATACCTGGGAGTATTTTTCAGTCTTTCTTCGCGGTCTTTGCGATTCTTAGTGGCCTTTGCGTTTAGCACTTTCTTCACAAACCTATTCACGGAAATCCACCTCCCCCGGGTTTCATCTTTTTTATTTTGAGCATTCTTTTTATAAATTGCGTGATTATGTTTGTTCTAGAGAAGCAAAACGGCGAGTTTAGAATTTGTGGAAAGAGAATTCTGACATGAATGACGTACATTTTTTGATTGTATCCCGTGGAAGACTGTTTCAGCAATGAAGATTTTAAAATTCGGCGGCACATCAGTCAGTACTCCGGATCGGATTAAAACCGTAATCGACATTGTGGTGGATGCCCAGAAGTCGGAGCGGATCGGAGTGGTGTTTTCCGCATTCGGCGGCGTGACCGACCAGCTGATTCAGATCAGCCAGATTGCCGCGACGGGCGATGACGCCTACCTCCGGGATCTGGAGAGTCTGGAAAACAAGCTGATCGAATTCACCAAGGCGCTGATCAGCGCAAAGCGGCAGAGTAAAGTATTTGCATCTGTGAAGTCCACGTTCAACGAACTGGAGGACACCTTAAACGGGGTCTATCTGGTGAAGGAACTGACTGCCCGAACCCTTGATTTCATCCTGAGTTTCGGGGAACGCCTCTCGGCCTATATTCTCAGCGAAGCGATGAAAGAGGTCGGACTGGAGACCGAATATGTGGATTCCAGGGAATTCATCAAAACTGACGAGACGTTCGGAGCAGCCAGAGTTAACATTGAGCAGTCCTATCGGAAAATCGCGGATTTCTTCCGGGATCGCACGGCCATCCAGGTGATAACCGGGTTCATCGGTTCGACCATCAAAAATGAAACCACCACGCTGGGCCGCAGCGGGTCGGATTATACGGCTTCTTTAATAGGCGCGGCCCTGATGGCGACCAGTATAGATATCTGGACAGACGTGGACGGAATTATGACTGCGGATCCCCGGGTCGTGCCGGCGGCGTTCTCTCTGAACCATATCACCTACGAAGAAGCCATGGAAATGTCCCACTTCGGGACCAAGGTGATTCACCCGTCAGCCATGCAGCCGGCGTTCGAGAGGAACATCCCGATACGTATTCGGAATACCTTCAATCTGGAATTCGAGGGGACCGTCATCAGCCGGAACCGGGCGAATCTGGAGTATCTGATCAGCGGCATCTCTTCCATCGAACAAATCTCACTGCTCCGGGTACAGGGTTCCGGGATGATCGGCGTGACTGGCATTTCATCCCGGTTGTTCACCTCGCTGGCCCGGGCGAATATTAACATTGTTCTCATCACCCAGGCGTCCTCGGAACATACCATCTGTTTCGCCGTCGCCCCGGAAGAAGCTGCCCGGGCGAAAGAGGCCATCGAGAGGGAATTCGCACTGGAAATTCAGGCTCACCAGATCGACCGGGTCATTGTGGAGAAGGATCTCTCGATTGTGGCGGCGGTCGGGGAAAATATGCGACACACCCCCGGCATTGCCGGCCGCCTGTTCCAGATCCTGGGAAAAAATGACATCAACGTCGTGGCAATTGCCCAGGGATCCTCCGAACTGAACATCTCTGCCGTCATCGACAAGACCGATGAAGCACGTGCCTTAAACGCCATTCACTCCGCCTTTTTCAAGAAGGAAAGTCATGCCGTCAACCTGTTTCTGGTTGGCACGGGACGGGTCGGTGGTGCGCTGATGAAGCAGATGCACGAGTACATCGCCCGGCCGTACGAACGGAAAAAACATGATCTGAATATCATGGGGATTGCGAACAGCCGGAAAATGTTGTTTGACCAGGCCGGGATTCACCAGGCTAACTGGCGGGAACGGATGGATGGTGAAGGTGAATCCATGACCATGGAAAAATACGTGAACACCATGCGGAAATTGAACCTCTCCAACTGCGTGCTTGTGGATTGCACTGCCAGTGATGAAGTGGCCAACTGGTATAAAGCGATCCTGGAATCGGGCATCTCGGTGGTTGCGGCGAATAAGAAGGCCAATTCCGGGGCGTATCACGACTACCTGGAGCTGAAAGATCTGGCATCCAGCAATGAAGTGCTGTACCTTTACGAAACCAATGTCTGCGCCGGTCTGCCGGTGATACAGACCATCCAGGATCTGGTGCATGTCGGCGATCATGTGCAGAAAATCGAAGCGGTGGTCTCCGGAACTCTGAGCTATATCTTCAATACGTTTTCCGGGGATCGCGCCTTCAGCGACATCGTCCTGGAAGCCCAGACAAAAGGCTATACGGAACCGGATCCCCGCAATGATCTGGATGGCATGGATATGGTGCGAAAGCTGCTTATTCTGGCCAGGGAGAGCGGGCTGCCCCTGGAAATGGAGCAGGTCGCCAACAATAATTTTCTCCCGCCGGAATGCCTGGAAGTGGAAACCGTCGACCAGTTCTTTGCGGAACTAATAAACCTGGATCCGGAGATGAAAGCAAAGCAGGAAGCCGCCACCAGGAAAGGGAAACGTCTTATGTACATCGCATCATTGGAAAACAACCACGCGGAGATTTCGCTGAAGGCAATCGACGAGACTCATCCCTTCTACCTGCTGACCGGCAACGACAATATCATTGCTCTGACCACCCGGTTCTACGATGAGACCCCGATGGTCATTCAGGGGCCCGGCGCGGGACCGGAAGTTACCGCAGCCGGGGTCTTCACCGATGTATTGCAGGTGGCGACGCACATAAAAACCATCAAAGAAGGAGAATCGTAATCCATGGATAGAGAAAGAATTCCTGTCGGAATACTGGGCGCGACGGGAAGCGTAGGACAGAAATTCATTGAACTGCTCACAGATCATCCCTGGTTTGAACTGACCGCATTGGCCGCGTCGGATCGATCCGCCGGGAAGCCCTACGCGGAAGCCGCTAACTGGTTTCAGGAATCTCGCTTGCCTGAGGACGTCGCCGGGATGGAGGTCCGGGAATGCCAGCCAGACCTGCCCTGCCGGATTGTATTCTCCGGATTAGATTCTTCGGTCGCCAACGGAATCGAAACCGAGTTTGCCAATGCCGGGTATATTGTTGTCTCGAATGCCAAGAATCACCGAATGGACCCGGACGTACCGCTACTGGTACCGGAAATCAACAGTGCACATCTGGACCTGGTGCGTTCGCAGCAGTATAGCGGTGGAATGATTGTCACCAACCCGAACTGCTCGACCATCGGGATGGTGCTGGCGCTGAAACCGCTGGTGGATCAGTTCGGCCTGGAATCGGTGCATGCGGTGACTATGCAGGGGCTGTCCGGCGCGGGATATCCGGGTGTTCCGAGTCTGGATATTCTGGATAATGTCATCCCGCACATCAACGGCGAAGAACAGAAAATGCAGTCCGAGCCGTTAAAAATCTTTGGAAAATTGATCAACGGGGCTGTCGAGGAAAGTGCCATGAAGATCAGCGCACAGTGCCATCGGGTGGCAGTGGCGCATGGTCACCTGGAAGCGCTGTCGGTCAAGTTGAAACACAAGGTGACGGCCGAGGAGATTATCACGGCATGGAATTCTTTCCGGAGCGAGCCGCAGGAATTGGGATTGCCGCTGGCGCCCAGGCAGCCAATCCGGTATTTCCCTGAACCGCATTACCCCCAGCCGAAATTGCACCGCAACCTCGAGCGGGGGATGGCCGTGAGCACCGGCAAGCTGCAGGAATGCCCTGTCCTCGATTGGAAGTTCATCGCTCTGTCCCATAATACGATTCGTGGAGCTGCCGGCGGAGCCGTGTTAAATGCCGAATTGCTGGTGAAAAAGGGGTATCTGGAGGCAGTGAGCGTTCCGGCCTCCTGAGAATACAAGCACCTGATTAACAAGATGGTTCGACAACCGAGGTAGGGAGAACGTGCCTGACAGCATCCGTGCATTCGCGCCCGCCACAGTGGCCAATGTTGCCTGTGGGTTTGATATCATGGGGTTTGCGATTAACAAGCCCGGTGATGAAGTGGAGCTGCGCCGCAAATCATCGCCGGGTATCGAAATCTGCAGGATCACCGGGGATCACGGCCGGCTGCCGTATGACGCAGACAAAAACACGGCCGGAATCGCCGTTGCCCGGTTTCTGGCACACACCGGATTCGACCAGGGTATCGAAATCGACCTCCATAAGAAAATGCCCCTGGGCAGCGGAATGGGATCCAGTGCTGCCAGTGCCGTGGCCGCTCTCTTCGCGGTGAATAAACTGTTCGATGATCCCCTCTCGCTCCGGGAGCTCCTGCCCTTCGCCATGCAAAGCGAAGGCATTGCCTCCGGCGCCGCTCATGCCGACAACGTAGCGCCATCTCTGCTGGGCGGATTTATTCTGATCCGCAGTTACGACCCGCTGGATATCATCCAGATCCCCACGCCCGAGCACCTGTATTGCACCCTCCTGCATCCCCAGATTGAGGTGCTCACCGACGACGCCCGGCGGATTCTGAAAAAGCAAATTCTGCTCAAAGATGCCATTGTCCAGTGGGGCAACGTGGCCGGCCTTATCACCGGCCTGATGACCTCCGATTACACCCTGATCAGCCGGTCCATGAAAGATGTGATCATCGAACCGGTCCGGTCGCTGTTGATTCCGGGATACGATGAGATCAAGGAAGCCGCTATCGGCGCCGGCGCGCTGGGGTGCAGTATTTCCGGATCCGGGCCGTCGATATTCGCCCTGAGTACCGAGATGGCGACCGCAACCGGTGTCGGAGAGGTCATGCAGACCACCTGCAGCGCCCAGGATATCGACAGCGAGGTCTATATTTCTCCCATAAATAAGCACGGACCCCACCTTCTTAATTGAGGACTATGCAGGTATACAGCACCAATCGACAGAGTCCGGACGTCTCAATCAGAGAAGCGGTGCTCACCGGGATGCCGCCGGACGGCGGGTTATACATGCCGGCGAAGATCCCGCGCCTCGCCGGAGATTCCTTTACACATCTGAAGAACTATTCCTTTCAGGAGCTGGCCGTTCGGACCGGCTTTCCCTTTTTCGCCGAGGAAGTGCCGGAGACGGAATTCCGGGAACTCGTCGAAGCAGCCATCAACTTTCCCGCGCCCCTCGTACCTCTCGAAGAGGACGTGTCTGCATTGGAATTATTGCATGGTCCCACGCTCGCCTTCAAAGACTTCGGGGCACGATTCATGGCCCGCCTGATGTCCTTCTTCATCCGCCAGGAGGATCATGCGCTCACAATCCTGGTGGCCACCTCCGGCGACACCGGCAGCGCCGTGGCTCACGGTTTCCTGCGGGTTCCGGGAATCGAGGTCTATATTCTGTATCCGAAAAATAAAGTCAGTGAAATCCAGGAAAAACAATTCACCACCCTGGGCCATAACATCACCGCTCTGGAAATCGACGGGAACTTCGACGACTGCCAACACCTGGTGAAAACAGCCTTCACCGACCCGGATCTGAATAATTCGCTCGAGTTAACCTCGGCCAATTCCATCAACATCGCCCGGCTGATTCCCCAGTCGTTCTACTACTTTTGGGCATATGCGCAGTGTGATGACGGCAAGCCGCCGGTCTTTTCCGTACCCAGTGGAAATTTCGGCAATCTGACCGGCGGGCTCCTGGCCAAACGGATGGGCCTTCCGATACGGCAATTCATCGCGGCTTCCAATGTCAACGATGTGGTCCCCGCATATCTTCGCACCGGACATTTCACTCCCAGAGATTCCATCGAGACCATCTCCAATGCGATGGACGTCGGAAATCCCAGCAACTTCGCCCGGATGCTGGATCTCTATGATCACGACGTCGGGAAGATGCGGAAGGATATACTCGGATCCTCCTGGACTGACGACCAAACCCGGCAGGCTATCAGGGAAGTTTGGGAGCGCACCGGGTACCTTATGGATCCCCACGGGGCGGTGGGCTACCTTGCGCTTCGGGAACATCTGGCGACAGCGCGGGAAGATGTCGCCGGTATCTTCCTGGAAACTGCCCATCCCGCCAAATTTCTGGAGACGGTCGAACCACTAATTGATACCGGCATCGACATCCCGGACCGCCTTGAAGAAGCGCTGCATGCTGAGAAACAATCACTCCCGCTGTCCAACCGGTTCGACGACCTGAAATCCTTTTTACTGAGCACACCACATCAATAATCCATATGGGAATAGAAAAAAGAAGAGGAGTCATTGGATATGTCAGACCATCAACATGGGCATATGGGACCGACAGGCAACTGTATCTGTCCCAAATGCGGCACGAAAATCCCACACCAGAAAGGAACTCCCTGCCAGGAGGAGCACTGTCCTGAGTGCGGTTCTAAAATGCTCCGGGAGGGATCGCATCATCATCAACTCTTTCTGGAGAAGCAGCGAAAAAAAGATTCCGACGATTCAGAATAACCACCGGTGTCCCGCAAGGGATCCCTTCTGGAAAACCGGTGGAACACGGCAACCACAAACCCCAACCCGGAACGGGTTGAAGCTTTCGAAGCCCGGAGGGCTTCAACGTGAATAGCCCCCGGTGCAACCGGGGGGATACTTAATGGTATTTGATCTTCGTGGGCACAATTCGTACGTATGAAACAGACATAAACTGACATGAATGGTTATCAGGAAGGCTGAGAATGCGATTCATGAATTCTAAATTTCGCTCCAGACTATCTCCGCTCAGTCTTATCATCATTGTGTTTCTGATAATCGCCGTTGCCTGGCTGGGCTGGGTTGTGCTGTTTCGCGGTAAAGCCCCTGCGGTCGTGTACGAGATTATTTCTATTGAAGATATCAGTTCACAGGAGTTAACCCGGGGGAACATCCATGTCCGGGTGGAATCCACCACTCCTTCCCTCCGGGAACTCAGAGGTGCCGCCCTGGAGGTATGGAACACCAGGCAGCAAGAGTGGGATCAGCTGAATATGTTCTTTTACATTCCCGGGATGGATGTCCGGGAAACAGCCTATGCCGTCGCCCGCTTTAACCAGTCCGGGATTGAGTCGATCAGGCTGGTACAGAGTGAACCATTCGAAGAGGAAGAAGAGGAGATAGAGCCAGAAGCTACTCAATAATCGGGCAGCGCACATGAACTCCTGTTTCCGTGTCATCTGAATAACTGAAATCCACCAGAACACCCTAAAGCGAATTTCAATGAAATCATCAACAAGACGTCTGATCTTTTTTGTGGCAGGATGACTTGCACTTCTCCTATATGGCTTCACCGCCTTCCGTACCATCACCTGGTGGGATGCCAGCGAATACATCCTTGCCGCGGCCACGCTGGGTGTGCCCCATCCTCCGGGCTCTCTGCTTTTAATTCTGCTGGGATATGGCGTATCGAACCTGACCCTGAGC
>Ga0102944_1002177_pt1 | contig 11814 bp, 11 predicted proteins | sample SalPonD_shore_MG_FD_78172 | JGI IMG/M metagenome (GOLD analysis project Ga0102944, IMG submission 78172) | Salt pond soil microbial communities from South San Francisco under conditions of wetland restoration - Salt Pond MetaG... | ecosystem: Environmental > Aquatic > Marine > Intertidal zone >... | reverse complement strand
CGCGAGGAGGCCATATGCAAGGCGCACACCGCGCAGCGACTGAGGCATATCAAGTGGATAGGTGAAGGAGCGAGCAGTGCGCAACGCCGCAGATGGCCTCCGCAGCAGTTTTTCAACGGCCTGTTAGGCGCACACCGCGACCCGCCGACCGGGGCTCGATTGGTCGCGGCCACTGGCCGCTCCTGCAAGAAGCAGGGTTGGAGGCAGGGGGACCCGGTGGTTGCGACGAAAAGGGCGGCCCCGCGCGGGGCCGCCCTTTTCGGGTGTGCCTGTGCCACCCCCTCAGGTGGTCAGGCAGCCCTCCACGTACTCGGCCGCCTTCTCCAGCGCGGCGTCGAGCTTGGCCGGCTCCTTGCCGCCGGCCTGGGCCATGTCCGGGCGGCCGCCGCCCTTGCCGCCCACCGCCTCGGCCACCCGGTTGATCAGGTCGCCGGCGGACAGCCGGTCGGTGAGGTCATCGGTGACGCCGGCGATGAGGCTGACCTTGCCGGCCTCATGGTCGGGCACGCCCAGGACGATGACGCCGGAGCCCAGCTTCTGCTTGAGCTGGTCCACGGTCTGGCGCAGGGACTTGGGGTCCTGGCCCTCGAGGCTGGCGGCGAGCACCTTGATGCCGCCCACTTCGCGGACGTTGTCCAGCAGGTCGCCGCTGACGGCCGAGGCCAGTTTGCTCTTGAGCTGCTCCACCTGCTTCTCCAGGTCCCGGTGGCTGGCCACCAGGTCCTCCACGCGGTCGGCGGCGGTCTCCTCGGTGCCCTTGAGCTGGCCGGCGATGCGGCCCAGCTGGTCCTCCTGGCGCTGCACGTGGTTGACCGCCTCCTGGCCGGTGAGGGCCTCGATCCGGCGCACGCCGGCGGCGATGCCGGTCTCCTCGACGATCTTGAACAGGCCGATGTTGCCGGTGCGCGAGACGTGGGTACCGCCGCACAGCTCCATGGAGGCCGGCCCCATGGTGATCACCCGCACCTCGTCGCCGTACTTCTCGTCGAAGAAGGCGATGGCGCCCCGCGCCTGGGCCTGGTCGAGGGTCATCCAGTCCGCGTCCACCGCGTAGTTGGCGCGGATATGGCGGTTGACCTCGTTCTCGATGGTGCGCAGCTGGTCGCGCGTCAGGCCCTCGTAGTGGCTGAAGTCGAAGCGCAGGCGGTCGGGCTCCACCAGCGAGCCCATCTGGCGCACGTGGTCGCCCAGCTGGCGGCGCAGGGCGCCGTGCAGCAGGTGGGTGGCGGAGTGGTTGTAGGCGGTGGCGTGGCGCGCCGACTCGTCCACGGCGCAGTGCACGCTGTCGCCCACCTTGAGGCTGCCCTTGTCCAGCCGGCCCACGTGGGCGATCAGGCCGGGCAGCGGCAGCTGGGTGTCGGTGACCACGAACTCGGCGCCCCCGGCGGTGATGCGGCCGGTGTCGCCCACCTGGCCGCCGGACTCGCCGTAGAAGGGCGTCTGGTTGAGGACGATCACCGCCTCCTCGCCCGACTGCAGCTCGTTGAAGCAGGCGTCGTCCTTGAGGATGCCGGTGATCGCGGCCTCGGCGGTGAGGCCCTGGTAGCCCAGGAACTCGCTGCCGTCCACGCTCTCCAGCACGTCGTAGTAGGCCTGCGGCACCGCGTACTCGCCACCGCCGCCCTGGGCCGCGCGGGCGCGCGCCTTCTGCTCGGCCATGTGGTCGTCGAAGCCGGCGGTGTCCACGCCCAGGTCGTGCTCGCGCGCGATGTCCTCGGTCAGATCCAGCGGGAAGCCGTAGGTGTCGTACAGCCGGAAGGCCGCCTCGCCGGGGATCTCGGTGGCCCCCGCCGGCAGGTGCCGGATCACCTCGTCGAGGTGGGCCAGGCCGTCCTCGAGGGTGTTGGCGAAGCGCTCCTCCTCGATCTTGAGGACGCGCTCGATGGTGGCCTGCTGCTCGTCGAGCTCGGTGAAGTGGTGGGACATGGTGTCCACCAGCGGCTGCACCAGCTTGTGGAAGAACGGCCCGCTGATGCCGAGCATGCGGCCGTGGCGGGCGGCGCGCCGGATGATGCGGCGCAGCACGTAGCCGCGGCCCTCGTTGGAGGGAATGACGCCGTCGCTGATGAGGAAGCTGCAGGCGCGGATGTGGTCGGCGATCACGCGCAGGCTGACGTCGCTGGCGTCCGACTGGTTGTAGGCCACCCCGGACAGCTCCGCCGCCTTGCGGATCAGCGGCAGGAACAGGTCGGTGTCGAAGTTGTTGTGCACCCCCTCCATGACCGCGGCGATGCGCTCCAGGCCCATGCCGGTGTCGATGTTGGGGTTGGGCAGGTCATGCAGGTTGCCCGCGTCGTCGCGGTTGTACTGCATGAAGACGAGGTTCCAGATCTCCACATAGCGGTCGCCCTCGTCCTCGCCGGAGCCCGGCGGCGCGCCTTCCAGCTCGGGGCCGTGATCGTAGAAGATCTCCGAGCAGGGGCCGCACGGACCGGTGTCGCCCATGGCCCAGAAGTTGTCGGCGGCGCCCACGTAGGCGAAGCGCTGCGGGTCGATGCCCATCTCGTCGAGCCAGATGCGCGCCGCCCCTCGTCCTCGGTGTAGACGGTGACGAACAGCTTGTCGGCGGGCAGCCCCAGCTCCTCGGTGAGGAAGGCCCAGGCGTACTGGATGGCGTCGCGCTTGAAGTAGTCGCCGAAGGCGAAGTTGCCCAGCATCTCGAAGAAGGTGTGGTGCCGCGCGGTATGGCCCACGTTCTCGAGGTCGTTGTGCTTGCCGCCGGCGCGCACGCAGCGCTGGCTGGTGGCGGCGCGCGCGTAGTCGCGCTGCTCGCGGCCCAGGAACACGTCCTTGAACTGGACCATGCCGGCGTTGGTGAACAGCAGGGTGGGGTCGTTGCCGGGCACGAGCGAGGCGCTCGGCACTACCTCGTGGTCGCGCGCGGCGAAGAAGTCGAGGAAGCGTTTCCGGATCTCGGCGCCTTCCATGGCGGGCCTCTTGAGCAAACCAGTGTTGGGGGATTCGGGACCCGGCCGCTCGCACGGCCCGGGCGCAACGGCGCCGGGGGCGCAGGGCCGCAGGCCCCGCGCTCCCGGCGCGGCGTCAGAGAATTAGAGGGCGGCGGGGTCCTCCGGGTTTCCCCCGTCCCGGCCCGCCTCGGGCACCACCCGCGCGCACACCTCCGGCGCGAAGCCGCGCCGCTGGAGGTAGCGCATGCGCTTGGCGCGCTCCTTGAAGTCGCGCGGCGCGCCGCTGCCGAAGCGCTTGGCCAGCTGCGCCGCGGCCAGCTCGTGCTCCTCGTCGCGCCCCAGCCGGGCCCAGCGCAGGCCGTCGCCGTCGATGCCGTGCTCACGCAGCTCGGCGGCCACCCGCACCGGGCCGAAGCCGCCAGCGAAGCGGGCGCGCGCGTACTCCTCGGCGAAGCGCCCGTCGTTGAGGGCGTTCTCCGCCTCCAGGCGGTCCAGCGCCGCCTCCACGGCGGCCGCCGGGTGGTCGCGGTCGCCCAGCTTGCGGGCCAGCTCGCGGCGGCTGTGCTCGCGCCGCACCAGCAGCTTCAGGCCCTGCTCGTAGGCGGCCGCGAGCTGCTCGGCCCAGTCGGCTTCGTCACCGGCCACGGGCGATCAGCGCGGCCGCGGCTCAGGCCTGCTGCTCGGCGCTGCCGCCGGCCGTCTCCTGCCCGGCGGGCTGGGCCTCGGCCGGCGCCGCGCCCTCGCCGTTCAGGCCGGCGGCCGCCCGGATCTCCGCCTCGAGCTTGTCGGCGGTCTCCGGGTTCTCCTTGAGGTATTGGCGGACATTCTGCTTGCCCTGGCCGATGCGCTCGCCGCTGTAGGAGTACCAGGCGCCGGACTTCTCCACCAGGCCGTAGTCCACCCCCAGGTCGATGAGCTCGCCCTCGCGCGAGACGCCCTCGCCGTAGAGGATGTCGAACTCGGCCTCCTGGAACGGCGGCGCCACCTTGTTCTTCACCACCTTGACCCGGGTGTGGTTGCCCAGCACCTCCTCGCCCTGCTTGATGGCTCCGGTGCGGCGGATGTCCAGGCGCACCGCGGAGTAGAACTTGAGGGCGTTGCCGCCGGTGGTGGTCTCCGGGGAGCCGAACATGACCCCGATCTTCATGCGGATCTGGTTGATGAAGAAGACCGTGGTCTTGGACGAGTTGATGGAGCCGGTGAGCTTGCGCAGGGCCTGGGACATGAGCCGCGCCTGCAGGCCCACGTGGGAGTCGCCCATCTCGCCCTCGATCTCGGCCTTGGGCACCAGCGCCGCCACCGAGTCGATGACCACCGCGTGCACCGCCCCGGAGCGCACCAGCATGTCGGCGATCTCCAGGGCCTGCTCGCCGGTGTCCGGCTGCGACACCAGCAGCTCGTCGACGTTGACCCCCACCTTGCGCGCGTAGGAGGGATCGAGGGCGTGCTCGGCGTCGATGAAGGCCGCCACCCCGCCCTGGCGCTGGGCCTCGGCCAGCGCGTGCAGGGTCAGCGTGGTCTTGCCGGAGGACTCCGGGCCGTAGATCTCGATCACCCGGCCGCGCGGGTAGCCGCCCACGCCCATGGCGATGTCGAGGTTGAGCGACCCCGACGGCGTGGTCGGCACGTCCATCGCCTCCTGCTCGCCGAGGCGCATGACCGAGCCCTTGCCGAACTGCCGGTCGATGTTCTTGATGGCCGAATCGAGCGCCTTCTGCTTTTCCGCGTCCATAGCCGCCACCCTTTCGCGTCGCCGATGCCCGGGGGGGCATCGGGGAATATTCGGAAGCCTACCCGGACTGTACCGCAGTCGCTCCGGTTTGAGAACAGTTCGAGAACGAGGCTTCGGCAGCCCCCCTCAGGAAACGCTCCCCCGGGGGAGAGCCGGCCCCCGCCCTTCCGGCATTGGCGGCGCCCAAGGCCGTCATTGCGAGTCCCGCCACTAAACCCGCCCGGGAGCGGGCACCCTAGCCACCCCCCTGCGGAGGTTTAGTGGCGGGGCGAAGCAATCTCCGGGAACGAAGCCCCTCCGGGAGATCGCTTCGCTGCGCTCGCGATGACACCTCCCTAGGGGTGGGCCCCGGGCACTGTCAGCCCGCCCCGGCCACCAATTCGAAGGCCATCTCCAGCGCGGCATTGACGCTGCGCCAGCGCACCTCGCTGCGCGCGCCCGGGAAGCGGAAGCGCTGCGCCTGCGGCGCCTTGCCGCGGCGCCCGGCGCCGATCCAGACGGTGCCCACCGGCTTGTCGGCGGTACCGCCGGAGGGCCCGGCGATGCCGGTGACGGCCAGGGCCAGGTCGGCGCGGCTGCGCTCGAGCGCGCCGGCCACCATGGCCTCCGCCACCGGCTGGCTGACGGCGCCGTGCTCGGCCAGGAGCGGCTCGGGCACCCCCAGCAGCTCGGCCTTGGCGGCGTTGGTGTAGGTCACCCAGGCGCGGTCCACGTAGGCGGAGCTGCCGGGGACGGCGGTCAGGCGCTCGCTCACCGCGCCGGCGGTACACGACTCGGCGCTGGCGATGGTGAGGCCGTCGGCGGCCAGGCGCGCGCCCAGGGCGGCCTCGGGGGCGCGCAGCCCGGCGTCGGCGGCGGCCCAGTCCAGCTCCCCGGCGCCATCCAGCCACCACTCCCCCGGCAGCAGCTCGCGCACCTCGGCGCCGGGCCCCGCCGCCGCGCGCAGGGCCTCGCCGTCGGCGGCCAGGGCCAGGAAGCGGGCCGGGCGGCGCGGATCGGAGCCGGCGGCGGCGAGGGCGGCCACCAGGGCGCGCTCGGCCAGCTCCGGCTCCAGCATGCGCACGGTCAGGTAGCCGCCGCTGCGGCGCCAGTCGGCCACCGTGCGGCCGTCCAGCACCACCGCCTCCTGCCGCGGCGCCTTGCCGGGGGCGAAGGCCACCTCCAGCCAGCCCTCCGCCGTGGCCCCGGCGATGGCGCGCACGCGCGCCGCCCGCGCCGCCTCCCAGGGCGCGAGCAGGGGATCGGGGCTGCGGATCTCGACGCGGGTCCCGGCCATCTCGGCGTCCCTCCGGCGGCCGGCTATGCGGGGAGCCAGGCGAACAGGATCTGGACCACCGCGAGGGCGTAGAGCCCGGCCGCCACGTCGTCCAGGAGCACGCCCCAGCCGCCGCTCACACGGGCATCGAGCCAGCCCACGGGGAAGGGTTTGAGAATATCAAAGGCCCTGAAGGCGATAAAGGCGGCCACCGGCGCCGCCCAGCCGGGCGGCGCGGCGGTCAGCGCCAGCAGCATGCCCACCACCTCGTCCCACACCACGGACGAGGGGTCGTGGACGCCGCGGGCGGCCGAGCCGGCGCCGCAGATCCAGGCGCTCACCGGCAGCGTGACCACGATCAGGGCCAAGTAGGCGGGCCACGGCAGGATGGCGCTCAGGCCGTAGTAGAGGGGGAAGGCCAGCAGGGTGCCGAAGGTGCCGGGCGCGAAGGGCATGCGGCCGAGGCCCAGGCCCTCGGCCAGCCAGAGCGCGGGCCTCACCTGTCGCCGTCCGGGGCGAAGTGGTCCCAGCCGCCATCGGTGGGCACGCCGTCGCCGTACACCTCCCCCGGGCGCTCGGCGGTAACCCGGCCGACGGCGGTGAAGCGGGTGTCGGCAGTGTACTTGGCGCGGTGCATGGCCTCGAAGGCGTCCTCGCCGGCGGTGAAGGCCAGCTCGAAGTCCTCGCCGCCGGCGAGGGCGTAGCGCGCCGGGTCGATGCCGGTGGCCCAGGCCCACTCGCCCATGGGCGCCGACAGCGGCAGGCGGTCGGGGTCGATCTCGATGCCGACGGCGCTGGCCCGGGCGATGTGGCCGAGGTCGGCCACCAGGCCGTCGCTGACGTCGATGGCCGCGGAGGCCGCGCCGCGGATGCCCCGGCCGAAGGCCAGCGGCGGCCGCGGCCGGCGGTGGCGCTCCACCAGCCAGTCGTAGGCCGCCAGCCACTCCGGTGGCGGATCGGAAAGCAGCGCCAGGCCGGCGGCGGAATCGCCCAGGGTGCCGGTGACGTAGACGGTGTCGCCCGGGCGGGCGCCGTCGCGGCGCATGCAGGTGCCCTCCGGGGCGCGCCCGAGCAGGGTCAGGGACAGGCTCAGGGGGGCGGACGCCGTGGTGTCGCCACCCACCAGGGCCACGCCCCACTCGCCCAGGGCGGCGTGCAGGCCGTCGGCCAGGGCCTCGGCGCGGTCGCGCCCGAGGGCGGCCGGCAGGCTGGCGGCGAGCAGGGCGTGGCGGGGCTCGGCACCCATGGCGGCGAGGTCGGAGACGTTGACCGCCACCGCCTTCCAGCCCAGCGCGGAGGCATCGTCGCCGGGCAGGGCATGGACGCCGTCGATCACGGTGTCCACCGCCGCCACCCAGTCGTCGGTGCCGGCGGCGGCGAGCACCGCGGCGTCGTCGCCGACCCCCAGGCGCACGTCGCCGGGCAGCTCGCGCTGACGATGGAACAGCGCCTCGATCAGGGCGAGCTCGCCGGCGCGGCCGATGGAATCGCCGTCAGGGGTCGGCATGAGGGGAGGATTCGGGATCGGCCTCGCGCCGCTCGCGGGCGATGCGGTCGACCACCGCGTTGACGAAGCGGTAGCCCTGCTCGGTGCCGAAGGACTTGGCCAGCTCCACGGCCTCGTTGATGACCACGCGGTAGGGGACGTCCGGGCGCTCCAGCAGCTCGCACACGGCCAGGCGCAGGATGGCCCGCTCCACTCCGGTGAGCTCGGAAAGGCGCCGCGGCATCACCGCCGGGGCGATGAGGCCGTCGATCTCCTCGTGGCGCTCCACCGCCTTGCGGATGAGCTGCTGGAAATAGGCCCGCTCGGCGCCGTCGAGGTAGCCGGCGTCGAGGAACTCCATCTCCAGCTCGCGCGGGTCGGACGGGTTGTAGTGCCACTGGTACAGCGCCTGCACCAGGGCCTCGCGGGCCCGGTGCCGGGGATGGATGGGCTGTTCCTCTTCCCCCCTCATGGCTCTCTCCCCCCAGGGGGAGAGAAAGGCGGTGTGCTTCTGGCGCCCACGCCTTATCCCTCCAGCTGCTTCAGTGCCTGCACCATCTCCATCGCCGCCATGGCGGCGTCGGCGCCCTTGTTGCCGGCCTTGGTGCCGGCGCGCTCGATGGCCTGCTCCACCGTGTCGGTGGTGATGACGCCGTAGCCCACCGGGATGCCGGCCTCCATCTGCACCTGCGCCAGGCCCTTGGTGACCTCGGCGGCGATGTAGTCGAAGTGGGGCGTGGCGCCGCGGATCACGGCGCCCAGGGCGATGACCGCGTCGAAGCGGCCGCTGGCGGCCAGCCGCCTGGCCGCCAGCGGGATCTCGAAGGAGCCCGGCACGCGCAGCAGGGTCATGTCGTCGCTGGCGGCGCCGTGGCGCACCAGGATGTCCTCGGCGCCGCCCACCATGTGGTCGACCACCAGGCTGTTGAAGCGGCTGGCCACCAGCCCGAAGCGCAGGCCCCCGGCCTCCAGCCGGCCCTCAATGGTCTTCATTCGCCCCTCCGCGGTTGGCGTCCTGGGATACGGTGACATCGGGCCGCGCGCGCTCGCGGCGGGCGTCCACCGGCTCGCCCTCGGGCGGCAGCAGGTGGCCCAGCTTGTCGCGCTTGGCGGCCAGGTAGCGTTCGTTGGCCGGGTGGCTGGCGCAGATCAGCGGCACCCGTTCTACCACTTCCAGATCGTAGCCGCGCAGGCCGATGATCTTCTTGGGATTGTTGGTCATCAGGCGCAGCTTGCGCACGCCCAGCTGGCGCAGGATCTGGGCGCCCACGCCGTAATTGCGCAGGTCCGGCTTGTAGCCCAGCTCGGTGTTGGCCTCCACCGTGTCGCGCCCGGCATCCTGCAGGTTGTAGGCGCGCAGCTTGTCGATCAGGCCGATGCCGCGGCCCTCCTGGCGCAGGTAGACGATGACGCCGCGGCCCTCGGCGGCGATCTGCTCCATGGCCGCGTGCAGCTGGGACTGGCAGTCGCAGCGGCGGCTGCCGAAGATGTCGCCGGTGAGGCATTCCGAGTGCATGCGGGTGAGCACCGGCTCGCCGTCGGCGATGTCGCCCATGACCAGGGCCACGTGCTCGCGCTCGTCGACGTCGGACTCGAAGGCCACTACGCGGAACTCGCCGAGGTCGGTGGGCAGGCGGGTGTCCACCGCCTTGCGCACCAGCGACTCGGCCTCCATGCGGTACTGCACCAGGTCGGCGATGGTGCCGATCTTGAGGCCGTGCTCTTCGGCGAAGGACTCCAGGTCGGGCAGCCGGGCCATGGAGCCGTCGTCGTTCATGATCTCGCAGATCACCCCGGCGGGCTTGAGCCCGGCCAGGCGCGCCAGATCCACCGAGGCCTCGGTGTGGCCGGTGCGCGTGAGCACGCCGCCCTCCACCGCCCGCAGCGGGAACACGTGGCCGGGCTGCACCAGGTCGTCGGGGACGGCGTCGCCGGCGATGGCGGCCTGGATGGTGCGCGCCCGATCGGCCGCCGAGATGCCGGTGGTGACGCCCTCGGCCGCCTCGATGGAGACGGTGAAGTTGGTGGCGTGCTTGGCGTCGCGGTTGCGGACCATCAGCGGCAGCTGCAGCTGATCGGTCTGCTCCGGGGTCAGCGCCAGGCAGATCAGGCCGCGGCCGTACTTGGCCATGAAGTTGATCTGCTCGGGCGTGGCGTGCTCGGCGGCGAGGACGAGGTCGCCCTCGTTCTCGCGGTCCTCGTCGTCCATGAGGATCACCTGCTTGCCGCCTCGCAGGTCCTCGAGCAGCTCGGGAATGGGGCTGATGGCCATGGCACTCGTCTGTTCGCTGGCGGGGAGCTACCGCTGAGACAGCCCCCGCCATGCATTGTTCGGTCCAGTGTCCTGTCGCAGAAATTCTTTGCAATTCTGCGACAGGACACTAGCCGCCCTCGCCCGGCCCCGCTCCGGGGCCGGCGAATCCGGCCCGGGCCAGGGCCTCGGCGTCCAGGCCGCCGCCGGCGGCCTCGCCCGCCCCCGGCAGCAGCCGCTCCAGGTAGCGGGCGACGAGGTCCACCTCGACGTTGAGGCGGTCCCCCGGGCGGCGCTCGCCCAGGGTGGTGCGCTCCAGGGTGTGCGGCACCAGGTTGATGTCGAAGGCGGAGCCCCGGACATGGTTGACGGTCAGGCTGACGCCGTCGAGGGCGATCGAGCCCTTGGCCGCCACGTAGCGGGCCAGCTCCTCGGGGAGCTCGATCACGAAGCGCTCGCTGCGCGCCTCGGACCGGCGCTCGCGCACGGTGGCCACGCCGTCCACGTGCCCGGACACCAGGTGGCCGCCCAGGCGCGTGGTGGGCAGCAGGGCCTTCTCCAGGTTGACCGGACTGCCCACGGCCAGGTCGGCGAAGGCGGTGCGCTCCCAGGTCTCGGTGGAGACATCGGCGGCGAAGGCGTCCGCCTCCACCGCCACCGCCGTCAGGCAGGGCCCGGACACGGCGATGCTGTCGCCCACGGCGACGTCGCCCAGGCCCAGCTCGCCGGCGGCCACGACCACGCGCCAATCGCCGCCGGCGGGCGCGATCGAGCGGATGGTGCCGACGGCCTGGATGATTCCGGTGAACATGCAGAACCAGTTTTAAGTTTGAAGTTTTAAGTTTTAAGAGAAGGCGCCGGCGAAGCGGTAGCCTTTTGCTGTTTTCCTTAAAACTTAAAACTTAACACTTAAAACCCGGTTTCGCCGTTATGCGAAGATCCGGCCCGATCGCCCGGCGCTCCAGGATTTCCAGCTCGATGCGCTGGTCCATGCGCTCGATGGCCTCGCCGGCGAACATGGGGCGGCCGCCGGCGCCGATGATGCTCGGGGCCTGGTAGGCCACCAGGCGGTCCACCCAGCCGCCGCGCAGCAGGGCGCCGGCCAGGGTGGCGCCGCACTCGGCCAGGACCGCGTTGATCTCGCGGCGGCCGAGCTCGTGCCACAGGGCCCCCAGGTCGAGGCGGCCGTCGCTGCCCACCGGCAGGGCCAGCACCTCGGCGCCGGCGTCCTCCAGGGCGCGCCGGCGCTCGGCCGGGGCCTCGACCCCGGCGGCAATCAGGCAGCGCCCGGGGCCGGTGACCACCCGGTGGCCGGGCCCGGTGCGCAGGCGGCTGTCCAGCACCACCCGCAGCGGATGATTGCCGCCCTCGGGGATGCGCGCGGTGAGGGCCGGGTCGTCGGCGAGCACCGTGCCGCTGCCGGTGACGATGGCGGCGTGGGCATGGCGCATGCGATGGACATCGGCGCGCGCCGCCGCCGAGGTGATCCACTGGCTCTCGCCGGCGCCGGTGGCGGTGTAGCCGTCGAGGCTGGCGGCGAGCTTCAGGGTCAGCCACGGCCGCCCCGTCCGGGCCCGCTTGGCGAACCCGGCATTCAGGGCCTCGGCCGACTCGGCGAGCACCCCGCTCGCCACCTTGACCCGCCCCCGCCGCAGACGGTCGAAGCCGCGCCCTGACACGCGCGGATCGGGGTCCTCCATGGCCGCCACCACCCGGCTCAGCCCCGCCTCCACCAGGCGGTCGGCGCACGGCGGCGTGCGGCCGTGATGGCTGCAGGGCTCGAGGGTGACGTAGGCGGTGGCGCCCGCCGCCGCCTCGCCGGCCCGCTCCAGCGCCGCGGCCTCGGCGTGGGCGCCGCCGGCGCGGCCGTGGTAGCCCTCGCCGACGATGGCGCCGTCGCGCACCAGGACGCAGCCCACCATGGGGTTGGGATCGGTCCAGCCCAGGCCGCGCCGGGCCAGGGCCAGGGCCCGGCGCATGAAGCGGCGGTCCTCCGGCGAGGCGCCGCCGACCATGGGCCCTACTCCTCGCCCTTGTTCAGGCGGTCGAGCTCGGCGCGGAAGGCGTTGACGTCCTCGAAGCGGCGGTAGACCGAGGCGAAGCGGACGTAGGCCACCTTGTCCAGGCCGCGCAGGGCGTCCATGACCCACTCGCCGATCTCGCGCGAGGCGATCTCCTTCT
>Ga0102944_1002175_pt1 | contig 11820 bp, 10 predicted proteins | sample SalPonD_shore_MG_FD_78172 | JGI IMG/M metagenome (GOLD analysis project Ga0102944, IMG submission 78172) | Salt pond soil microbial communities from South San Francisco under conditions of wetland restoration - Salt Pond MetaG... | ecosystem: Environmental > Aquatic > Marine > Intertidal zone >... | reverse complement strand
ACCCGGAGAAGCGGGCCCTGTTCCGGAGTCCCTGGCCGCGTAACCGGTCTGCCGCGGTATCGCCCGAACGCGAGGTGCCGGCCGAACAGGACGAATAAGAACCGTCTTGGTATCTCGTGCAGACTCGGTGTGTGACTGCCGGATAGCCCCCGCTCCGCCCCGGTTAGTCCCCGGGGCGGCGGGGGTTTTCCGGAGGGGCCGGAATCCGGGACCGGACCCGGCTCCACCCCGCCCAGAGGGCACACGGATTGGCACGGATAAGACAGCCTGCCCCGAGTAGTCGGGGGATAAACACGGGATACAAAGCGGTTGGCAGACGGCAAACGGCAAAAGGCTGGCAGACGGCAAACGGCAAACGGCAGACGGCAGACGGCAAACGGCAGACGCATGAGTCGGGAAAGCATGAAAGGTTTGCTGTGTTTGGGAGGTGCCAGAGAGGAAGGAGGTGAGCCGGAAAAAGAGACGACGGACTTGAACAAGGAAAAAGGATAAAGGAAAAAGGAAAAAGTCTCCGGCCACCTCCCCAAAATCAGTCGTGCATACGGGGAGCCAGGCGGGGGTCGTTTCATGACTTTTCAATCATTAATTGCAATTCCAGACAGTGGACCATTGATTATGGTCCCTGCACTTCACTTCCCTGTGCCTTGGGGAGGAGTGGAGTTGGGGCCCATCGTCTATCGTCCATGGTCCATGGTCAAGGGGGAGTGGAGTGGCGGGAAACGTATTTACGAATACATCGGAGCCCGGAGCCCGGAGCCCGGAACACGGAGAATGGACCACCCAGCCCCTCTCACACGGAACCCCGAGAACGCTTTGCGCTCAGCGCTCAGCGCTTTGCGTGTTTTCCCATCGTCTGTCGTCCATGGTCAAATGGGAGTGGATCGGGTGGGGAACGCATTCACGCATCTACGCATCTACGCATCCACGCATATACATATTTACGATTGTCGTGAATCCCTCCGGACAGAATACGTAAAATACGGTCTGCTTAGGAACGACATATCTCATAACACAACAATGATACCAACGAAAGGAAACGGCCATGGCCAAGGTCCGAGTATTGGTCGGTACCAAGAAGGGGGCTTTTATCCTGACCGCCGAGGGGAAGCGCTCCCGGTGGAAAGTGAGTGGTCCGCACTTCGGAGGATGGGAAGTCTATCACCTGAAGGGCTCTCCTATGGATCCGGATCGCCTCTACACTTCCCAATCGCTGGACTGGTTCGGGCAGGTCATCCAGCGGTCCGATGACGGCGGGAAAACCTGGGGGCAACCCGGCACACCTCTGGGAGAGTCCGTCACCCCGGAGGAGGGCATGCCGCAGGGGACGAGCAATAAATTTGTCTATGATGAATCGGCAGCCACGGGCAAGCCGCTGACCACCCACCAGTGGTACGACGGGACGCCCCATCCCTGGGAGTTCAAGCGGGTATGGCACCTGGAACCTTCCCTGCCCGATCCGGACACCGTCTACGCCGGGGTGGAAGACGCGGCGTTGTTCCAGTCGACAGACGGTGGGGAGTCCTGGCAGGAGTTGCCGGGTCTCCGGGGCCATGCCACTGCGTCGCAGTGGGCGCCGGGCGCCGGAGGCTTATGCCTGCACACTATCCTGCAGGATCCGGACAGGCACCGGATGTTTATCGCTATCTCGGCAGCGGGCGTTTTCCGGTCCGGGGATGACGGAAAAACCTGGCAGCCTGCCAACCAGGGGCTGCACTCCAACTACATGCCCGACCCCACCGCCGAAATCGGGCACTGTGTGCACCGCATTGCGATGCATCCGTCCCGCCCGGACGTGCTCTTTATGCAGAAACACTGGGACGTGATGCGCAGCGATAATGCCGGCGACTCCTGGTACGAAATCAGTGGTGACCTGCCCACTGATTTCGGATTTCCCATCGAGGTGCACCCCCATGAACCCGACACCGTCTATGTGATCCCCATTACCAGTGACAGTGAGCATTATCCGCCTGAAGGGAAGCTGCGGGTCTATCGCAGCCGGACGGGTGGCAACGAGTGGGAACTGCTGACCAAAGGTCTGCCACAACAGGACTGCTATGTCAACGTGCTGCGTGACGCGACGGCGGTTGATACCCTGGAGCCGTGCGGCCTCTATTTCGGCACCACCGGCGGCCAGGTGTACGCCTCGGCGGACGAGGGCGGGAGCTGGACGCCGATCATTCAGAACCTTCCGCGGGTGTTGTCGGTGGAGGTGCAGACATGGCGGTAATTCGGGTCGAACTGCCGGCCCACCTGCGGGCCCTGGCACACATCGATGGGGAGGTGCAACTTGACGTCAGGGAGCCGGTCACCCAGCGCACGGTGTTGGATGCGCTGGAGGCCGGATATCCGGCCGTGACCGGCACCATCCGCGACCACATCACCGGCCGGCGCCGTCCCTACCTGCGATTCTACGCCTGCCGGGAAGACCTCTCCCACCACTCCCCCGATGCCCCGCTGCCGGATGCCGTCATCTCGGGCAAAGAACCCCTGCTGATTATCGGCGCCATCGCCGGCGGGTGACGGCACGGACTGTATCGGTGATCTGCCAGCTGCCGGTTTAACAGGCATTTGGGTTTGCGGTTGGTCGTTGAGCGGGAATGCGTGTTGGGTTCCATGGTCCATGGTCAAGGGATATGGGGCGGGTTGGGAACGCACTTGATTAACTCATATAACTGTTTCTATCACCCGGCTTTGTTATATATTTCTCTAAAATAAATATCCTATTTTTTAATTAAGTGATTCTTCTTAAAATTTTCTTGATCTTACCTTAACAAGCCAGTATAATTGAATAGACATTTCCAGCAGTAATTTTCTTCAAATCGAATATAAATGATGCTTGACTTAAGAAAGAGTATATCAAGATGGCATATTTGATTGAGATTGATTTATTAAAAAGGATTATCTCCTAAGAAGATAATCCAATCTTTAGAGTGAAGTGTGTTAAGTGAGAAAGCATGTTCAAGAAGACAATCTATTTAAATATTTATATAATATATTTCTTAATAATTAAAGGGTAAATTAGTAATTATTTGTACTTTTTAAAATTGATATTAAAAATGAGTAATAAAACAAGAGTTAGCAGAGAATTAAATGAATTAAGGAATCAATTATCCTATTCGAAAAGAATTGGATTTTTTTTAGGAGCTGGTGCTTCAAAGGCCGTTGGTATTCCAGATATTAATACCCTGACTAATAGGATTAATGATAATTTAGATGGTCCCCAAAAACAGTTATTTGAAAAATTGCTGTTAGATTTAGAGGTGGTTGCTAAACCAAATGCAGTAAATGTGGAGCACATACTTGATCATATCAGATTAATTAGACGAATTACATTAGACAAAGGAGAAAAAGAATTTGATACGATAAAAGGAAATGTTGCTGCTGAATTAGATAAAAAAATATGCGATGAAATTTATCAGATAATATCGTCTGAAGAAAAAACTTCTGATTGTAAAACAACCCAAAAATATGTGTCGTGGTTGAATTGGTTGAGTAAAGATTTTACTAAAGAGATATTCACAACAAATTATGATCTCATCCTGGAAAAGTCTTTTGAAAAGCTGCAAGTTCCATTTTTTGATGGTTTTGTTGGTGCAAACGAATCCTTTTTCTTCCCTTCTAGTTTAGAAACTAATTACTACTCGTCATCACAAGGTAAGGATTTTATACATTCCGATTCTCCACCGAATAGTTGGATTCGGTTATGGAAGTTGCATGGGTCGTTAGGATGGTTTTGGGTTGATGATAAAAAGTCCGAGCGAATTATTCGTGTTAGTCCTGCAGCAAAATACAATTATAAGAATAATGAATTAGTAATTTATCCCTCACGAGAAAAATATGACTCATCCAGGAAACAACCATTTATAGCGTACTTTGATAGGCTAAAGTATTTTCTACAAGATGGCGAAGGTTTGTTTATCATAAGCGGTTATTCTTTCTCAGATGATCATGTAAATGAAATCATCTACAACGGCGCAAAATTTAATAACAGAATACACATTATATGTTTTTATTATAGGGATGAAGATTTACAAAAACTCATCGATTCTGATAACATTCATATGAATATAACAGCGTATAGTCCCAACCGTATTTTAACTGGTGGTAATGAATTTGCTTGGGAAGAGCCCAAAATTGATGAAGATACTTCTGATTTAGTACTAAAGTTTTGGAATCAACCTGATAAACATTTGGAACTTGGAGATTTTAACAAATTAGTGGACTTTTTTCTGATTTGCACCGGGCGTAAGGAAAAATTTGACCGAGAGATTTTAGTTTGAAAACTGATATTACATATTTGGGTGCTGTTATTAATGTGAGCAGTGGTTCAATAGAGGTGGAAATTTCGAAAGAAATTCCCTCCGCTGCACCAATTATCGAGGGAAAATTATATAAAATCGGTCAGATCGGGACTTTTGTGAAAATCCCGATTGGAAATCTTGTACTTTTTGGTATCGTCTCCTCCGTCAGCAATACCCCAACTTCATTAGAAAATATTACCTACGAACCGAATTACGGTTCACGGTTTTTACAAGTACAGCTTATTGGAGAAAAATTAGGTGAGAAAAAGTTTGAAAAAGGGATTGGAACATATCCAACGATAAACGACGAAGTGCATCTGATTACCGAAGATGATCTGAAGGCGATTTATGGAAAAAAAGAAGGTGGATACATAGAAATTGGAAAACATTCTTCTTCGGAAAATTTACCGGTTTATATGTATTTGCATAATTTGGTTTTACGACACTCAGCAATTCTGGGATCAACTGGTAGCGGAAAATCCAATACAACAGTCTGCGTAATTAAAAGTATCCTAAATGATTACCCCGGAGCACGTGTAGTGTTAGTCGATACTCATGGTGAATATGCGGCAGCATTTCAGGACAAAGCGAAGGTCTTTAAAATAAATGATTCACCCAATCCACTGTATATTCCATTCTGGGGTATGAATTTTGATGAACTGTCCTTTTTCCTGGTTGGGCGGAAAGAAGGTCAAGAATTGAGACAGGATAAAAGATTGAGGGAGAAAATAGTTGAACTAAAAATTGAAAATTCTCAAAAATTAAGTGCTGGCAATGTTAAAGAAGAATTCATCACAGCGGATTCACCTATCCCGTTTGACATACATCAAATGTGGTACGATTTTAATCGGGAATTAATTGCCACGTATAGTGAGGGGCAAGAGAATAAGCAGACAAAAGAAACAGAGATGTTAATTAAAGAAGGTAATCCGAAAAAGCTAATACCCGCGGAATTTGAACCATATAAGATGGGGAATGTAGCGCCGCATAAAGCAAAAAATGAAGTTATGTATTCTTATGAGAAAAAGATTCTCTCCAGATTAAAAGATAATCGGTTTGATTTCATGTTTAATCCAGGTGATTATTTCGGAAAACCGAAGGACTTGGATGAACTTCTAAAAAATTGGATAGATAATGAACACCGTTTGACCATACTCGATTTGAATGAAGTTCCATTTGAATTAATAGATATTTCAGTTGGTTTAATTACACGACTCATTTTCGATTCAATGTACTGGGGCAGATTCGAAGACTATACAGGAAGAAACAGGCCATTGCTTATGATATTCGAGGAGGCGCATTCGTATTTACCGAAAAATGAAAGTTCTTCGTATATATACGGCTATGCCCGAAAAGCTGTCGAAAAAATTTATAAAGAAGGCAGAAAATTTGGTGTTGGGGCAATGGTAGTCACCCAACGACCATCCGAAATTTCTGAAACTATTTTGGCACAGGTCGGCACCTTTTTAGCTTTACGTCTCACAAACAGCAGTGATAAAAACACCGTCCAAGCTTCGGCGCCAAATAATATGAGTACACTTATTGACCTGTTGCCTTCGTTAAGAATAGGGGAAGCAATAATTGTTGGAGAAGCAATAAATATCCCGACAAGGATCAGAATTGAAGAAATGAAACCGAGACCCAGTAGTAGCGATCCAAAGTTAGTTGAAAAGTGGAAAAAGTCTTTCACTCTTTCACATGATGCGTATAAAAAAGTGGTTACTGCTTCAAGAGAACAGAAGCATATCAAATACTGAGGTAAGCAATGGAAAGAGAATACGTAGATTCGACCATGATTACCAGTTATTGGTACGACGAAGAAAATGAGATTCTTTTCCTGGAGTATCGCAGCAATAGCCAATGTTGGCAATATTTCGACGTACCTATGTACGTTTTTGAAGAGTTAAGGAGTGCTGATTCAAAGGGAAAATTCATTAATGCGAATATCAAAGGGAATTATAGAGAAAGCCGATGTTAGTAAATTTCTGAATACATATCCAACTCTTGCCATTTTTACAAAAAAGTGATTATTTACTGATATTAATTGGGTAGCTAAAAAGTACTCTGGCAAAAGTTGAATATAAACTATAGTTATAAACGTATTACATGTCAATAAAGTAGCTATGTTATAGTACTGTAGCATATGGATTATAAACAAAAGGAGCTTAACAAGTGAAAAAGATATTTAGTAAATCTTTAATTTTGATAGTTATTAGTGTGGTTTCTTTAATCGGATGTTCTAAAAAGGAGAATATATTAAAAATTGGTATTATACAACCAATTACAGGTGAGTTGGCGAATTTTGGTCAAACAGTTATTAATGGAATACAACTCGCCGTGGCAGAAAACGAAGATTCATTATCTCAGGGTAAAATAAAATTAATTATTGAAGACTCTAAAGGTGAGCCTACTCAGGCTGTAAATGCTTTTAATAAATTAATAAATGTCGATAAAGTAGATTTTGTAATAGGCTCATTAACTAGCGGTGCCACTCTGGCAATATCACCAATATCCCAAGAAAACAAAAAATTACTAATATCTCCAACGGCATCAAATCCTAAACTATCAGAGGCGGGTAGATATTTTTTTAGAGTTTGGCCCTCAGATAATTACGATGGAGAAGTGGCTGCAAAATATTGTATTGAAGAATTAGATGCTATGAAAGCATCCATAGTATATATTAATAATGACTACGGAGTAGGATTAAAGGACGTTTTTACTTCGACCTTCAATAGTTTAGGTGGACAAGTTGTGTCTGTGGATTCTTATCTACCAGATAATCTTAACTTTCGAACTTTAATAACAAAGATTAAAACGGAAAATGTTGATCTTGTGTACATTCCTGGGCATCCCTTAGGTATTGCTTCATTCTTAAAGCAATCTAAAGAGTTGGGATTAGTAGCATTATTTTTCTCAAACGTATCTGCTGAAGATAAAGAATTCATCGCTGACGCGCGCGAGGCTGCCGTCGGATTATTTTTTGTGACTCCAGCTTTCGACCTTAATTCGAATCGCCAAGAAGTTAGTAATTTTGTCAATTCTTACAGAAAAGCTTACAATGGTGAGAGCCCTGATATACATGCAGTCAAAGGATATGAGGCGATGTTTGTGCTAATACAGGGGTTTAAAGAAGGAAAAAAAACACCGGATGAAATGGTAAATTTTTTATTATCAAACTCGTTTAATACGATTTCTGGTCTTTTAGAATTTAATGAATCAGGTGACGTAATAACTGATATGGCAATAAAAAAATATGATGAGAACTTGAAAGTAGATATTTTAAATCTAGTTAGAGAAAAATAGGGAGTTAGGGATGACTTCTTTTCGTAGATATCCTGAATATGTGAATTTGGAGGATAGTTCCAAAAAGTTAAGAGAAGTGTTCAACAAGCTAAGGTATGGACGGGCTCTGCAAAATAAGTATCTCTATTTAGAATCTTCAGGGGCATATAATTGGGCACATGTGGAGCGCAAATTAGGCCTAGCGGTTAACGAAGAAACTCTTGTAGATGAGCATTTTAACAACATTGACAGTATCATTCGAGATCAGAGTAATTGTAAATCATATGATATTATAAGTTTAGGCTGTGGTTCTGGCACAGATGATATGGCGATCATTAACTTTGTGTATGCAAAGATGGCAGAAAATTTTTCAATTACAACAATTGATTTATCATTCAACTTATTGGTAAAAGGTACATCACAGATACATAGCAAAATATCCGAAAAAAATATAAATGATAAAGTAGATATTTTAGGGATCTGTTGTGACTTTGAAAACTTAGAAAATGCCAAAAGTTACTTAGAAACTCGGCGACGAAATAAAGTTAGGCTGTTCCATTTATTAGGCCTGACTATTGGCAATAACTTTGAAATACAATTGTTGAGAAAAATTACTGATATCATGGATGAAGAAGACTATTTACTAATTAGTGTAGATTTAAGTGCTGAAGATGATAAAGCTTTGAAAAATTCCGCAAAAGCTTACAACAGTGGAGAGGAGTCTATATTAGTAGATAAGTTTTTATTGGGGCCTTTAAATATGTCAATGAATTTTCACGTTAATAAAAGAAATAGGGAACCATTTCTTTATACAAAAATATGCCCCAATATAAATGGAGAACGTGATAATCAATCCACAGAGATAGATTATTTAGTTAATGGATATTTACCACTCCTTATTAAATCAAAAGAGGAGGGGGGCTTAAATCAATATAGTAATATTGAGGATACTGTAACCTTTACTAGATACTATCAGTTTGGTGACCATAAAGTACTGTGTGACTATAGTAATAAATACAAATTTGATCCATTTAACAAATTTATTTTTAACTTGTATGGTCTGGGTATATATCTAGAACCGGTCGAGGGGGTACTTGATTTCGGCATTCGGGATGATCTCATGGCAAAATGTGATCCTTTCCAGTATCTAGTGTTGTTAAAAAAAACTGATCCAGCGCAACATGAGAATTATGTAAACAGTATAAGTGAAGAAATAAAGAACTATCTTGTTTATACTGAAGATACCAACTTAGATGTTGAAGTATATAACAACCTTAAGGAAAGTGGAGTTTATGAATATATAGTTGACCAAAATATTCATATTTTAAGAACAATAATTTCCAAATTAAGTTTGTCAAAAATAAAAAAAATTCAACCGCCGCCAACCAATGAGCACAACAATAAAAAAAAGTATAAAGAATTTTCTGATAATATTATTGAATTAATTGTTTCGAATACAACATAATGAAAAATCAATTCCTCGATAACATAACAATTACATCGATTTCGGCCATATTGTTCTCTGTTTTATCGAATATTATTATGATTCTATCATTTGATACTCTTACTATTATTGCCTTAATTTGCCTAGTGTTTTCTGTTGTTTTCTTGGTCTATTACGTAAAGAAAAAAAATATTAAAGAAAATGAAGCAAATAAAATTATTCAAAGAGAAAAAAATCTGACTCGAAAACGAAAAAAAGAGATTTACCAAGATAAGTTTCAGCAAGTGAAGGTAGCTGCTAGGATTTCTATTTCACTTGTAATTTTGTTTCTTCTAACCTCTATTGTGCTTATCACAATAAATAACCAAAGAAGCAGAACAATTAGCAAAGTTAAAATAAATGAGCAGGTGGTGAAACCTAATAACCCCCCAAAACAAAATAATAGTGAATAAAAAATAATTCGAATAGTCTATCCCTTGGAGAAATAACTAATGCTGATTATGAATGAGTCGACATCAATGAACGATGTATAGTCAGGTAAAATTGTGAGCCAAATATTCAGTAACATTTTATTTGAATTCAGTATAATTCTTCTCTATGCGGTAAGTTTTTATATAGTATATACTGTTATTAAGTTCTTCCACTTTGCCCATGCAATAGTATTCACCTCCGGTGCTTACTTTACATATTTATTTAATCAGATTTTTGATTTATCAATTTATATTTCCATCCCTTTAGCCATTATCAATGTTTGTCTAGTCGGCTGCCTAATGGAATGGATTATTTTTAAACCATTGCGAAAAAGAGGTTCTACTTCGCTTGTTCTGTTACTCGCTTCGCTTGGAATTTATATCGTGCTGCAGAACATTGTCTCAATTGTGTTTGGTGACAATACCAAATCAATCCGTACATGGCCGGTGAGAGAAGGTTTGAACGTATTAGGCGCACGCATTACGATGGTACAGATAATAATTATTATTTCAAGCATCATTTTAGTGTTACTGGTGGCTGGTTACTTGCACCTGGCAAAGACAGGGAAGGCGATGAGGGCGGTGGCCAGTGATCAAGAGCTGGCAAACGTTTCCGGGATGAACAGCGATAAGGTTATTTTAATTTCGTTCGCCATCGGTTCTGCGCTTGCGGGGATTGCAGGGCTCCTGGTTTCACTGGATGTGGATATGACTCCGACTATGGGGATGAATGCCCTGCTTATGGGGGTGGTGGCCATGATCATCGGTGGAGCAGGAAGTATACGAGGCATAGCTCTTGGTGCTTTATTGTTGGCGGCGGCGCAAAATTTTGGGGTGTGGTATATCAGCTCTCAATGGCAGGATGCGATCGCGTTCGGTCTTCTTTTGATATTTTTGCTCTTCAAACCGGAAGGTTTTATGGGAAAGAAGGTGAGAACGGCGGAGATTTGAAAATACTGTTTCTGGTTGCTGGTTGCTGGTGGCTGGTTACTTGTTAAAAGATGGTGGATGTTTTGAGTTTAACGGTTGGTCAGCATTATGAGGATGCTGGGAATAGTCACTGGTGACTGGACGCTGGTTACTGGTTAAAAAATGGTGGATATTTTGAGTTTGGTGGTAAAAGGGAACTGACAGGATGCGATGGAGAGTTACTGGTTGCTTGTTACTGGTTACTGGTAAAAGACGGAGATGCTTTTGAGTGAGAAGTGCGGTTGGAAATTTGAGGATCCTGGGCATAGTTTCTGGTTGCTGGGTACTGGTTACTAGTGAAAGACCGGGTAGTCACTGGTGTTTGGTAGTAGATGGATGTTAGGAGAATAGTTGAGTTACTGGTTTCTGGTTACTGGTAAAAAAACCGAGGAATAATTTGTGCTTTGTGGTAGATTGGAGTTAGGAGAATATTTAATTGAGTTGCTGGTTACTAATAAAAAACGGAGACTTTTTTAGGATAGCGAATGATTGAAAGCATGAGAATTCTGGAAACCAATAACCAAATCTCAACAGCCAGTCACCAGAAGCCAGTGACAAGGAAGCCAGTGACAAGGAAGCCAGATCATGAGTTATAAAAAACTGGAGATATGGCAGCTAGCACGGGAACTTACTATTGACATCCATCGGATGACCCTCACCGAACTCCCGAGATTTGAACAATACGAAACCGGATCGCAGATTCGGAGATCTGTGAAGTCGGTACGAACAAATATCGTGGAAGGGTATGGCAGACGAAGCTACACTAATGATTACATCAAACATTTGATCTATGCCCAGGCGTCAAACGATGAAACGATCGATCACCTTGAAACTTTGTACGAGACGGAATCACTGGCAAATAAACAATTGTTTGATAATTTTTCAAAACGCTTGAATCTGCTGGGAAAGAAACTGAACAAATTCATCCAGGCTATCCAAAAATCCAATCAAAACTCATGACCAACCAGACACAAGTAACCAGCCACCAGAGACCAGAAACCAGCTCCCAGTGACCAGTAGCCAGCCACCAGCATGACATACCTCCTCCACATACTAATCCTTATCTGCATTTATTCGATTCTTTCGTTATCCCTGAATTTATTAGTCGGGTATACCGGAATTCTCTCGGTCGCCCATGCAGCATTTTATGGGGTCGGTGCGTATGTAGCCGCATTGCTGGCTCTCCAATTACACTCCCCTTTTTTACTAAATCTGATTCTGGCCATGATTGCGGCAGCGGTGGTCGGTGCAATCATCGGCATCCCGTCGCTCAGGATTAAAGATGATTATTTTATTATTGCAACATTTGGGTTCCAGATCATTATTTTCAGCCTGCTGAATAATCTGGTTGGTT
>Ga0102944_1002174_pt1 | contig 11820 bp, 17 predicted proteins | sample SalPonD_shore_MG_FD_78172 | JGI IMG/M metagenome (GOLD analysis project Ga0102944, IMG submission 78172) | Salt pond soil microbial communities from South San Francisco under conditions of wetland restoration - Salt Pond MetaG... | ecosystem: Environmental > Aquatic > Marine > Intertidal zone >... | reverse complement strand
CCGCCGCTGATCCATGACTTCTGGCGCAAGCCGAAACGGCACCCGCACACCATGCACCGGTTTATCGGCGGCATGGGGCCGAGCCGGATCTATTACCGCCCCGCCGGTCACGACGGCGAGGCCTTCCGCGGCGTGCACGTGAACGCCATGGCGCTGATGGACGAGGCGGCGAAGGTGCGCAACGATATCTGCTGGTCGGAATTCTCGCGCGCGCAGAAACCGGGCTGTCGCGAGCGCGATTATTCTGTACCGAACGGCGACAATACGACCGAGTATTATAAACGTACAAAGAAGGCCGTGAAGGATCTGCCGCGAGGCCAGCCTGGGATGCGTCTATTCCACTGGCCGAAGACCATCATGCCGGCGCCGTTCTGGAGCGAGGAACGGAAACTGATCTTTATCAACCGCTACGGCTCAACGGACGCGCCCGGTTATGTGCGCAACGTCCTGGGCGACCATGGCCAGGCGGAGAACCCGGTGTTCCCATGGCATCAGATCGTCCGCAATATTCACCCGATACCGGAATACGTCTGCATCAAACTCATCGCCGACCAGGGCCGCGAGGAACTGAACATCGAGGCCTACCGCGTGGAGCTGACTGTGCGCAATAAGACAAAATCACCGCAGAACCGGTGGCTGTACCACGACGCCCGCGACCTGGACGCCTACAACGACAGCCGCCAGTGGCGCGATGCCTTCTACGAACTGCTGCGGGAATTCATCGAGCCGCCCGGGCCAGGCGTATTCTGGTACGGCGCCGATCTCGGTTTCTCCAACGACCCGAGCGAGATATTCCTGATGCAGGAGGTCGGGCACGAGCTGCGGGACCTGGCGCGCATCCACATGCGCGGCGTCGGCTATGACCAGCAGGCGGAACTGATCTACTGCCTGGACAAGCTGAACAATTTCCAGGGCGAATGGGGCGTGGACTTCGGCAACGCCGGCACGGCCGTGGTGCAGAACCTGCAGCGGCAGGAGGCCTATGCCGAGGGCTTTTACGAGGAACGGCTGACCGGTTTCCAGTTCGCCGCCGCCATGGACGCCATCGACGAGCAGGGCGAGCCGGTTCTGATGGAAGACAAGAAGGGCGAGATGGTGGCCGTGCGCAAACCGGCCAAGGAAATCGGCACCGATCTCATCACCTGGCGTCTGCAGCGCAACGGCTTCGCCTGGGCCTTCGACCAGGAAGTGATCGGGCACTTCACGAATCACACGGCCCGCGAAGGCGCCCGCAACCGCATCTTCGACAAGACGGACGACCATACCATCGACGCCAGGCGCGTGCTGATGCTGCGCAAGGCCATGAGCGCCAGCCTGGGCGGCGCGCCGGATGTGTTCGCCAGTGGAGTGAAGGAGCGGGTGGCATGACGACATTAAACCCTAATGCAATATGCGCTAACTGCGGAAGGAAATATAAAGAACATTATTTCGAGAATTACGGAAAGGAGCCGAGGATATATTGTTTTACGAATACAAATGGTGATGTTTTCTCTAACGAGCCAAGCGACCATAAAATCTTGGATATGATCCTCGAAGATAATCCTGATTTATATGACCGATATATAGAACGCTGGCAGAAGGAAAATGGGCATAAATGAATTGATTTTGGCTGAGGATCGGCGGTCGAAGGAGGAAGCATGAGTAACGGCGATTTGTTCGGAGAGGGCGACTATGTCAGCAAGGCGCTGATCTCCCCCTGCGGGAATTACCGGTATGCACTGATGCGTTACTGGGACCAGGCGCTGCCGCCGCTGATGTGGGTCATGCTGAACCCCAGCACGGCGGATGGCGAGCAGGACGACGCAACCATCAAAGCATGCATCGCCATTGCGAAGAACCTGGGCTATGGCGGAATTAATGTCTGCAATCTGTTCGCCTGGCGCTCCACCGACCGGTCTGTGCTGAAAAAGGTGGAGGATCCAATCGGCCCGGATAATGATGGCTGGCTGAAACTTCATGCCGCGATTTCCGACATGGTGCTGTGCGGCTGGGGTACGGATGGCGCCCTATACAGCCGCGCCAGCATGGTTAAGACGCTGCTGTGGGACAAGGACCTGTATTGCATGCAGCGCACCAAGGACGGCCACCCACAGCATCCGCTATATGTGAAACGGGACAAGAAGCCTGTATTACTCAGAGCGAGGTTATAACCATGGCAAGAATGGTCTATGTCGACCTGGTCACCGAGAAGGGCGAAATCGTCCGCATCGTGTGTCCGGAGAAATTCGAGGACGAGCTGTACGAGTCGCTGGAGCATGATATGAAGCGCGGCGACTGGTGGTCGCCGGGCTACTTCGACGGCTGCCGTGCGGAGTATATGGGCCTTGCCATGGACAAGATCGCCATGAACAAGATTGTGGGCATGCTGTAGGAAATGCCCGACCTGTTGCTATACTCTACTCAAATCGCCATCCTCCGGCGCGCACCGATGAATACCAGACCAGGGGAAATGCGATGAGCTTGTGGGATCCGAGATCGTGGTTCGGCGGCAGCGGGCGCAAACAGCCCGGCGTGAACACGACTGCGCGGGAGAATGCCGCCCAGGGGCCGTTTACCAGCGTCATGAACAATTACGTGCTGCGCGAGGCGGCGCCGTATCTGTACGAGGCGCTGCGCGAGGCGGTGCCGACGCTGGACGGAGCCGTGGACAAGGTGGTGATGCTGGACGGCATGGTGGAGCTGGAGTCCGATTCGGATGCCCTGGTGCGGGAGTTCGAGGACTGGGCGATGAATGTCCAGGTCAATGACATGCAGCAGGGCCTGCAGACGTTCTACGAGCTGCAGGGCAACGAGATGTACGAGCAGGGACTCACCATCGGCACCTGGCAGATGGCCGAGAACGGCCGCGATGTCGAGCGGCTGTGGGTCGCCGATTGCAAGGGCATCTATTTCCGCCGGCCGCCGGATGGCGGCATGCTGGAAGTCTGGTACCGGCCGCCGGCGCCGGACCGCTCGCGCAAGGACGGCACCACGCAGGTGGAGCGCGTCCTGCGCAATAACTACCAGACCGGTGATGTCATGCGCCTGCTGCAGAACGCCGGCTATCGCCAGCTGGACCTGGCGAACCTGATCTATGCCAGCTTCCGGCCGGAGGCGGACAATCCCTACGGCACTTCGATCTTCCGTTCCATGCCGTTCGTCTCCCGCATCCTGCTGACCATGGACAACTCCCTGCTGCAAACCTGGGAGCGGTTCGGCAATCCGTCGTTCAACGTCAAGTACAAAACCAACAACCGCGCCCTGTCCGGCGACGAGACCCGCCTCGAGGCGCGGCGCAAGCAGATCGCGGACAGCTTCTATGATGCCATGACGGCGAAGCGCAAGGGCAACAGTGTCGATTTCATCAATGCCATCGGCAAGGACGACGAGTTGGAGATTGATATCATCGGCGCCGTCAGCGAGACGCTGACCATCGAGCAGCCGGGGCGGCACGTGCAGGAGCAGATGATCAGCAAGTTCCCGGTGCCGAGCTGGATGCTGGGCTTCCACTGGTCGACCGCGGAACGCCTGGCGCAGCGGCAGGGCGAGATAGCCCTGCAGGAATCCCGCACCCGGTTCAGCAAGCGCAAGCCGGCACTGACGCGCATGGTGGAGACCATGTTCCGCGCCCGCGGCGTTACCTGGAAGCCCGGGGACTGGCGGCTGGAGCAGGACCTGCCGTCTCTGCAGGATCTGGTCGCCAAGGCGCAGGCGCGCTTCCTGGATGCGCAGACCGAGCAGATGCAGGCGCAGGCCGGCCAGCCGACGAATCCGCCGGTGGTCGATGACGACGGGAAGATATGGTTCCCGGGCGATCCCGGTTACCGGCGCATGCTGAACGCCGTCAAGCAACCGACGCTGGAACTCCGCCGCGCCCGTCCCACCCTCGATATCAAGATGGAATCCTTCGCCGAGAACGGCGATGTGCTCTCGCGCATAGAAGGCAAGGCGCTCGACTTCCTGCACAGCCAATGGTCGGATCTGTTCGATGCACTGATCGCGAAGCTGGGCCTGCCCGGCGGCAAGTCCGCGACCAAGAATCCGGAGGGCGCGGTTTTCACCTTCGACGCCGCCTCCCTGCTGAGCGACGTGCTGGACCTGGGCGATGGTTTCGTGAATCAGGCGACCGAACAGGACAAGGCTTATATGCGGTCCCTGATCGAGAGCTGGACCGCCGGCGCCGCCCTGGCGGTGGAGCAGCACAACCTCGAGAACCTGATCACCGATCAGGCGCGCAGCCAGGTGGCGGATTCGCTCAAGCAGCGCGGCCTGGAAATGGCGCGCTACGAAGAGACGCGCACCTTCCGCAACGATATCGTCCAGAACCTGATCGACGGTATGTATGACGGCATGAACCGTGCGGATGTTACCCGCGCGCTGCGCCAGCGTTTCGATATCAACCAGCCGCAATGGGACCGCCTGGTACAGACCGAGATGACCATGGCCCACGGCGACGGCAAGATGGCGCAGTTCCAGGCGAACGAATTGCAGCAATACGATTACATGACCGCCGGCGATTCGAGAGTGTCGGAAATCTGCCGTACCCTGGCGGCCGGCGGGCCGTATCGCGTCGGCGAGGGGCCGATACCGGGAAGGGACAGCCACCCGCGCTGCCGGTGCACGGTGGTGCCGCATATTCAGGACTGAAAATCAGGATGCCCACCGCGGCGTGCGGGCCGCGGTGGGCTGACCACAATCCACCCCAGCATAGGAGCATTGGATCATGGCCGCGAAAAGTGTATCAGAGAAACTCGCCGCCCTGCAGTCGCAGGTGCAGACATTCACCACCGAGGCGCTGCTGGCCGTGGCGCTGAATGACCCGGATATTCGAGAGGCCGCCCGCGCTGAATTGATGGCGCGCGGCATCGGCCCGGACGGGAAGTGGCACGCGCCGGATGCATTGCGGGAGGAATGGAGTAAAATAGAATTATGAACAGGCAAAAGCTCATACAGAGATTACGGGCTGTCTTGGATGTTGGCCAGGACAGTATCTCGGACGAGAAGCTATTGGCCGATACAGAAGGCAAGTTTTTCCGCGCTCTGATTGAGCTACATATTGCCGGCGAGGAGCTGGCGCAGGCGTTAAAATCACAGTTCCGATTGAAATGGTTCCTGGCCGTTATGCTTCTCGCAGTAATTATCGCTGCATTGACTTCCTGACGATCCCCGACTAGCTTTACTACGGGCACGGCCAGGGACGGCCGGCTTACGCTCCACGTGGAACCTTCCCGGTTCCGGTTTCCTTCCTGAAATAATTGACATCATAGAATGGACATGTCCGCCTCCGTTCGTCTATACGTTCCCCATCATGTACGAAAAGACGAACGTCAACCCCACGAGGACTGAACAGTGAGTGAAACGCGGACCGACGAGCAGTTGATGGAAATCCTGGGCGGCAACGTGCAGGACGTGACCAAGATGCTGAACGATGTCTCCCTGTCCGAGCTGGCGCGGCTGCGCGCCCTGGAGGAAGGCGACGCCAACCGGTCCAGCCTGCTCAAGGCCATCGACGATCAGTTCTCCGACGTGGAGGCGCGCATGGCGCAGCAGGAAGAGGATCTGGCCGTGGCCGACGAGAAACTCGCGGCCGCCGGCGAAGGCGGAAAGGAAGGCCGCGGCGAGAAAGTGACGCCGCCCTGGAAGGAACTGGATTATACCGGTCCGCTCACCGGTGAGCAGGCCGCCTGGCGCAACGAGAACATCGTCATCAAGAACGGCGAGCGCGTGCTCAAGAAAGACGTGAAAAATGCCGAAGCGAAGTAATGAAACCGTTTCGCAAGCATGGGGTATTCGCCAGCGCGAAGGCAACCGGCGGGCAGCCGGACGAGCAGCAGCTGGCGATCATCAACCAGTACACACTGGAGGACGCAACCAATGAAAACGTGTATGTCCGTACTGTCTACCTGGCTCATAACGGCATTGATCGTGATCGCGACGTTTTCGATGACGCCCTCCTGGCAGATTTCGCCCGGACTCTCCCCGGCAAAGGCATTTTTATCAAGCACCCCATGTCATACGACGGTGACTCCGGTCCCGGCGTGGGGCGATGGTTCACAGCCCGCGTGCTTGATCTCTCCCAGGACGAAGCCCGCGCTGTTCTCCGCGAACCTGACCTCCAGTTTCCTCCCGCCAACGAACGGGCAAAGGTACTCGAAGCCAGTTTCTTTCTCCCGCGGACCGACAAGTACGCCGGGCTTATCCAGGATATCGATTATGGCGCCGCCGGCGATGTTTCCATCGGCTTCACCGCATCGGACCGGTCACCGATCACGGATGGCCAGTCTGACCAGCCGATTGCAGATCGCATACTCGGTCCCGGCCAGGCGCTCGAAGGCTCCCTGGTCTGGTTAGGCGCACAGCCTGGCGCACGGGTACACAAACATCTTGACTTGTTCGACGACGAGGATCCGGAAATGGATGAAGTGAAAGAACTCAAGCAGAAGATCAGCGACCAGAAGGCCGAGCACGAAACGGCCATGAAAAAGAAGGACGAGGAAATCGCCGCCCTGAAATCCCGGGCCGCCAGCTTTGACGCCATCGTCAAGGCGCTGGGCGAGGACGGCAAGGACCTGGCCGGCAAGCCGGAGGAAATCGCGAAGGCCGTGGCCGACGCGAAGTCCGCCCATGTCAAGCTGGTCGATGACGTTATCGCCGCCGAACGGGTCGCGGGCCTGGTGGACGGAGATGACGAGAAGGCCGTCAACGAACTCAAGACCGAGTACAAGGGTTATTCGCGGGAGCGCCTTGAGAGGCTGCTGGTCACGGCAAAGAAGCGCGTGCCGGGCGGCAATCTCGGCGGCGACCCGAACGAGACGGGCGCGCAGGGCAAGGATACGCGCACCGAGGACGAGAAGGATTACGACAACGCGGTGGACAACCCGTTGCTGTTCGGGGGAGGCCAGGCGGCATAAAGAGCGCGTCGGTGGATGGCGGCGGGCGACTCCGTCCCCGCCGCCTCTTTTAAAACACGAATTCGGACAAAGACGATACGAGGAACTGAGGCATGAGCACTGAAATCCTGAGCGAACGGTACCTAGCATGCACGCACGCGCATTCCGCGCAGACCGTGGCGGACACGTTCTACCTGATCAACAGCCAGGTCATGCTGGCGCTGAACGACGCCAATGCCGACGACGACAATGTCTTTGTCCATGAGGCGGACAAGGTGCGCGTGCCCAAGAAAACCGGCGAAGCCTGGGCGCCTGGCGACCGGATTTACTGGGATGACGGCAATAGCAAATTCACGACCACGGCCAGCACCTATACGCTCGCCGGCTATGTCGCCGAGGACGCGGCCAGCGCCGATACCGAGGGCAAGATCGTCCTGCGCCAGTGGCTGGACGCCGCCTGATCGGCTGACCGAACAACCGGGCATTAATGTTTAACGAGGAAAGAGGAAGCAACCATGCAGACCAGCATCAAGTTTGACCGCCTCAAGGGGCTGACCACGGAGCAGCAGATGCGTGCGCTCGCCGGGGCGGCCTCATTCGAATTCGCCAAGCCGTCCATGATGCTGGATATGGGCAAGTCCGCCGTGGCGGCTCGCGAGCTGCGCCTGCTGGGACAGGACGAGCGCAAGGCGCCCGACGCCGATCGCATCAAGTCCTGGCTGAAAGTGCACGGCGCCAAGTACGGGCTGAAATACGCCACCCCGGACGCCAATGATATCCTCACGGATGTCGCGAACGAGATGGAAGAATTCTTCCATACCAACATGCAGGAGATGGACACGGCCTTCACCCTGCTGTTCGACCTGGTCGATCTGCGGGGCAGCACGCATGACCATTTCGACATCATCGACACCAACGCCGGCATCACGTTCACCCAGCGGCAGCCGGGCGCCAAGATCGAGGTGCGTAAGGCCATCTCCGAGTCCAAGACGACCGTGAACTACCTGAGCTTCTCGGACGGCCTGGGCATCCTGGACGAGTGGCTGCAGTTCAATATGTTCTGGAACGTGGACGAGGCGCTGGCCGAATTCCGGGCGCAGTGGTGGGACAAGATGGCGTCCTACCATTACGGGCTGCTGACCGCGCTCAGCTCCAGCATCGACGAGAGCTTCTCCACGGACGATCCGACCACCTTCAACAACGCGGCCGGCACCATCCTGCGCGCCGTGCGCAGCAAGGGCTACGCCGCCGGGCAGAACGCGGGCTTCTACATCGTCTGCGCGCTGGAGAAGGTGGGCCGCGTCATGGCCATGCTGTCCGCCACCCAGGGCAGCCAGATGGTGAGCTTCGGCACCGTGGCCCAGCCCATCGCCTACAGCGTGCGCGGCGTCATCGGCACCACGCACGTCACCGCGGACGACACCGGCTATTACCTGGTCCTGCCGGGCCGCAAGATGAAGCGCGGCGTGTGGAAGGACCTGCAGGTCGAATCGGGCCGCAACATCTACATCAAGGCCGAGGACATGACCGGCGACGGCCAGTACAACGCCGCCATCGGCGACTCGGACCAGGTGCGCAGAGTCAAGTACAGCTAAGCCTGAAGCGCACGGCATAACGAGCCCGGGCGGGTGGCCATACCCACCCGGGCTTTTTTAAATCCGGAGAGAGAATGAGCAAGGCCGACCACGACGATGTAAAGAACTTCGGGTTCGCGCCCGAGATGTTCCGGCTGAGCACGGACAGCGAACTGAATAATTATATCGACGACATTCTCGCGGATATCTCGAGCATCGTCTCCGACCGCATCGGCAGCAGCACCTACAGCGCCGCCAGCGATGCGGATCTGGCCTATCTGAAAAAGGCGGAGACGTATTTCGCCGCGGCCGAGCTGTACCGCCGGCGCGAGGGCTTCGAGAAGGCGGAGCTGGACCTGGCGGGACAGGACAATCAGAACACGACGGAAAGCAGCTATCTCAAGCGGGCCGCTGAATTCGAGGCCATTGCCGAGACCCAGCTGGGCAACGTAAACACGGGCTATCCCGGATCCGGCATTGCCGTCGGATTCAAGGAAACCGGCCCTTATACCGCAACGACATGAAGGGCAACGCCATGAGCAACACGAACAAAGTCATCCTGGACCGCCGCGGCGTCAAGGCCTGCGGCCCGCTGCGCGCCGGCGTGCTGTACGAGATCAGCGACAGCGCCGAAGCCGAGCGCCTGGTCCGGGTCAAGAAATTCCGCAAGGCCACGGCAGAGGACGAGAAGCGCTGCACGCGCAAACTGCCCCGGCCCGCGACCTATACCGTCGTGCGCGACGACAAGCCGGTCGAAATCACGGCCACGGGTTATGCCGAACCGGAGCAACCGCCGGCGAAAGGGCCGGTCCGCTCCGCACCCGAGACGTCATCGAAGCCGGCTGCCGGCGCAAAGCAGGAGGATAAGTAATGGGACAGGCACGCGGTCATCAGACGGCGATCACGCTGTACGAGGAGAGCGCCTACAACACTGACCCGGGCTCGCCCTCGGGCCAGAAAATCTACGTCGTCTCCATGGGAGTCAAGGCCGCCAAGGGGCGCATCCAGAACGCCGGCCTGAATGGCCGCGTCCCGGGCGTGCCCGCGCCGGCGAATATCAACGTCTCCGGCCCCATGGTCCTGTATGTCGACCCCGGCAGCATCGGCACGCTGCTCAAGCATGCCATCGGCTCCGTGGCCGATACCGGCTCCGATCCGTACACCCATACCTATACCCCAGGCGATCTGCCCACCGGCATGATCCTGGAGAAGGACTTCGGCAGCAGCGTCGGCAGCACCGCCCGCTACGAGAAATTCGGCGGTTGCCGCGTCAACAGCCTGAACCTGATCTTCCCCAAGGAAGGCTGGCCGACCCTGAACCTGGACATCCTCGGCGCCAGCCGCGCCTTTGGCAGCTCGCCCCTGGACGGCACGCCGGACGACAACAGCGTGGTCCCGTTCAACATGCATGAGTCCAGCCTGAACGAAGGCGGCTCCAGCATCGCCGTGGTCACCAATGGCAACATCCAGATCGCCAACAACCTGGTCACGGACAACTACACCGTCGGCAATGGCGGCGAGCGCTATAACGCGCCCGAGGGCCTGGCCGTCATCAGCGGCCAGATCACCGCCCTGTTCGAGGACAAGACGCTGCTGGACAAGGCCATCAACGACACGGATACCAGCCTCAAGATTGTATTGTCCCGCGGCACCGGCGACGGCAGCGACGGCAACGAGGAATTCTCCCTCGAGGTGCAGAACATGCTCTATGAGGAGGACAGTCCTCCCATCGACGGTCCCGCCGGCATCATGCAGACACTGAACTTCCACGGCTACCTGGACGGCTCCAATACCGGCATCGAGGCCATCCTCAAGAATGCCGTGGCGACGGTCTGATTATGTTCGTCGTAAAAGAGCATTACGAAATGGACTGGGTCGTCGAGCTGCTCGATACCCAGGTGGAGGTGCGGTTCCGGCTGCTGAATGCCGACGAGATGCAGCAAGTCGTGAACGGTACCGAGCCCGATCTGTATTGGGTCAAAAAGCATGTCGTCGGATGGGGAGAACAGATTGTGAACGAGGACGGCAAGCCCGTCCCCTTCAGCATCGAAGTGCTGGAATCCCTGTGTAAACAGCATCCGTTTTTCGAGCGGCGCCTCGCGATAGCGCTGGTCAGAGCTTCAGCGGACGGCGTAGCAAAAAACTTGCCGAGTGGGTCCGCTGGATAAAGCAGGGCGGCGCCGAGTATTGCCGGGCATGCCGGCGCCTGCGGAATCAACCCACGGAATGCAGCGACTGCCCGGCCAGGATACATCCTGACAACGCCGAGGCGTGCGGGCTGTTCCTGGACCTGCGGACACAATGGCGCATCGCGCCCATGGGCGGGCCGCAGGGCCTGGACTACCAGGCCGTTGAGGCATTAATGCGCATCCGGCGCACGCGCAACCGTGCGGATGTGATGGACCGGCTTATGTTAATGGAGCAGACGTTTCTGGAAGAGAGGAATGACTGAAGCCAGTGAACACGAACTCGAACGGAGAAAGTTCGCCAAGGAAGTGGCGAAAGAGACCATCTCGCAGACGTTCGACATGCTCGGCATCGATATCTCCACGCCCGAAAAGCGCCAGGAGTTCCGCGACTTGATCTCCTGGCTGCGCGGCGTGCAGAAGTTCTCGTCCAATACCGGCTCCGCGGCACTGTGGGCAATCGTGGTCCTGTTCATTACCGGCGCCGGCTATGCATTCTGGACCGGGCTCAAGGCCTATCTGTTGAAGGGCCTCCCATGAGCCTGAAACTGTCACGCAATTTTTACCTGCACGAACTGGTGAAGAGCCAGACCGCGCTGCGCCATGGCATCGACAATACACCGCCGGATGAAGTGATAGAGAAACTGCGGGACGTGGCCACCCATATTCTGCAACCCGCCCGGGATCACTTCAACGTCGCCATCGTGCCGAACAGCGGCTACCGCTGTCTGGAACTCAACAGGGCGCTTGGCAGCAAGGATACAAGCCAGCACATCAAGGGCGAAGCGGTCGATTTCGAGGTGCCTGGCGTAACGAACTACGACCTGGCCCGCTGGATCCGAGACACCCTGGAGTTCGATCAGTGCATTCTGGAGTGCTATACCCCCGGCCAGCCACATAGCGGCTGGGTGCATTGTTCTTATGTCAAGGGTGAGAACCGCGGGAACCTGCTGACCTATGACGGCCACAGCTACCGGGAGGGACTGATCGAATGAACCAGCAGGGTTATTGCAACATCGACCAGCTCCTCCGCCTGACCGCCGCGGCCGTGCTTATCCTCTTGCTGACGGCGCTGGCCGGCCTTTACTCTGTTGCGTTCGCCATTCCGCCGGCCGCCGTCGCCGGCGATCAGACCGACAAGCTACTGGACATGATCGGTCCGCAGGGCATCTATGCCACCCTGGGCGCGAT
>Ga0102944_1002173_pt1 | contig 11821 bp, 14 predicted proteins | sample SalPonD_shore_MG_FD_78172 | JGI IMG/M metagenome (GOLD analysis project Ga0102944, IMG submission 78172) | Salt pond soil microbial communities from South San Francisco under conditions of wetland restoration - Salt Pond MetaG... | ecosystem: Environmental > Aquatic > Marine > Intertidal zone >... | reverse complement strand
GATGGTTTAGGGATAAGGATTTCTAGATGCACCATAACCTTATTTTCCTCCAATCTTGATATATTCCAATCGAATGGCATAGTAAACTGCATTTCTTTTGTACCGGGGTCAAATTTGAAATCTTCGAGTTCATCATAATAAGAAATCACCTGAATCGGGATTGTCTTGTTGGTACCATCGTCCAAGGATACTTGTTGATTCATTACAGATCCAATGCTCAACCATCCCTCATATTCTGGTTGTTCAGCGTCTGGAATAAATGACCTATCGTAATCAATAGTCAATATTCTTACTATAAAGTGATATAGTCCGCCCTCTGCGAAAATCGGACCTGTTGCAACAACAGGATTTCTTTCTGTTCCGGTGAATGCTTGTAGAATGGGATCTGGTTCTCCATAAACCGTTATACTTTCTGCATTGCTTGGTTTCATCTCTATTTTCAAATCTCCCTTATGATCATGAAACCAATCAGAAAGTATCTCTTTGCCATCCTTCTCAATTGTTACATGATATGTCACGTGTTTGAAACCCTCTTTTGTAGTAGGATCATAAAGCTTGAACTGAATGATAGGCTTTTGGCTTTGGCTTTGTAATGTTTCAGTTGTAACTACTTGAGGCATCATCTTTATGATCAAATCTGCCTTCCTCTCTGCAAAAGAGGCTGAAAGTTGTTCTCGGAATAAACCATCAGCATTTACAGATTTTGGAGAGGAAACCAAAGAAACAAGAAGAATGGATACAATTAAGAACGCAAAACTACGCACATCAATTGCCTGGTTTATCTTTTCTCCTTGCTTCATGTCTAAGCGGTACTTGACATAATTGCTCTAACATATTTAATTCTTAGTAAAGTCCAGTATTATATGTCCGCGCTGAAATAGAGTTTTAATACTTCAATAATCCTATTACTACCAGCGTCTAGTATCGCCCTCAAGTAGCCCACTCCCGACATGCATTCTATCTATATGTTTTGATAGCTCCATCTTGTCTTGAAATTTTGATCCGCAATATGGACATGTAATGTTAACGACGGTCTCTACAGTCTTTCCAGGGCTTGGAGATTCGATTTCAGCTAATACCAAGGTTTCTGCTGGCACATTACCTACGATCGACATTAAAGTAACTATGCCAATAGGAGATGAATCACCACTCTCACCATTTTCAACATCGTGAGTCTTTGCTTGCCTAGAAACAATTAGCCTCCTAATATTCTTCTCTCTCATAAGTTTCATAGTATCTCTTGCTGTTGCATGTTCGTCGATTGAGATCACTGGAGAACTCATCACTTCTTTAACCATGGTCTTGTACGGACTTTTGTTTTCCGCTATTACTCTATACAATATGTCGCGTTCTGTTACAATGCCAATCGGAAAATTTTGAGAACGTGCATTTTTATTACCTGATCTCGTAACAAATATAGAAGATAGGCCTTTATTTTTCATAATGCGTACTGAGTCTGAAATTAGAGCACTTTCGTCAATTGTTATGATGTCCTTGTCTACTAAATCTCCGATCCTTTGATCTCTAGAGGTTGAATACATGGATAAGTTGATGTCATAACTTCTATTAATGGCTAATGGCGGTCTACGTTTTTCGTATCTTCTCTATCACAACACAGTTTACATCCTTGTCTAGACGATAATTATAGTGCTCTTCGTTTAGCTCATGCCCAAATTATGATCTAAGTGGTAGTCAAGGATTATCTGCTCTGATCATTCTGAAGCTTGAATGGTATGTAGGGGGGTAAATGGAAAAATTTCCTTGCTTGGTTTAAGTTACTATGATATAATTCTGGAGGTTTAGAGCCCTACCCCTATGTTGAAGGAATATCCTATTCTGCTCCAAGAAATCCCAACAAATCAAAACCCTCAGAAACTAAACCACGGTCCTTAATGGTCTTCTTGAAGATTTTGAAAACCACTCTGAGTATGTCCTTTTCAGTAATGATACCTACCAATTGTCCATCTTTATCAATAATGGGTAGCCTTCTGATGTCTTTCTCTTGCATCAAAACTACTGCATCTTTCAATGATGCACCTGGTTGAATTGTTATCAATGGCTTACTCATCAATTCCGAGAGAGGAATATCGCCGAAAATGGAATGCTCGGCAGCGAATCCCACCATCCTAGCAATGTCTCTCTCGGTAACGATCCCTATTGGAATTTCTTTTTTCTCGGTCGTACTTCCAGATACATTGCCATCAAGATTGGAGCCACTTCCTTCCTTTAAAATAATTACGCTTCCTATATTGTCTTCATACATTAATTTCGACGCTTGTTTCATGGTTCGGCTTTCATGTATTGTTATTACGTTCCTAGTCATAAAATCAAATACTGGGACATTTGCTACATCATTCTGTGTCGAAGTCATCAGATTGTACTAATTGATCAATGCTTTTAATAAGTTATCTATATCTGATTCTCTGTTAAATACACCTAAATCACCTGTACAAAGTTTAGCTTCCTGATGTGGCCTGAGATTAGTCATTTTTAGTGTCAGTCCATTAAAATAAGTAATGTGGATATCCAGGGTGACTATTAGCTGAATCATAATCCTATCCTTTTCATTTTTGAACCACATTTAGGACATGCGATTTCTCTGTGCTCATTCCCACATTTCATGCAATAGTACCTGAGATGACTTTGGCCATAATCTGTTGAATGAGATACATTGGAAAATATTGATTTATAGAATTCTTTGATCTTTTTGAATTCAAAAGCGGTATCATTGCCTCTCCCATTTTCCGTGCCTAATTTTCTTAGAAGTAGGTTTCTTTTGCACCAACTAAGCGCCAAGAATGCAAGCAATGCTACAGCAAGATCAACGGGGAAGGGCAAGAAAAGCATTATGACAAAAGCAACTGCTAAATATATGGTCAACCATTTTAGCTGATTCAAAGCAAGCTGTTTATAGTTAGAATCTTTCATCGGCGTACATTCCTATCACGATTATAGTGCAAACTAGAATATAATATTCTTGCTTGCACTGCAAGACAAAAATATTAAGCACGGACGACTTGAATTGCTCTGACCAGAACGATCACCTGACAGGGGATCTGTAAATTGGTTCTGTATATTGTTAGTTACACTCAGGCACCTTGTAAGATTCATTTCCCTCCCAACCGATAATCTTGACAAGCAGGCATTTACAACCAGAACTTTAAATTCATATGCAGATTGATTGTAAGGGGACAATAGTAGATTGACGGAAAACAGGAGAATCTTGATTATTGGAGGTGTTGCTGCAGGGACGAGCGCAGCATCAAAGGCAAGACGTATCAATCCTAACGCAAAGATAACTATAATTCAAGAGGAACCTCAGGTATCCTATGGAGGTTCCTCTTGAAGGAACCTAAGTGCTAATGCTTATGATACAAGTAGGATACAGAAAAAAAATCTTAATACACAAAATTTCCTTTCCTAACAAAATATAGGATATTTTTTATTTACCTATTCCTTCATAAGACTAACACTTTTTGAAATAATAAATAATAGCAGCTTGAGAAAGTTTAGTGTTGGTAAGAAAAATACAACAGCTACTATTAATTTGATAGGTACTGGATCAGTGTACTCAACAGATCGGCTTATGGTACATGTATTCCCATTCAAAGGACAAACCTAGCAGATTTATGGAGCCATTGATCCACTAAACTTCGCGCATTCGCTGATATACAACGCAAAGTAAAAGAGCTATTGCTAATCAAGTCCAATCGAACAGGATCGACTCGCCCAATATGAGCCCCACCTGATGATAAACCAACTTATCCAGATCCAATTAATTAGTCGTCTGGACACGTCATCTCTCTTATTGCCAGATAACGCTCATTCATCTCTTCAGCAAATTTGACTACTTTCTCTAAAGAAAATGTCGATTTGGGAAAGTACCACCTAATACCTACTTTGTGTCCTGTACCTCCGCCGTCATAAATGATGCCGCTCTCGCAATCGGTGCCATACTTTGGATCAAGATATCTTTCTCTTACTTCAAGTCCAAGCTTAGTCTTATCTTCCATGATAAAATGGTCCGATATATCATGGATAAAATAAAACTGACCCTTCTTAATTGGCTCTGGAGTGCTCATTGATCATGTATTCCCTTTAACCTATTTCACGCTAGCAACAGATATCAAATTGCAGCATCTCCTTTCTTTCCTGTCATTATATCCATGGTGAGTGGTACTCCTAGACCAAATATCTTTCCGCTTATCTGGTTGGCACCAAGCCTATTCCTAATATTGCTTAATATCAAATCAACCTGGTCGTCCTTAACGACAACCTCAACTTTAGTGCTTGGTATGTATTCTGGTGTATACTTCATAGTACTCCTCCCAACAGCAACTGCCTCTGCCTTTGCGGTTCCTCTTCCCTCCACCCTGCAATGGGTCATTCCGCCCACTTGTGCTTCTCTGAGAATTTCATCAACATCCTTCAGTGCCCGGTCAGGAATAACAATCTGAATTTGTTTCATATTTTGTCAGGCTTCAATTGTGTAATCTTGCCCGTATAAATAGTAAATGTGTGCAGTGCATTACTGTGCATTAGTACATAAATACGTAATAGTAACATCTTAAAATGATAGATAAACAGGTCCTAAGGCTTTAACATACCAAAATGACATGAGGTGGATATGCATAGCTAATTAAATTATTTTTTTAGAGCAGGATCAAGACATGTAATTTAAAAGACCATCAAGAACATCCATCTTTCCGTCATTAAAGATTCTTTCATCCATCTCCCTGACCGATCCTGCGGTAGGCACGAAACTCATCTTTGAATATATGTCTTTATCGAGATCGATTCCTGGAGCAATCTCCTCGAGAATCATTCCTTTCTCACCCAGCCTGAAGACTGCTCTCTCTGTTACATAAAGAACATCTTGTCCATATTTTATCGCTTGGCGTCCACTAAATACTACCTTAAAGACCTTTTCCACGAATTTTGAAATCCTTCCATCACGTAATATTTTGATTCGATTATTTGAAACACGAATATCACTTTTCCCTGCAGTGAAAGCACCTCCAAAGCAGAGCTTTGGCGCCCCGCCAGCTATTACTGGAAATCCGCCCGGTCCGAAGATCCTATTGGGCAGCATTGATGGATTTACGTTCCCTTCTTTGTCGACTTCAAGAAAACCGAGAGACGCCGCATCGATTATTCCACCCTCAAAGTTGGAGAATACATCAGGGATAGTTGACAATGCAAACGGACTTATTGCTAATCCAAAGTCATTTTCAGATAGAGCAAGTCCTCCCCAAGGACCGGATTCTAATACTGTTATAATAAAGTCTGAAACACCCTCTTCAGCCCCGACTGAAGATATAAGAGCGGGAATACCTATTCCTAAATTAACTAAAATAGGCGCTCTCTTTTTCTTAAATACTGACAATAATTCTAAAAGGATCCTTCTAGCTATTACCCGTTCATGTTCATACGAGAGTACTTTCGGAAGACCTTTTAACCAGCTTTCTGCAATGGGTGGAATAACCTTATACGAGATCCTGAGATCATATTCGATGGTTCCACTTTGCCAATGATAATCTCTGGGAGACACGACGACATGATTTACCAATGGACCGGGCACATCGACATCTCTGGGACTGATCGTGCCAGGTTTTGTAAGCCATCTGACCTGAGCAATTACGGTACCAGAAGGAGGTCTCGCTTTTGCAGCTTGCGCGATGCTTAGGACAGTCCCTTTTATCCCTTCTTCCGACAACGACAAATTTCCATAATCATCCGATATGGATGCCCTAATCAAAGCATAATCTGGCTTTGGGGCCTGATATAGAAGATAGTCAGTTCCTTCGATATCCAGCAGACTCACTTTGCACGGCCCGTCTTTCCTTGCTCTTTGGTTCAATACAGCACCTTCGTTTCTTGGGTCCAGAAACGTATCAACTCCGATCTTTGTCAAAAGTCCTGGCCGTCCAGACGCTACTTCTCTGAACCAGTATGCGGTAATCCCTATAGGCCATCCGTAGCATTCGATTCGATTTTCTGTGACGAGTTTCTGAAGCCAGGGTGAATAGCCTAGAAAAGGCATCAATGCTCCTCTAAGAAATTTCTGCTCAGGGTCCTTGTAGAGATTTTCGGCGATCTTATCTAACGCCCTGCCAGGTACAGCAGGAAGGGCATCAGAGACGATAAACAAATTCTTTGGATGTCCATGCATAGCATATTGATGATATAATTCAAGGATAAGATATTCAGGTGTATTAGCCATGTTAAAGCCAGAAATCGCAACTACACTATTATCTTCTATATCAGACAGGGGAATAACGACATCAACAATCTTGGAGAACATTTGATGAATATCATAAAGTGTTTTTTATCCTTCCTATTTAAGTAGAGTAGTTGTCGTCTGGTTGACCAAATTTAATAGAATGCATAATGAACTGGCTGACTTCGACAAAGTATCAACTAGAACACTGTTGGGACACTTATAATATGAACATTAAGGTTGAAAAAAGGAATTCAAGACATGGCCAAGATATCTAAAAACAGGTTCGATTGTATCTGTAATGCAATTTCCGTACCAAACCGGGCACCATTTATTAGATATGCCATTTCAATTCATGTATTTTCATTTCTTCCTCATTCTTAAACGCTGCAAGACAATACCTACACTTGTGCGGGGGGATAAATTTGATTGGATAGTCATTATCCTTATCATCAAAATCACGGAGTTTTACATTATCATTACCCTTGGAAGAGGTGGAGGCAGATGGCCTTACCATTTCTATACGTTCTTTTTTGTAATTTTCTACAAGATCCTTCAGTGTGTAATCCCAACCATTCTGTAGGAGATTAAGTTTATCCGTTTCCGCTATAGGATGAGTATATCGTCCTTTGGGATTTGTTGATGCTATGAATCCTCTTCTTCCTTCCTTTTCTCCCATCTCATATTGAGGGTCTCCATTCAATAGTAATCTTATGGCATATTCATTTTCTTCGTTATTTGCCCAAAGCTGGATCTTCCTATGAATCATGTCCTTATAGCTTGCAAGTCTTTTAGCCTCCTCTAAATCATTATTGGCAACGTCAGCTTTTGTTATTCCTTTTTTTCCTCTCTGTTTATCGTCAGCATAGGAATTAGGCAATATTGAGATATCTCAGGACCCAATACGTAAGTAGTAATATTAAGTATTGGGTATATACGATAAAAATGATTATTTTCCTTTGACAGATTCTTAGCGAGAAGATGACTACTCAGACGCTCGTTGATATAATTGAACCCGCACCTCCGAGTTTAAGGTGATTATTTACTCCTGCCTTGAAACGAGAAAGAAATCAGAGATGCAGCTAGCTAATCTATACCCAAATTTCGAATAGCAGATACCAGACAAGAATCTGCATACATATGTTTAGATAACGCACCGTAATATAGTGAATATGTTTGTCAGACTCATCCTCGGCGACTCCTACTCGGTCAACGTCATTTGCTGACCCCGACACGGACAAAGCAATTTTAGAAGAATATAAGAAGACATGTTCTATCATATTTGGAAAGACAAGTCATTCTCAGATGAGATATCTTCAGGCATCAATAGAATTACAACGGAGTCTATTGAATTCTTGCGATTCTCTACTTGCAAAACAAACTCGTTGGTTTGAGGACAATCTGTCCCAACAGAATGGCATGTCCACAATCGTCATTAGTCCGAACCTAAAAGCATTTGTTCGCGGCTATATCGCAACAGTTGACATGTCTATGACTATGTTATCTATTGTTTATGACTTCACAACGTCTCAGATAGAGGGATATAGGAAGCTTATCGATATATTAACTAAATCTTATTTCCCACCATAATTTACTTGGAAAACAGGTAAGAATCGTTTAAAGTCGTAACGAATTTAAAAATAGTAAGCTCATTTTCTATTTTCGTCATATCACAGGATTAGGACCCTTCGGAAAATTATCGTCATTAATGAATCTCTCGTACATAAACCGGTAACCAAATTGCATCTGATCAGCTAGTGGAGCCTCCCCTGCAGATGCGGGTAACGGCATGGTTTTTGCAATGGCTCTAAGTATATCTTTGTCAGTGACAATTCCCACCATATTATTATTCTTACCACCGGTCACAGGGAGTCTACGTATATTTCTTAATTGCATCGTCTCTATAGCATCTTTCACAGAATTGGCTGTTGTAATGGTGATTAATGGTGTACTCATAATCTCAGATATCATTGTTCTAAGTGATAACGCCCTGTCAGAACCCAGATATGATACAACGTCCCTTTCTGTGACAATCCCTACTGCCACATGTTCCTCGCTTTCAGGTTTTTCCATGTTTGCCATATCAGCATTCCCTTCAAGTATAACGATGCTGCCGATTCCATGATCATGCATACTCTTGCATACTTCTCTAATTGATTGGTCTGAATAGGCGACTTTGACATCCTTACTCATTACGTTTGTGACAGACAAATCCTCAAATGTCATTGTTAAATGTCAGTGAACTTTCGTGATTAAAGTATTTGTATGCTATGTACTCTCTGCATTGCCAAGCATTACAAATACTCCTTATGAACCGTTATTGCCCCCTCTCATTGGACTATCTCAGCCGATAGCCATACACATTTGATTAGAAGTCAGATATTTAAGTAAATATTGAAATTGAAAGGCCCGCTAATTTACTTAGTAATTCACCATCTGATTCATAGAATCTAACGATACCTCTATTGACGTGATTAATTAAACTTCGTCATATTATATCATTTGAATAATTTTATATTCTTATCAATGTAGGGTAACAATTGATTCTCTATAATTGCTTTGGCATCAGTTCCCACATCAAATGATAGCAAAAGAAAGAATTTAGCTACATGATTGTCTTCTATTATGACGGGAACAGTAGCGCGTATTAGTCTATCGTATGTGCCTATGGAATGTTTAAGCGTACCTAATTCACTTATAAAATCTTCTCTTATCGCAGCTCTAAGTACGGCCTGTAGTGCATAATGTTGAGTCTCCTCTTTTGTCATAAGAGGTGTTAACCCTGCTCTGTACCAAGTGGATAACAAGGTTCCTAGGCTATTTGCTAGTCCTACAAACCTTATAGACTTGTTCATGTTGAGTATTTCGCAGCATAAATGTGTGAAATGACTGGAAGTTGTACTAGCTGACAATCGATACTTATCAAATGAATGATACAATATATTAATAGATTTTGGATATATGATATCGTGAGATACATAGAGTTATTCACGTCATCGGTAGAATTGTTTGTGAAATATAGCCATGCGAGGATGTGGGTATGAATGTTGAAATAGTATGTTACTGCTTTGATCACCACCTAGGTAATCAATCCCTTGTCCACAGTAGTACTATTGCCTACGGTTAAAAGTGGTGGGACAACTTGCAAAGTCACGATGTGACCTGTCAGATGAAGATCGTTACAATAAATCTGAGAGTTGTCTAATATTTTCTATCCGAAATGTATGACAAAGTCCTATTTGACTACTATGCCTAGCTATATGGCAACTTTAAAGCAAATTCCTGCAAATTTGTTACTATAGGCAGTTGCTGCACGTTTGTTCATCACCAGTTCCACTCTGGCCTCCTCTCAAGTCTTTGAAGTTGTGAGTGCTGTCATAATATTCTTATGATTTCCTGGACACAAAATAATTTTTAGATTCTTGAATGCATTGCACTGCACTGCATAGCTGTAAAGCATTGTTTCATTTATGTTCATTATTATAACGCACCTTATGGAAAGACTGGCAACTACAAATACTACGGCCTTTGTTTTGACATATCTTAAGCATACATTTATCTCATGGTATTTACTATAGTGTTACGGTAGCTATGCATGCTCTTGCCGTTTGAAATTGAATCTAAGGCAATCATACCTGCAATAAGGGCGATATTAGCGTTGAAGCTTATTGAAGAATATGACATGAGGGAAGATGATGTAGCCAAGGCGGTCGGTATCACTCAAGCAGCAGTTAGCAACTACGCAAGATGCACGAGAGGGAATAGAAAAGTTATGGAGAGACTTTCATCAACTAGAGAGATAATGCACATTGTTGAAGATATTGCAGCAGACTTGGCTCAAAGCAGGATTTACACCCCACATACCATGTTAAAATTTATAGAAATTTGCAATTTAATTCGTTCGACGTTAATTATATGTGAAGTTCATCATGAAATGGAATCTGATATCGATGAAACGGTCTGCGAAGAATGCAAAGTTAACGTATTAAATACGAAGTCAGTATGATTAGCATATTGTAGATAATGGTTGTGACCATCAAATGTTTTACGGCTTTCGAATTGGATACAGAAGAGAACATGACTTGAGGTCTGAGATGTCTGGCCATTTCATCTTCCGATAAATGTCGGACGAAAAAATGAGAACAATCTATTTGTAGGTCGGCAGCAGGCATCTGTGTTGATTGCCCAACTACTTGACTACCAATACAGGGCAATGGGCATAGGTTATGATGTCTGATGCTACGCTGCCCAAAAGCAACCGCTTAAATCCAGATCTTCCTCGTGTACCTACCACTATTAGATCTACGCTCGCGTTTTCGGCGTAGTTAACTATACTTGCTGAAACTTTCATTGGGCTTAATATTATCTTTGTATGAAAGTTGACTGAACTTTCCGTGCTTAATTCACTCCTCATTCTTGAAAACCATGGATCAGATTCTCCTTTTGCCTCATCCATTATCTTCATTACCGATTCGGGTATTTTATCAACTTGCACGTCAGAGTCGTAATCATCCTGAGTCAGGGCAGATACGACATACAAAGCTATCACCTCAGAACTATATACTTCAGCAAGGCTAAATGCATAACTTGCCGCATCTAAAGACTGTTCTGAACCATCTATCGCTACCATTATCTTTGAAAAACTTACCTCATCCAATTGAGAGAAACGGTACTGGATTGGATGTTTAAATCTTTATCTCTCATGTAGGTTCAACATAACAAAGTTATGTTATTTGAGGACATAGATTTACCTCCTCTTCATGAACTATATGTATGATGCACATGCACATGAATTCTTGTAGCCTACATATCAAAAAGGTTAGCCGCAGACCTTCTTTATTATTACTTTACTGTAAGAACAGGACAGTGCGTATAGGTGACTACGTTTAATGCAACACTTCCCAAAGTCATTCTCTTGATTTCAGACTCTCCCCTCGTCCCAATCACTATAAGATCCACGTCTTCGCTTTCTGCATATTCTGCTATAGAACCTGCAATCGACGTTGAAAGGGAAAATCTATTGTTAACGCAACCTTATTCTTCTCGCAACTTATCGTATCAAACCACCCCTGAACTTCTTTCCGGTACCCGGTAAGTGTTGCTCTTATCGTAATAGGATAATCGGCGTATTCAGTTGCGGATTTTCCAAGAAAGTATGCCGGTGACAAATTTGGAGGTACAATATGCAATGCAATAAGTTTGGTGCCAAAATTCCTAGCCAAGTCTATTGCATATTTTACAGAAGCAAATGATGATTCAGAATCATCTATCGGAACGAGTATAATGGAATAACTAAGCTTCATTATACACCACGATTAACTAATCAGCTGGCTATATATCTAAAGGCTTCATATTTTGAGGCGTATGTATTTATTCACATTAATATTCGTCCTATGCTGTCGCCGGGTCCTCAGCCATTGTTCTAGGAATTCATTGTTAGTTCCTGATCTATATAACAATAATCTAGATGTGTTTGAATCCTTATGCATAATAAGTGAAGTGTCTAGCTCCATGTCGTATTTAATTTACTACTTGGTCTAGATTTTTGTATAGATAAAGCTTAACATAAGTAGCATATCTTCATTCTGTGAACCATCCCTC
>Ga0102944_1002172_pt1 | contig 11821 bp, 9 predicted proteins | sample SalPonD_shore_MG_FD_78172 | JGI IMG/M metagenome (GOLD analysis project Ga0102944, IMG submission 78172) | Salt pond soil microbial communities from South San Francisco under conditions of wetland restoration - Salt Pond MetaG... | ecosystem: Environmental > Aquatic > Marine > Intertidal zone >... | reverse complement strand
TTCCAGGCAACACCGACGGTACTGTTGCCCGAGGGCAGGGCGTTGGAAGGACTGGTAGCGGAGACGCTGCCGGTGGCACCACCACCACCACCACCGCAGGAAGACAGCAACAGGCAGAGTACAGCAGCAGGCACGCAAACGCGTGCCGAACGCGCAGAGCGGCGCATCGGATCACCTCGACTTCGTCAGGTCCGAAAGTGCCGGCTGCCCTCCCCAGGGCGGCCAGACCGGACGATCCCTCGCGATGTGCCCCGATTCCCTGCTCTGGCTGATGAAGTGCTCATCATAACACGCGGCGCTTGAATCGACCTAGATCAATATTCCGCCATCATTTTCCGGACAGCGTCTTCAAAAGGCGCTATTAGTAGTACCTGAAAGTGGCCCCACCCTTGCTTAAGAGAGGGGACGGCGCGGTGGCGGGGAGCTGCCGCGCAATTGCTAGGGAGGCACCAGTGGGTGGCCGCCAACGCCAGTTTTCACGCACGTTTGTTCCAGTACCTGCCGTTGCTGGAAACCGGGCTGCTCATCGGCTCGGTCTACCTCGCCGTCTTCATTCGGCTCGGGGGTGATGCCGACCTCGTGGCCTACGGCGTCGGTCCGGTGTGGCCGGAAGCGGCACTGTTCGCCGGCGTGCTGCTGCTCTGCCTGACCGCGACGGGGCTGTACAACCGCCGCCTGCGTGACACGTTCGAAGGCGTCATCGTCCGGATATTCCTGAGCTTCCTCTTCGGCACGATGGTGCTGACCCTGTTGTATTACGTGTTCGCGGGCGTGTTGCTCGGCCGCGGCATCCTGGCCCTGGCGCTCCTGACCTCGTTCGCGGGCATGGTCGCGATCCGGGCGCTGCTCTTCCGCCTGCTCTCCATCGAGGGGGCATTGCGCCGGGTGCTCGTGCTCGGCGCCGGGCGGCGGGCATTTTCGCTCACCCGGCTGCGCCGTCGGACCGATCTCATCGGCATGAGAATCGTCGGCTTCGTACCGATCGCCGGCGACGAGGCAGCGGTCCCGGAGGAACGGCGCCTCGTGCTCGATGGCGACGTGGCGACCTGGGGGGTGAACCACAGAATCCACGAGGTGGTCGTCGGGCCCGACGAGCGTCGCGGAACCGTGGACATGAACCAGCTCCTGGAGTGCCGGGCGCGAGGCCTGATGGTCTCCGAGCTCCAGCAGTTCTTCGAGCGCGAGACCGGGCGCGTCAACCTGGAGAACCTCCTGCCCAGCTGGCTCGCCTTCTCGACCGGGACGACGAGCACCTTCATCGGGGACCGCCTCAAGCGGCTGTTCGACATCGTCGTGAGCCTGGTACTGCTGATCGTGGCCTCCCCCCTGATCGCCATTGCGGCGCTGGCCGTGTGGATCCAGGGACGCGGACGGGTCCCGGTGCTCTATCGCCAGGTTCGTGTCGGGGAAAACGGGCGCTCGTTCGATGTTCTCAAATTCCGCAGCATGCGTCCCGATGCGGAGCAGGCGGGCAGGGCCCAGTGGGCCACGCGGAACGACCCCCGGGTGACCGCGATCGGGGCCATTCTCCGGCGCTATCGCATCGACGAGCTGCCGCAGATCTACAACGTGCTGCGCGGGGAAATGAGTTTCGTGGGGCCTCGCCCGGAGCGCCCGGAATTCGTTACCCGGCTGGAGCAGGTCGTGCCCCACTACGCCGACCGGCACCGGGTCAAGCCTGGGCTCACCGGCTGGGCCCAGATCTACTATCCGTACGGCGCGTCGGAAGAGGATGCCTACCAGAAGCTCCAGTACGACCTCTACTACGTGAAGCACCGCAGCTTGTACCTCGACCTGACGATCCTGTTGCAGACGGCCGAGGTCGTGATCTGGGGCCGGGGGGCCAGGTGACCGGGATTTCGTTGACGGGGAGCAAGAACACGCCACGTGCCGGTTGTACGAGGGGGTGGGCTGGGCTATATACGTCCGACTGCCGGGGGATTTGGGCAATCGAGGTGACGTACGCGGAATGCGGTATCGGGAATTCCCGACCGGCCGCGGCCGTGCACCGAGTTGCGGGTCAAAGAAGGACCCATCCCGAACCGATTGCAGGGACGTTTCCGGGGGAGTAAGGGTCCATGTGCGGTGTCCGTCGTATGCTGGCGGCCGGCCTGTGTATCGTGTCGGTTCTGGCTGGCTGTGCCCATCAAGGTCCCGACGTGCGGGCGGCGAGCCAGGCGGCTGCGGACAGCGCCGGCGCGCCGACCGGGCCGGCTGTCTATCATATCGGCCCGGATGACCGTCTCCAGGTCAACGTGTGGCGCAATCCCGACCTCTCGGTGCTGGCGCCCGTGCGTCCGGACGGAATGATCTCCGTGCCACTGATCGGCGACGTCAGGGCTGGTGGGCGCACGCCGGAACAGGTGGCGACGGACATCGAGCACAAGCTCGCCACCTACGTCCGCGAGCCCAAGGTCACGGTCATCGTGACCGAGCTGAACAGCAATGCGTTCCTGTCGCGCGTGCGCGTCACGGGCGCCGTCCAGCGTCCCATCTCGATCCCGTACCGCCAGGGCATGACTGTACTGGATGTCGTACTGGAGGCGGGCGGCGTAACCGAGTTCGCCGCCCCGAACCGTACGCACCTGTACCGGCGTGTGGCCGGCGAGACGCAAGTCTACGCAATCCAGCTCGACGACATCCTCACGCGCGGCCAGCTCGACAGCAACCTGTCGCTGCGCCCCGGCGACGTGATCTCGATACCCGAGCGCCTGTTCTGATCGTGCGGAGGTCCGTAATGTGACCAAGCTGTCTGGGATCCACGAGACCATCCACCTGGTCGCGAAGGAAGGCCTTCGTCACAAGTGGTCGCTGGTACTCGTATTTTCGGTCCTGTGCAGTGTCGGGGTGGGCCTGGGCATGGTCTGGCCGAAAAACTACACGTCTTCCGTCACGATCTACATCGAGCAGCAGAACATCATCGACCCATTGATGGAAGGCCGGGCGGTCCGCGCCGAGGTCAGCGGCGTGGCGAGCAATGCGCGGGAAATCGTGTATACGCGCTCGCTCCTTCTGAGAGCCCTGAAGGACGGCGGGATCATCAACGACGACACGTCCCCGGAGGCGAGGGAGCAGGCGCTGCAGTCGATTCGCGCCCGGACGGTCGTGACGGGCCCCGGCGACAATCTCATCCGTATCTCGTATCGAGGTGGCGATGCGCAGTCCGTGTACGCCATGACGAAGCGCCTTGGCGAGCTGTTCGTCGATGAAATGCTGCACAGCAAGGAGCGGGAAAGCCAGGCGGCATTCAATTTCATCGACATGCAGGTGCGCAAGTACGAGACCGAGCTGCACCATGCGCAGGACCAGCTCAACGAGCTGCGCGAGCGTCACCCCAACGCACAGCCGGGCGCACTCGATGAGTTGACCCGCCGGCAGGTGACGTTGCGCGGACAGATCGACGACCTCGAGCAGAAGCTGCGCGAGGACCAGATCCGGCAGTCGTCGTTGCAGGAACAGCTTTCGGGCGAGGCCGAGGTCAGCACCATCATGACGCGCGCACAACAGTATCGCGCCCAGATCGCCGAGCTGCGTGGTCAGCTCGAGACGCTGCGCCTGAGTTACAAGGAAAGCTATCCGGATATCATGCAGCTCAAGCAGCAGATCGCCGACCTGGAGACGGGGCTGCAAAAGGAAGAGGCGCGCCGACGCGATCTCAAGAGCAAGGGCGCCTCGGGGATGCAGGTAGACGAGACCGTGCGCAGCAACCCCGTATACCAGCAGCTGCAGCGTGACCTGTACAACGTGCGTACCGACATCCGCACGCTCGCGGCGAGACTGGAGGACACGAAGTCCAAACTGGTGCAGGCGCGGGAACAGGGTACGCAGGTCCAGGACGTCCAGGGAGAGATCGAGAAGCTGCGACGTGATTACCAGGTCAACGAGGATATCTACGAAGACCTGCTGCGGCGCCGGGAGAACGCACGCGTATCGCTCAACCTCGACACCGAGCAGCAGGGCCTGACCCTGCGCATACGGGAACCCGCCTACCTGCCGGCAAGCCCCGACGGGCCGCGCATGCTTCATTTCGCGCTTGCCGGTGGAGTGCTGGGCCTCGGCGTGCCGATCGGTGCGCTGTTCCTGCTCCTGACCGTCGATCCGCGGGTGCGCCACGAGTCGCAGATGCCGCCGGCCGCACGCGAACTGCTACTGGCTACCATCCCGCGTGCGTACGGCCGCAGGGCGCGCCGCCGTGCCCGCTTCAGCGTCGTTGTGGCCGCACTGGTTTCCGTGGCGGTGGTCGCCCTGCTTACCGCGCTGATGTTCATGCGCAACCAGGGGATGCTGTGACATGAGCACCATCGAGGAGGCACTGCGCCGGCTTCGCGATTCGCCGGACGCCCCCGCGAGCGGGCCGGCCGCGCGGCGTCCCGGTTCCGGTTCAGGTGGCGATATCGCGCGGATGAAGAACCCCCCCGCCTGGCCGCTGTCCGAGACCGAGGCGCGCGGAATCGTCGACTTCACCAGCGCGCGCCAGCGAGCCGGGCATGCATTCCGTCAATTGCGCACGACGCTCCTGCAGCGCACGGGAGGCGGCAACTTCATTCTTGGAATCACGGGTGTTGCGCAGCAAGCGGGCACGAGTTTCCTCGCACGTAATCTCGCGGCCGCCTTCGCGCTCGACCCGACCAAGACGGCGCTCCTGATCGATTGTTCACTGGTGGACCGGACCACTACGTCCCTGGCGATGTCGCCGGACGGACCGGGATTGGTCGACTACCTGTGCGATGACACGATCACGATCGAATCCATCATTCGGCCTTCGGGGATTCCGAGGTTGCGCGTAATCCCCGCCGGCAGTGCCGGGGAGGTAACGGGGGAGCTTTATACGGGTCCACGATTGCGCGCCCTGTTCGAGCAGTTGAAGCGTCGATATACGGATCGCTACGTGCTGCTCGACCTGCCTCCGGTGGTGGAGAACGCGGATGCACGGATTCTCGCCGAGCGCTGCGACTGGACGCTGCTCGTCATTCCGTACGGTCGCGTCGCCGAGCCTCGAATCGAGCAGGCGATGGACAGTCTGGACCAGGCTCGACTGGTCGGGGTCGTGCTCAACAACGACCCCCCAGTGATTCCCTGACACGACTGGCTGCTCATGGCAGGCGTTTTCAGTTCGGGAGTCCGGGAGTCCGGCGTGCGGCGTGGAGGCTCGCTGCCGACCGTTGCTGCATGCGTCCTGATCGCCGCCGCGTGGTTCCCTGTAACGGGTCCCGTCATGGCCGCCGACATCAACTGGTCTGTCGGCACCGGGCTCGAATACAGCGACAACCCCGCGCGCGTGAACGAGAACACACACCCGGACCTCACCCGCATTGCCCAGGGCACCCTCGGAATTGCGGAGGTCGGCAGCCGTCTCTCGGCCCGCCTTTCCACGCAGTACAAGTACTCCGACTTCCGCGAAAACACTTTCGAGGACCGGGGACGCGCACAGGCCTTCGGAAGCTTGGACTGGCAAATAATCCCAGAGGAGCTGAAGTGGGTCGCGCATGACACCTACCAGCAGGTGCCAGACAGCACGCGCGCGGTGGCGACGCCGGAAACGGAGCAGAGCGTCAACGGATTCGTGACTGGCCCGGATCTCCTTCTGTCTTTGGGCGGCGCCGACTTTGCCCGCCTCGCGGTGCGCTATGGTGACTTCGAGTTCAGCAAGACCAACGAGGACAATCGTCGTATCGCCGCATCGGCGGGTCTTGGACGGCGCATCGATCCGACGACGGAGGTCTCGTTCAACGTGGCAGGCCAGCATGTCGACTACACCCAGGAAAATGCCACGCAGGAAGACTACGATCAAACCTCGGCATTCGGGCGTTATGATCGCGAGATTCCGGGTGGCCGAGCTACGCTCGATCTCGGCCGGGTCGCCGTGGCGCGCGATCGGCTGCCGAACGTGACCGGTACGCTGGCGCAGGTGACCGTCCTGTGGCGCATCAAGCCTGAGACGGAAACTGGGCTGTCATACACGCAGGGCACGACGGACATTGGCGAGGTCCTGATCGGCCCGCGCAACGACCCTTTGACGGTGGACCCGCGCGACATAACGCTGACCGGCGACATCGGGAAGGAGCGCCGAATGCAGGCCTTCGGGAAGCGTAACGCGGGCGCGCTGGCTCTAGGTGGATCAATCTACACGGCCGAGCAGCGATACGGGAGTGTTGATCTCGATCGCGACGTCACCGGGGGGACGCTGCGCGCCGACTACTCGGTCACGTACGGCCGCACGCTCTTCGCGAGCTTCAGCAGCCAAACCAGCGACTATCGCGCACTCGACGTCAGAGATCGTGACATTGCGGGCTCGCTCGGCATCCGCGAGTCCGTCGGGCGCAGCACCGAACTGGAACTCACGTTTCTCCGCGAGCGCCAGCGCTCCGATACGCCAACGCTCCGCTTCATCGAGAATGTCGTCATGCTCACGCTCACGTATACCGGGCGCGAACCGCGAAGGACGCAAGAGGGATTCTGAGCATGTATCTGGATTTCTTCAATCTCTCCGATTACCCCTTCCGCCTGTCGCCGGACCTCGATTACCTGTACATGAGTGGGGCGCATTCCCGCGCGAAGGCGTACCTCGACTATTCCATCGTGAGCAAGGATGGCTTCGTGGTCATTACCGGAGAGGTGGGGTCGGGCAAGACGATCCTGATGCGGAAACTGCTCGAGGAATTGCCCGACGATGCGATCCTGGTGCATATCGAGCAGACGCAACTCAATTCCATCGAGTTCCTGCAGGCGGTCATTCACGGACTGATCGGTCATGTCGATACGGCCAACAAGGTCGAGCTTCAGCAACGCCTGCGCACCTTCGTCGAGCACGCGCGAGAGGCGGATACGCGCGTCGTGATCGCGGTCGACGAGGCACAGCTTCTGTCGATCGAAGTGCTCGAGGAAGTTCGCATGCTATCCGACCTCGAGGCGGGCAAGGAAAAGCTCATCAGCATCATCCTGATGGGACAGCCCGAGCTGGACCGCGTGATCGATTCGCCGAACATGGAGCAATTCCGCCAGCGCGTTCGCCTTCGTTTCCACCTGGAGGGCATGACCGAGGTTGAAACACGCACGTACGTGCAGGTTCGACTGGCGGTGGCGGGGGCATCGGAACCGGAGAGCATCATCCGTAACGATGCGTGCCCGCTACTGTACGAGTACACGGGCGGGATACCGCGACTGATCAACACCCTGTGCGACATGGCGTTGCTGACTGCCTACGTGGCGCAATCCAGGAACGTCGGGCCCGAGGTCATGCAGTCGGCCATCAATGAACTCGGGTGGAAGCGTTATTCGGAACGCCGGGCCGCGCTGGATGAGGCGACAGCGCGTCGTAATGTTGCCTTTGCCGGCGTCCCGTCCGGTGTTATTCCGATGAGTGCACTGAACCGGCTCAACGATACGCTGGAGAACATCGACCGGAGCCTTGATCGGATTGCAGCCGTTCTCGATCAGCAGGAGTCCGTGCAGCGCAAGCGGGGCGCGTCATCGTGAAGACGCGAAACGCCTTGACCGTGGACGTCGAGGACTACTTCCAGGTGTCGGCATTCGACGGCGTCGTTGCCCGTGACACCTGGCACGAGCGACCGTCGCGGGTGGAAGCGAACACGCGCCGTCTGCTCGACCTGTTCGATAATGCGGGTGCGCGCGCAACGTTCTTTGTGCTCGGCTGGATCGCCGAGCGGTTTCCGGGCCTCGTGCCGGAGATTGCGGGACGCGGCCACGAAATCGCGTGTCACGGCTACGGTCACCGTCTCGTGTACACGCAGACGCCCGCGGAGTTTCGTGGCGAGACGGACCGGGCCAAGCGCGTCCTGGAGGACCAGGCCGGCGTATCCGTGGCGGGGTATCGTGCCGCCAGCTACTCCATCACGCACGCTTCCCTGTGGGCGCTCGATGTGCTCGTGGATCTCGGCTTCCGCTACGACTCGAGCATCTTTCCCGTGCGCCACGACCGTTACGGCATCCCCGGTTCACCGCGCTGGCCCCACCAGCGGCGCACGCCGCGCGGCCGGGCGTTGCTTGAATTCCCGCTGACGACGTGGCGAATAGGCGGGGTGGACGTGCCGGTCGCGGGCGGCGGCTACTTCCGCATCTATCCCTACGCGCTTACACGGCACGCGCTTCGGCACGTCAATCGAGTCGATGGACAACCCTTCGTCTTCTACCTGCATCCATGGGAAATCGACCCCGGGCAGCCACGAATCGCGGCCAGCTGGCGGTCACGGTTTCGCCACTATACGGGGCTCGCACGGTGCGAACCGCGACTGCGCCGGCTGCTCGACGAGTTCGAATTCACGACGGTGGCCGATTGCCTCGAGAATCGGCCCGGTGCATCGGTGCCGGGCACGGAGGCGGTGATTGGTGGCTGACATGACACCGCACATGGTCACGGGTAGTCGCGTCCTGGTGACATCCATGGTGCTGGCGATCGTCGTTGCCAGCCTGATGCCCGAGGGTTTCGCGAGCGTGATCGGGATCACGACGGCGATGGAGAACGTTGGGCACGTGTTCGCGTACGGCGCACTGGCCTTCGTGGTCGTCGTGCTGCAGCAACGATACGAGCCGGCATCGGCCGCAGTGGTCGTGGCCCTGCTTACGCTGATGGGCCTGGGCCTGGAGTGGATACAGCCGATGTTCGACCGCATGCCGGACTGGATCGATGTCCTCAGCAATGCGCTCGGTGCCGCACTGGGCGCATTGGTGGCCAATCTGTTGCTGCGCGGAATCGGGCCCGTCGGATGAAGATTCTCGTTCTCGACGAAGAGTTTCCGTGGCCGATCCACTCGGGGAAACGCACGCGAAGCTTCAATCTCTACCGGCGTCTCGCGCGCGCGGCCGACGTGGTGTACGTGGCGCATACGGATGACACCGGAGAAGCCGAGCCGGCACTGCAGGAGGTGGGAATCCGGACGGTCGCCGTCGATCGGACATTGCCGCCCAACGCCGGTCCGGCCTTCTATGCGCGCCTGGTGCGGAACCTGTTCTCGCCCCGACCGTACATGGCGGCACGCCATTACTCCCGGGCCTACGATCGCGTCGTGCGGCGTGTCGCGAGGGAAGATCCCGATGTCGTCATCGCGGAATGGACACCGTATGCACTGTTTTTCGATGCGCTGCCCCGGAGCGTGCCCCGCATCGTTTCGACGCACAACGTGGAGTCGGACATCTGGCTGCGCTACTACCGCAACGAGACCCGGGCCGTTCGGCGCCTGTACATGAATCTGCAGTGGCGCAAGGTGAGGGCGTTCGAGCGGGCGATGCTGGCCGACGCCGCGGGGGCGACGGCGGTATCGGACATCGATGCCGCGCGGTTGCGTGCCTGGTGCCCACAACTCACGGTGGAGTCGATCGACAACGGAGTCGACCTGGAATACTTCCACCCCTCCGGCGAATCGGGCAATCCCGATCGACTCGTATTCACGGGGTCGATGGACTGGCGCCCCAACCAGGACGCCGCTCACTTCTTCGCGGACGAAATCCTGCCAGCGCTTCGGGCCGCAGCGCCCGCCTTCGAGTGTGCGTTCGTGGGACGGTGGCCGTCGCCCGATGTGATCGCGCTGGGTCGCCGGGCGGGGATCGAGATCACCGGCACCGTCGACGATGTGCGCCCGTGGATCGCCGGTGCCGGCATCTATGTGGTGCCGCTGCGAATCGGTGGGGGCACGCGCCTGAAGATCCTCGAGGCGCTGGCGATGGGCAAGGCCGTAGTTTCCACCGGTGTCGGTGCCGAGGGTCTCGACATCGAGGATGGCGTGCATTACCTGCGCGCCGACGACCCGGACGGCTTCGTGGCGGCAACCCTGCGTTTGCGGGGCGATGCGGAACTGCGGGCCCGCCTCGGGCATTCCGGGCGCGAGCGCGTGGTGACGCGATACGGCTGGGATGCCCTGGCGGCTCGTTTCGCCGGATTCCTTGCAGATCGGGTTGCCGTCGTCACCGGTACGGGGTCGACGTCGTCCGGGCCCGTCGCTGGTATCCGGGAGGCGGCGTCGCGCTGACCGCCGAGTTACAGGGACAGGGGGAGCGAGCAGGGATGTGCGGGATCTGCGGTTATTTCGGCACGCACGGCGGGCTCGACGAGCGCGTGCTGCGCGGCATGAACGACGCCATCGTGCGGCGCGGGCCCGATGCCGAGGGCTACCATGTCCAGCCGGGTGTCGGCCTGGCGATGCGTCGCTTGTCGATCATCGACCTGGCCGGAGGCGACCAGCCGATCTACAACGAGGACGGCAGTGTCGCTGTCGTGTTCAACGGCGAGATTTACAACTATCGCGAACTGCGCGACGAGCTCGAGCGCCGGGGTCACCGATTCCGCACGCACAGCGACACCGAGGTACTGGTCCACCTGTACGAGGACACGGGGATCGATCTCGTCGACCGCCTGCGCGGCATGTTCGCGTTCGCGCTTTGGGACGCCGCGCGCGAGCGAGGGTTCCTGGTCCGTGACCGGCTCGGCATCAAACCGCTGCATTATGCCGAGGTTGGCGGCGCCCTGGTGTTCGGTTCAGAAATCAAGTCAATCCTGGCCGCCGGCGTCGTCGCGCGGCGCCTCGATCACCAGGCGCTCGATGCCTACCTGGCGCTGACCTACATCCCGGCCCCGCTCACGATCCACGAGGGAATACGCAAGCTCGAGCCGGGTCACCTCATCGAGTTCGGCGCGGGCAGAGTACACATCCGCGAATACTGGGACGTCGATTTCAGTGCGCTGGACGTCGGCACGCGCGAGGGCGAATGGATCGAGCGCGTCGGCGCGGCCCTCGGCGACGCCGTCGGTTCCCATCTCGTGAGTGATGTTCCCCTGGGCGCGTTCCTGTCCGGTGGTATCGACAGCAGCCTGACCGTGGCCCTGATGAGCGAGCGCACGCCGGTCCCGGTCCGCACGTTCACCATGGGATTCGGTGGTCGCGATCACGCGCTGATCGACGAGCGCCCGCTCGCGGACGAAGTGGCGCGGAGATACGGCTGTCTCGGCGTCGAGCACACAGTACGGCCGGACTTCCGAGGCATCGTCGATGAAATCGTCACGGCCTTCGACGAGCCCTTCGCCGATGATTCGGTAGTGCCGAGCTACTATCTTTGCGAGCTCACCCGGCGACATGTGAAGGTCGCGCTTTCGGGGCTCGGCGGCGACGAGCTGTTCGCTGGCTACCAGCGTTATACGGGTATGCTGCTGGCGCGGATGTATGGCCGCCTCGTGCCCTCATCCGTTCATCGTCATGTGGTCGCACCGCTGGTGCGGCGGCTGCCCGAGCCGATTCGGGCCGGAGACCGCATCAATCACGCCAAGCGTTTCGCAGCCGCCGCCATGGACCCCGCGGCGCAACGCTATCTCGGGTTCGTATCGACCCTGTCCGCGAACGAGCGCCGCAGCCTGTTCCGCCCGGAGATCGCCGCCGAGATCGACTTCGAGGCCACCGATCGTCTGGTGACCGACCGTTTCGAGCATTGCGATGCGCCAGACGACATTGCGCGCGCGCTCTACACGGATCTCAAGACGTATCTCCCGGACGACATCCTCGCCTTGTCGGATCGCATCAGCATGTGGCACTCGCTGGAAGTTCGGGTGCCGCTCGTTGATCACCAGCTGGTCGAGCTGTGCGCCCGCCTGCCGACGCGGTACAAGATCGGGCTGCGCGAGCGCAAGCGCCTGTTGCGCCGAATCGCACGCGGCTACCTTCCGGATACGGTGCTCGCGCACCCGAAGCAGGGATTCGAGTCTCCGATGGGGGCCTGGCTGCGCACCGATCTCGCCCCCTATGCCCGCGATATCCTGGGTGATCAACGTCTGGGGGCGACCGGGCTGTTCGACCCGGCATTCGTGCGGCAACGTCTC
>Ga0102944_1002169_pt1 | contig 11824 bp, 9 predicted proteins | sample SalPonD_shore_MG_FD_78172 | JGI IMG/M metagenome (GOLD analysis project Ga0102944, IMG submission 78172) | Salt pond soil microbial communities from South San Francisco under conditions of wetland restoration - Salt Pond MetaG... | ecosystem: Environmental > Aquatic > Marine > Intertidal zone >... | reverse complement strand
TTGGGTGCGTTCTCCTCAGTTTCCTCTTTGACAAATTCACGGATCCATTTGGCATTACTGACATCAGAGAAGACCCGGATCATCACGTATCGCTCCCGACCGGTACGTACTCCCGAGAGAAACGATTGGAAATACGTGGTCTTCTCGATGGCTTCCTGAAGGGTAAAACTATCTCGACCTGCTTCCAGATTACCCGTATCATCGTAGATGAAAATTTTACCAACAGCCAATTCCTGATGATCTATGGTTGACATAGGATAGGTATTGGTGATGTATAGTTTAGGTGATGCTAATCCCCGTCGTTTTGCCTCTTTCTCAATCTTCTCTATTATTCTGCCCCGAGCAATGGTACGACTATCCCGTTCAAGATCACCAGATATTCCTTTGACCTGTTCCTCACTGAGAGTAACTTCCCAGACTAATTTAGGTAGCTCTCGCGATAGCAGACGCTTGGTATAGTACCTTGCTTTTTCTAATTCATCGGAAGTGGATGACATAATCTCACCAATCAAAGTGTATTCATTGACCCACTGGTACTGTTCCAGATCATCTGTCCGTGCTGCGAGTTGTAACGGTTTCTTGGCTGCATCAAGCAATTTTCTGATGAGGATATCTGCTGCGGCTGATGCTTTATGGAAGTAGACCCCCCGGTACATGTAAAACCTGCCAAGTAATCCCTGGAAGATATCTTCGAGTACTTTGAGATTGTAGTGTAGGGATGGAACTCCCTCATGGTGCTCAATCCTGGCATTATCAATTATCCGTTTGACTGCAATTGAGCCAAAATGTGTGGTTCCCGAATAGTAGGCATCTCGTAGCATGAAATCCATTCGATCAGCACCCAGTGCTCCCTGGGTAATCGCCTGCATCACCTGGTCATCACCTCGCCACAATCCTTCCAGATCCTTAATAGTGACCCCACAATCCTCGATATACGGTTTGATAAAATCGGAATTGATGATTTTAAAACGGTGAGTATCATGGCCATGGGGCGTATCGGGGTAGAGTTCTCGATAGACGGTATCATCATAAGCATGTGAGAATGGACCATGACCGACATCATGGAGTAGCCCACCTAATCTGGCAAGTTCTATTCTGAAATTCTGATCATCATGTCCTTTGTAAATCTGTTCTGCGTATTCTCCGGCAAGCTGGGCCACTCCCAGTACATGTGCCAACCGCGAGTGCATAGCTCCAGGAAAGACCATCCTGACCCCAGATAACTGGGAGATCCACCGTAGACGTTGGATATATGGTGAATCTACCAGCCGAGTTTCTGCATCTGTTAATCGGATGTAGCTATGTATGGGATCTCGTATAGCACGAGTATATTCTAATGGCATTACAGTTGCTAGTATATAAGGATCGTATTTTAAAATATAGTCTTCAGAGGCTAGTATCAGAAAAAACGTGGTGAATTATTGTAATACTGCCTTATTCAATTGATCGTTTACGTCGGATCAGTTTATTTCCAAGTACTACCCAGTAATCCACTTCATCACCAGATGCCAGCTTACCGCCGATCTCCTCATAATCAGGTAGTGCAGTTTCAAATACCTCATAGGATTCTTTATCCATCAGTTGCAGGCTATCAGGATTGACTGCCAGTACCTGACCAACTCGCTTGTCGATCATGGGTTGCTTGATCTTGTCATCTCCAGGCATGACTAAAGACTTCTTGCCGCCGGTAACAATATGTTCGACTGACATTCTAACTTTGGCATGTCCGTGTTTTCCTGCCTTGGATTTCTCAGTAGAGAGGACTTTGTAGACCTCTCCATCCACGATCACATGATTGCCCTCCTTGACGGAAGTAGCTTTTACGGGTCTTGTATCTCCTAGACTCATAGTAATCTAATTGATTTAGGAATATACCCTTTAAGAATGTTCTTTTAAGATTGAGCATAATTCCTCGCAAGCGGAACGCATTCTACCCCGGTTGCTATACTTCTTATTTTTGGCAATCCTGACATCTTATCTTCAATCTCACATTCCTGATGAGTCCCTAACAACCATCAGGGTATCACCTGCCTTCCCGACCGATATCAATGATAGTTTATTAAAATAAGAAAAATTTCAATGGATTCAGATGAGTACAGCAACTGCATATCCTATCAAGTATAGTGAACCCCGTACGATCTGGACATTATCGCTCCAGCTTTTCTATACGATCCTTGCGATGATCCCTTTCTATTACTATCTTCGTAATCTAGTGACCATCCCCGCAGAAGGTCGTTACCTCCTGCAATTTCTTCCAATTACAATTGGTATCCTGCTCTTTTTTATTCAGGTACAGCTTAACAGTTACTACTGGCGAGAGGAGAAGATATTCAAACAACGTGATATCTTTGTCTCCGGCCTGAAATCGAGTATTCTTACCCTGGCTATGTTTTATTTCATCTTTTTCCTTATCTTTGGTTATATGATTGGAAACAGTGATGCCTACGAATCAGTTCTGCTCAGTGATGTCATCACCCGTACCATGATCCAGTTACTGATTACCCTTGGTACCATCGTTCTGACTGCCATTCTACTACAATCCATTCAGGACAGTACCACCTCACCCCGAAAATTTACCGATCGATTCAGACGTCGTTAGAACATATATCTATGCAGTTGACCATTACCTGAACAGATCAAACTGATTCAATCCCAACTCACCACATCTCTCTAAGTTGCATTCAGTAGTGACTCCTAACACTTCGATTAAGATTGTGTCGAACGCTATCAACAGTTTATTATAAACTGAGAAATACCTGTAATTGGAGTTAGAAAAATATGACAAAAGGTACACCAAGTCGAGGTAAACACAATAAGAAAGCCAGTCACCAAATGTGCCGCCGTTGCGGTAAGCGGTCCTACCACCGTCAGAAGAAGCGCTGTGCTTCCTGTGGATTTGGCCGAACCAAGAAGATGCGGTCATTCTCCTGGCATCGACCCAAAGACTTCTCTAGAAGATAAATCCCGGTGTTAACTATACTCGAATTAGATTCATTTACAATTGGACTCAAAACTATTCTCAACCGATTAGATTATGCTGTTGACTATCCGTATTTACTGGGGAGAACTGGTCATGGGGCGAGATTCTCGCTTGCCATGAATACCAAAACCGGCAAGGAGATCGGTCATCCCTCGGGTCATTACAGCTGGGATGTCATAGCTGTACTGGAACACTGTTTTCCCAGTGCCGGAATTGATGCCACACTCTATATCGGTCCGGGATATGCTACCCGTGCTCGAAAAACCGCAGCCCAGTCATCCCGACAGCTTCCCGTCAATGTCATTGAATTATCCTCCTATGATCTAGATCGCAAGATCAACGGTAATCTGCTTTATGCTGATGAATCCGGTCAGTGGCAGATAGCTAATTCAACCGATGCTATCGAGGTGGACTGGTCCAAGCTCCCCTTCGGTCCGGTCATCTTTAATATTCAGGGAATGATGCGGCAATCTGGTTTTCCTGCCGGTACCATGCGGTATCTGGTTGATACGATTGAGCGAGGTGAGGAACCGATGGAAATCCGGGGAAGAAATAATTACTCCACGGTATCTGGTTGGAAAGCCTATGCCAGATGGATGCAATCATTTGCCGTCCCCCTACCAGATGTCCAGCATGAGCATCTGCAATCCTATCCTGATCTCCTCTATGAACGGCGGTTGGGATTTGTCCGTTTTCTCGAACAACTCAAGGATGAATGTGAGGCGGAGCAGATCGAGTTGATTGTTGGTCTTCTCCAACGCTACCGTCCAGTTGTCAGTCTTCTAGATGAACTCCGTCAGTCCAATCCCACTATGGAACAGATACGCAGTGTTTATTTTGCCGAACAGAAGACCCAGACCTATTACAAGAAGATTGATACCTATCTGACACATCATTATTCTCCCTCGCAGTGATTCATTACTTTCCATAATGTTCTGATTCATTTGTTATTACTCAACCAGTAATTGTTGACTATACCAGTTTATTGCCACAGGTTCGACAGAATCGATCGCCTTCCTGACGTTTGGTTCCACAGATTTTGCAGAAATTAGGTGCCTGATCCATTGATTTGCTAACGGGCTCCTCATAGAACCCACTTTGTCTATCTGGTTGCTCATAGTTGCGGGAATCGACACCGGTATCTTCCAGTGAGATTTTCTTATCCATCTGAGGCGAGGTACTATGATTCCAGGAATTATCAGTACTCCAGGTATTCTGGGTCTGTTCCCAGTTCCGTGATTGGATCTGTTGTCTGATCTGATTACGTTTCATCTCCAATCGTTTTTCCTTCTGATCATAGTATCCCCGTTCGTATGCGTCTTTATCCAGATCAATACATCGACGCAGTTCCTTGCGAAGGACATAGACATTGATGACAATGACCACAATGATTCCACCGATACTAACCAGATCAGGTTGTAAACTGGCTGCCAGATTCCACAAGCCATGGAAGAGCATACTCCGCCAGAGCTTGCTGTACTTGCCGGATTCCAGACCGACCTTCCACTCACCGACCCCAACACCAGCCAGACCGGTATACAGGGGATGACCCACCACCTGGGTGACCGATCGGATAACTGTCAGGGTCAATCCTGAAAATATCCCGCCGGAAAGTAATGCGCCCAGACCATAGAGAATATTCTCAGCAGCAGCAAAACCTGCGCCAACCATGGCTCCATAGATCAAGCCATCGAGGGGTCCATCAAAAGCATCACTTTTGGAAAGATGGACGACGAACAGGATCTTGGCAATCTCCTCCATCACGGGAGCAATCAGTATTGCCTGGAGAATTGCAGGTGCCGCACCCAGTACCAAGATCAATATGATAATCCCCACAAATGATAAGATCAGGGCTGGAAAGACCGAGACAATACCCAGGAGAAAACCATACAGTAATCGACCTGGTGGTTCTGGATCATAGACATCCTTCTTTGTATAGTATAATATGGTCAATAAGGTGAAGATAACAATAATACCAAAGATTACAAGCCAGCCATATGGCCCGTTTAAAAATTCCTCTACTGGTGACAACGTCTATCCCTGTATGTACTGCACCACACCCACTATTAAAAAACTAGTTAATTCCGATACTTCTCCATCGAGGTGTTATCTGAGAAAATTCTAGCTTAGGCAACGCGGAGAAGCTTCAGAAACTCAGGATGTGTTCTGATTGGTTCAAAATACGGATCATCAAGTGCCATCTCCCGGTAATCGGGATCATCACCCATCGTATCAATGGCCTGTTTCAGACAGTGCAGACTCTGACGGAGGTCAGCCCGATTGGCAAAGAGACAGGCCAGATTGTACCAGGCATAGTGAAAATTAGGGTCCAGCTTGACTGCCTGCTGGTAGCTGGTAATCGCCTCATCATGTTCTTCAGCCTCAGTCAGCGCCACGCCCCGGTTGAACCAGGCCTCAACATAAGTATCTCGGAGTTTAACTGCATGGTCATAGGCATCAACTGCCTTGTCATAGTCTTTCTGCTCGAGATAGGCATTTGCGAGGTTGTACCAGATACTGGCAATCTCCTGCTCATGATCAAGTGCCGTTAGATAACAATCAATTGCGAGCTCATATTTCTCCATGTCAGCATAGACATTACCCAGATTGTAGAGTACCTGGCTGTTATCTGGATCATCTATCAGCATGTCCTCGAAGATATCTGCTGCCAGCTGATGATCTCCCTGGCGATGAGCAGCAATCGCCTTCTGATATGGTGTACGATCTCCCATATGCTAGCATATACGATCATCCTTAAAATAATACAGCTTATCTCCTGAGTTTACCTACACGGAAGCTGGTAAATTTCAGTAGCAATTTAAATGATCAACCTGAGCCTGTATCAGATATGGTAGATGTCGTACAGATTGGTACTGGTGGCTGGGGAAAAAACCACTGCCGTGTACTTTCCGAACTGGGTGTTTTAACCGCGATCTGTGACCTCAACACCGAGGTCTGTGACCAGTTAGCCTCCAAATATAATGTCGATGCTATTTATTCCGTTGATGAGCTGCTGGCAGAATACAGTTTTGATGCCGCAGTCATCGCCACCCCAACAACCACCCACTTCTCCATCGCCTCACGATTGATTGAAGCAGGAAAACATGTCTTCGTTGAGAAGCCCATGACCTACAAATCATCGGAGGGAGAGGAGCTGGTCAAACTGGCCAAAGCGCATAATGTCAAGCTTACCAGTGGTTATATCGAGCGATTTAATCCGGCAGTGGCTGAGGTCAAGAAATATGCCCGAGAACAGACCTACGGCGATCTGCTGATGCTGGAATTTCACCGGGAGAGTCGTATGCCACTGCATATCAAGGATGTTGGGATCATCTATGATACGTCAGTTCATGATATTGACACTGCCCTGTGGTTATTTCAGGATACTCCCAAGACGGTCTATGCCCGATCAGGTCGGATCCGTCATCATCACGAGGATTTCTCAGCAATCATGCTTGGCTTCAGCAACAACCGTGTAGCCAATATCGTCTCCAACTGGATTACGCCCGTCAGAATCCGGACATTCAATGCCATCTTCACCGAGGGTCGGATCGGCGGTGATTTCATCACCCGTCGTCTGGAGATTGATACTCCTGAGGGTAGAAGTATTCCCCAACCCAAGGAGGGTGAGCCACTGCTTCTGGAACTGACCAATTTTGTGGAGGCCATTGAGGGCAAGACCGAACTCCGGGTACAACCCGAACATGCCCTGAATGTGACCCGAATTGCTGAAGCAGCAATAGAATCCACGCAGACTGGCAGACATGTCGAACTTGATTTTGATTTCTGAAGTATCATCATAACGAAATACCAGCGTACACAATACAAAATTTAAATGGGGGAAGTATATAGTAGAATTACGCCTATGCATCGACGAGATGGGTAGTCAGTAGCAGCGGGGGTCGCCCAGCCTGGCCAACGGCGCGGGGCTTAAGATCCTGTCGTTTAGACGTTCGTGGGTTCGAATCCCACCCCCCGCATTATTTTTCTATATGATATTTTGTTAAGCCAATTAGTATCTGAAGAACTTATTCTTAAATTGCAGCTATGTTTGCCTGCCATTCAAACTGGTGGTAATTGCATTGTCTACGATGGTGTTAACTGACGTTGTTAAACTCTGTCCGCTTATCATCTCTATCCTGTATGATCCCTGGTCATATCCTTTCTTACCAAGGATTCAGTCCAGATCTGTCCCGTTATTTCCTCCATCTACGCGGTAATATCGATAGCTGTAATTTAAAGTTCAGTAGTTACTATCTGAACCCTGCGACTAGGAGGTAGTCAGCCCCCTTGATGTATATTTCCCGGTATTGTGATGACCCAGTAGGGTTAATGTATTCCATTCTGATTGCATATACGATCCATGATCCTGCTATAAATATCATCGCTGATTACCCGAAGAATCTCCTCATGCACCTCGGTAATCCTGCTACATTTATCGATCAATTCTGCGCGATAATCCGATTGATACCAAGTACCGATAGTATTGTCTCAGCTCAACAAACTGGTTCTAGGTCTCAGAAATTTAAATACCAGCCTGTGTACAAGTCAGTAGACGGATGGCAGAGGTAAAGTCCTTATTAGAATTGAGAAAGATTTTAAAGACGAGTTTTTCAACTACGTTTACAGGCCGGGGTGGTTGGATTCGGTCAAATACCTACAGATTACAGACCTTCTAGTAGTTATTATCTTCCACCCAGTCAGAAATGAAGGCAAATTATTATGACAGAACAATTATCACGACAACAAGAATATGGATTACAATTTCAACGAGTTTATACCAAAGAGGGTACACATCCCTACGATACCGTGGAGTGGACCAGACGTGATGTCAAAGTCACCTCTGCCCAGGGTGAGACAATATTTGAACAGAACAATGTGGAATTTCCCAAGAACTGGACACAGAATGCCACACAGATTGTCACCTCAAAATATTTTCATGGACAACTCGGCTCAGATGAACGAGAGAACTCACTGAAACAGCTGATCGATCGGGTCGTCCAGACCATCACCAAATGGGGTCGTGCTGGTGGCTACTTTGCCACCGAGGAAGATGCCGCGATCTTCGAGCAGGAACTGACTGCCATCGTGCTCTACCAACGAGCAGCCTTCAACTCACCTGTTTGGTTCAACTGTGGCTGTGAGGAGGAACCGCAGTGTTCTGCCTGTTTTATCAATTCGGTTGAGGATGATATGGAATCCATTCTCGACCTGGCCAAGACCGAGGGGCTGATCTTCAAACATGGTTCTGGTTCTGGAGTCAACCTGTCATCACTCCGAGGCAAGGGCGAACCGCTATCCTCTGGCGGTACCTCCTCCGGTCCCATCTCTTTCATGCGAGGCTATGATGCCTTTGCCGGCTCGATCAAATCCGGTGGTAAGACCCGTCGTGCCGCGAAGATGGTTCTTCTCGATGACTGGCATCCTGATGTCCTCGAATTTATAGATTCCAAGATGACCGAGGAGAAAAAAGCCTGGGCACTGATCGATGCCGGTTATGATGGTTCCTTCACCGGTGAGGCCTATTCCTCCGTCTTCTTCCAGAATGCCAACCACTCCGTTAGAGTATCTGATACCTTCATGCAGGCAGTTCTCGATGAGAAGGACTGGAATCTCCGCGCAGTGACTGATGGTCATGTCTGGGAGACGCACAATGCCAAGGATATGCTTGACCGGATATCAAAAGCAACACATGTCTGTGGTGATCCCGGTCTGCAATTCACCGATCAGATCAACCGTTGGCATACCTGCAAGAATACCGGTCCAATCAATGCCTCCAACCCCTGTAGCGAATACGTTTTTCTTGATGATACTGCCTGTAATCTGGCATCGATTAATCTCATGAAGTACCGCAACGAGGATGGTTCCTTCATGGTCGATCATTTCGAGCATACTGTCGATATTCTCATCGCCGCCCAGGAGATCATCGTCGGCAATGCCTCCTATCCCACCGAGGAGATCGAGCGGAACTCGCATATCTACCGGACGCTGGGACTGGGATTCACCAATCTCGGTGCATTGCTAATGAGTCTTGGCTACCCCTATGATTCCGATGAGGGCCGTAATTATGCCGGTGCCATCGCCTCGCTGATGACCGGTCGTGCCTACCGGCAGAGTGCCAAGATCGCCTCCAATATCGGTGCATTCGATGATTTCGAGCACAACCGCGAGCCGATGCTGGATGTGATGGCCATGCATCAGGATGCTGCTCGACAGCTGATCAACGAGGGAGTCGATCCCCAGCTCTACGATGCCTCCGTTGCCGTCTGGGATGAGGTCATTGCACAGGGTAAGCAGTATGGTTATCGCAATGCACAGGCCTCTGTTATAGCCCCCACTGGTACCATCTCCTTCATGATGGATGCTGATACCACCGGGATCGAGCCGGATATTGCCCTGATCAAGTACAAGAAACTGGTCGGCGGTGGCTACATGAAAATCGTCAACCAGTCCATCCCACTGGCACTACAGAAACTGGAATACACCGATGAACAGGTTGAGGAGATTGTAGACTACATCGATGAGCATGGCTATGTTGATCAAGCACCACATCTGAAGGAGGAGCATTATCCCATCTTCGATACCTCCTTTACCACCGAGGGTTCTGATCGTTCCATCCATCACATGGCACATATCACCATGATGGCTGCTGTCCAGCCCTTCATCTCCGGTGCCATCTCCAAAACCGTCAACATGCCCGAGCATTCCACCATCGAGGATATCAATACCGCATACATCCGCTCCTGGGAGCTGGGTCTGAAGGCAGTTGCTATCTACCGGGATAATTCCAAGAGGCTCCAACCACTCAATACCAAGGACGAGTCCGAGGACGAATCCAAAAAGGTAGACTCGCTGCAGCAGATGCAGGAGGATATTGACGAGGAAGTATCCAAGTACGATATGTACCAGACAGGTCCTATCCGACGCCGGCTACCCGATACCCGGATCTCGAAGACGCATAAATTCGAGGTCGATGGGCATGAGGGCTATATCACGGTCGGACTCTACGAGGATGGCACCCCCGGTGAGGTCTTCGTCAAGATGTCCAAGCAGGGATCCACCCTTGGTGGTGTGATGGACTCGCTGGCAGTGCTAATCTCAATCAGCCTACAGTATGGTGTACCGCTGTCAGTACTGGTTCGCAAATTCATCCATACCAAATTCGAACCCGCGGGAATGACCATCAATCCCAAGATCCCCATCGCCTCCTCGATCATCGATTACCTGTTCCGCTGGCTGGCACTGGAATTCCTACCAGAGGATGAGCGTCCCGATGTCCTGGATTACTCGGAGATGAATGAGGAACCCGATGAGACCAATTTCAAGCCAACTCATTCCACCTCACCCAACAGTACACCCAAACAGATCCTGGGTGATAACCGGATCTGCAGTCAATGTGGTGCGATTGCAGTACGATCAGGTAGCTGTTATGCCTGTCCGGAATGTGGAACGACTTCTGGCTGCTCATAAGAGATCTCTTCTCTATTCGCAGTTGAGTTTTTTATGAAATTGTTGTAAAAGACTCAGAAATAATGATAGTGATTTCAATTAAATGATAGTGGTTTCAGAATTATTGATTGTGTCTAATTATATCAAAAAGTATTGAATTAAAAATATTCAATCCCAATCCAAATCGTAGTCACAATATGTAGCACAATTACACATACACATGCATGTAGCCCTTCCTCTCCCTGGTTGTGCACATTTACAACCTTTATCTATACATCTTTGATCACAAAATTTCTCTTGATGTTTAGTTTCCTGTTGATTTGTCATTCGATTCAATACCTGACCTATGATATTCTCAATCCCCTTTAATATTTAATTTCTTCCATTGATATGGATGTATGGAAAATTGTATTTTGCGTATTTGAACCACTAAACGAAATTGGTAGTAGTTCTCTCACTACATACTTTGTATTAATTAATAATCCACTTACTTTATTTTGTTTACTTCTCTATATATTCTATGGTAAACAGTGGAAGAGAAAAATGGATAAAAATTAATCGAGAAAAATATCAAGTTAACCAACTAGGTCGTTTAGGTCATGCTGAAACGATGCTAAGAGAAGCAGAAGCTTCCTATATTCAAGGTATATTTTATGGTTGTATTTTCTGCATTCATTCAGCTTTTGGTTCGTATCTTATACAGAGATTAAATGTCGATCCTAAACTCAGAGGAAATATGGTTCGCATTGATAGTCTTCGAGAATTATTGGATAAGGCTGATTTTTTATCAAATCAGATAAAACAAGAGATTTCCGAATTTTCCAGAATTAGAGGAAATTTGGAACACCCAAAGACACAACTAGAAATCCTCTTTGCGGACTGGAAAAATGATACCGAAGATGGATCAGCCACATTAAGAATGAAAGAGAATGATGAATTGGAAGGTGGAATTTGGTTTGATCCAATGAAAACTGCGAAAAACGGGTTAAAAACGTATTATAAGATGTGTAAAGAAATTTATGATCATTTATCAAATTGAGATTTCTTCATGCCTTCAATTAATGATCTAAACCTTCCCTCAATCCTCGACCTTGAGAGACCCGTTCTTCTATGAACTTCTATAAATGTAATTCTTTTTTCCTCCTTAATCAGATTCGTACATGTCTTCTTGACTAGTTTCTTTCTCGTCTCTTCCTGTTCTTGAATACCTTTCTCAACTATCACTTTTCTGTCTTCTATATCCAACAGACCATGAGCATTAATATCAACTCTTCGCGCGCCAGTAGTTGCGAGACTTCAAGAACTAATGAATTAAGCCACCTCCTCCTAGAATAATTAATTTCATGATTGATCAACTACTCTCCTAAGCAAGTCTCCAAATATTCCCTCTATCTG
>Ga0102944_1002168_pt1 | contig 11829 bp, 14 predicted proteins | sample SalPonD_shore_MG_FD_78172 | JGI IMG/M metagenome (GOLD analysis project Ga0102944, IMG submission 78172) | Salt pond soil microbial communities from South San Francisco under conditions of wetland restoration - Salt Pond MetaG... | ecosystem: Environmental > Aquatic > Marine > Intertidal zone >... | reverse complement strand
AGTCGATCCCGCGCGTATTCGGTGCCGGCCGCGGGGCAGGCAATATGATCTGGTCGGCCGGCATCAAGGAGACAAAGCACGTCCAGCACTCCGGCAAGGGCGGCGGCGGCTCGACCGCGACCACCTACACCTATTCCTGTTCGTTTGCCATCGGCTTGTGCGAGGGGCCCATCGTCGGGATTCGTCGCATCTGGGCCGACGGCAAGCTGGTGCTTGATCGCTCAAAGACAGCGGCGATGGCGGCGCTGCTGGACGAAAAACTGACGCTGGTGGTGGACCCGGAGAGCGACACGGAAAATCGCGGCCAGGCTGAGGTGCGCGTGTATCTCGGCACCGAAGAGCAAATGCCGGATCCGCTGATCGAGTCATACGAGGGTGTGGGCGAAGTGCCGGCGTATCGCGGACTGTCGTACCTGGTGGTGGAAGATATGCAGCTGGGCCCGTTCGGCAACCGCATTCCCAACCTAAGCGTTGAGGTCGTCGAGAAAGGCAACCTCTCCGGGATCCAGGCCGTGCTCAATACGCAGCACCAGGCATTCGCCGAAGGCCTGGATGATATCGATATCAGCAACGGCGTCATCAGCGCCTGCTATCCCTGGGATGCCACGTATAACCGCGCGATCACATACGCCTCCGGGCCGGACGTGAAGCTCTACGCCCAAGGCGATATGCTGAATAGCACCGGCGAGCTCAAGGGCTGGCCCTATCGCTACTACTGGAATGCGCTTGGGGAATACACGGGCCGCGCGCCCTATTTTTACCCTGGCCTGCCCGGGTTCAAGTACACCCAGACCTGGGTGCTCGGCAGGTACCGCGGGCTGCGTGTGCTCTACGATCAAAATCCGAACGATGCCAGCTATCCGCTCGGTTATCACTCGACGGTGCGCCTGGAGACCTGGTGGCCCTACGGCACCGAGGACACCATTGTCGGGGTTGCCTGCGACAGCAGCGAGACGCTGCTGATGGTATGGCGCAGTACCGGCGGCGTGCGATACATGGATGTCTGGCATGGCGATCTGCAGCGGATCACCGTCGAATCGCCGGCGTTGTGGGTGGAGAATGCGCACGGCCTCTATCAGAACCCGGCCGCCATCGAGAACGGCAAGTATCTCTGGTACTGGCAGGATTCGTCGGCGCCATCGGACGTCTATCTGTATCGGATCGATCTGTCGAATGGCGTGTCGCTGATCGAGGAATTGCACGATCAAGTGCCATTCTCGGTGAGCGCGAATGATGTCTGCTGCGCCGCGCGAGGCGGCGCGTTCGTCTGCCTGGGCGAGAGAAACCTGCGCGGGTTCGGTCGCAACCTGATCGACCCACTGCCGGTCACGCTCGATTCCATCGTCAGCGATATCTGTCTCGAGGCAGGGCTGACCGCCAGCGATATCGACGTGACCGATCTCGCCGGCATCGAGGTGCATAACTACTGCCGCACGCATACCATGACCGCGCGCGCCGCATTGACGCCGCTGATGCAGGCCTACCAGTTCGACATCGCCGAATCCGACGTACTGCGCTTTCGCCGGCGCGGCGGGGACGTGGACTGGACGATCGCCGAGGCCGACCTCGGCGCGCATGGCTACGGCGCCAACGTGCCGGCGAAAACGCCCCGGACGCGCGCGCAGGATGTCGAGCTGCCGCGCGAGCTGCGGGTCAAGTACCTGGACGTCGACGACGACTACCAGGTCTCTATGCAGCGCTCGCAGCGCATCGAGACGGTCTCCAGCGACACCAAGACCGTGACCCTGCCGATCGGCCTGACCGGCGACGATGCGCGCCAGATCGCCGAGATCATCCATTACACCGCCTGGACCGAGCGCATGCAGATCGGCCCGCTGCACCTGCCGGCGCGGTACCTGGCGATGGAGCCGGGCGATGTGCTCAGTGTGCCGATCGACGGCCGCGCCGTGCGCATGCGCGCCACGCAGGTCGACATCGCATTGCCGGGCGTGGTTCGCGTGAGTGGCGTGGTGGACGATCCCGAATCCATCGTCTCGCTGGCCACCGGCGCGGCCGGGCGCACCGGCGGGCAGACGATCACGTCCAGCGGGCCCACCTGGCCGCTGGTGCTCGATATCCCGGCGCTGCGCGATCAGGATGCCGCAGGCGGGCTTTACATCGCGCCGCAGCGGTTTGCCACCGCCTGGCCGGGCGCCGCGCTGTATCGCTCCCTGGACGCCGGCCAAAGCTATGATTTCGTCGCCACGCTCACCGATGCCGGCATCGTCGGCGAGATGCAGACCACGCTGGCGGACGGCCCGGTCGGTGTCTGGGACCGCGCCGGCAGCTTCGATGTGTCGCTGCCCTATGGCGCGCTAAGCGGCACCACCAACATCGCCGTGCTGAATGGTGCCAACGTCGCCGCGATCGGCAGCCCGAAGACGGGTCAGTTCGAGATCGTGCAGTTCCGCGATGTCACCCTGAACCCGGACGGCACCTATACCTGCAGCCACCTGCTGCGTGGCCGGCGCGGCACCGAATGGATGACAGGTCAGCACACGGTCGCCGAGATATTCGTCTTATTGGACCCGGCCAGCCTGGCCCGCATCAACCTGGCCGCCGACGATATCGGTCAGGCGCGCAGCTACAAGGCCGTGACCTTCGGCCAGCTGCTCGAGCTGGCCAGCGAGCAGAGCGTGACCTACGCCGGGCGCTCCCTGCTGCCCTATTCGCCAGCACACCTCAAGGCCCGCGACAACGGCAATGGCACCTATGACCTCAGCTGGGTCCGTCGATCGCGCTCCTACGGCGAATGGCGCGACTACGTCGGCACCCCGCTCGATGAGACCACCGAAGCCTATCGCGTGATCGTCGAAGACGGCGCCGGGAATCAGCTGTCCCAGGCTGACGTATCCAGTCCCTCGGCGACCGTGACCGCGGCCGCCGGCAATGTCATCAAAGTGGCCCAGCTCAGCGATATCGTTGGGCCCGGATTCTATGCGGAGATCGCCTTATGACCACGCCCATCCTGCAGCTCGACGAAATCCAGGAAAATCAGAGCGGCAAGTTCGTGACTCATAACGAAGCCCTGCGCCGCCTCGAGGCGCTGCTGGTTAGGGCGCTGTCCGCATCCACCGCGGCGCAGCCGTCCAGTCCATCTGACGGTGATGTCTACATTTTGCCGGCGAGTCCGACCGGTGCCGATTGGGCGAGTTTTTCCGCCGGTCAGCTGGCGATATTCAGCGGCGGCGCCTGGCAGGCTGTCACGCCGGCGGTGGGGTTGACATTGCCGGTGGTGGATGCGCAAAGCCAGAAAACCTGGGATGGCTCCAATTGGGTTGGCTGGGCGGCGGCCGTCAATGCCGCATCTGTGGCCCTGACGCCGGTTGGAAAAGTGCCTGACGCCAATGTTCAGGATGGCATTCGGACGCTTGATGTGTTGGTTCAGCTGCGGCCGCTGGATAAGGATCTGACCGCGCCGCCAGGCACGCCCGCGAATGGTGATCTTTATATTGTCGGAGCGAGCGCGACAGGTGCCTGGTCTGGCCACGATGACGATCTCGCCGTCTGGGATTCTGGCGCATCAGCCTGGGTATTCTATACGCCGGCGCCCGGGTGGCAGGCTTGGCTGGCCGATGAGGCATTACCGTACCGCTATACGGCAAGCGGATGGGCCCAGGATACCGCGGCCAGCGGTTTGTCGGATGCTCCATCCGATAGCAAAATATATGGCCGCCAGGACGCGCAATGGGTTGAGGTCCCTGGCAGTACGGTCGGCATTGTCTCCGAGACGGGCACGACTTATACCTTGGCGCTGACCGATGCCGGCAAAGGGATCGAGGCAGCCAATGCATCGGCGATCACCATTACCGTGCCGCCAAACTCATCAGTGGCGTTCCCTGTCGGTACAGTCATCACCGTCGCGCAGGCAGACGCCGGCCAGGTAACGATCTCGCCCGGGTCCGGCGTCACCCTCAAGAGCGTAGCCGCCACACCGCAGACGCGTGCGCAGGAGGCTGTGCTCTCGCTCTGGAAGGTTGCGACCGATACCTGGCGCGTCTTCGGGGATCTGGCATGATCGTTCCTGGTGTTATCGCGGCCGGGTACCAGGCAGGCGGTGGCGGTACGCCGGTACCTGAGACGATCTCCAACCTGCTGGCTTGGTGGGATGCCGCCAATTTGAACGGCTACGCCGATGGCGATCCCATCGCATCCTGGCCCAACCGCGTCGCCGGCGCGCCGGCGCTGGCAACGACTACCGGCACGGATCCCGTCTATACCGATGCCTGGCAAAACGGCCTGCCGGCCGTCGATCATCAGCGGCCGGCAAGCGATACCTTGATGGAAGCCGTCGGGCTGTTTTCCGGCGGGGATCCGGGCGCTGCAGATATCACCGTATTGGCCGTATTCGAGACACAAGCTACCGCGCAGAATGCTCGCGTCATTACCTTTGGCGATACCAGCACATCACCTGTCTGGGCCTATGGCCCGGATTCCAGCTATCGATTCAATAACGGTTCATTGGCTATTGGGACCGACCCGGCCACGCCGACGATCTATACCATGATCAAGCACGGCACCCTGTTCGATTGTTCCTATAACGGCGTGATACAGCTGCAGGACGGATCCCATACCAGCATCACCGGCATCGCCGATGAGTTCTGGATCGGCGATGTTGATACCGGCGCAAGTAACGCCAGGTATGGCGAGATCTTGATTTACGATCGCCAGCTGAATGCATCAGAAATATCGCAGCTCGAAAGCTACCTCTCCAATAAATGGGGCATTGCGGTCTAAAGGGGAATTATATACATCACTCCCGAGGATTTCACCGTCCGCACCGGCACGATATTCGAACGATCCCATGTGCCGCTGCATAAATGGGTCTATGCCATGTACCTGCTGGTCACGTCGCGCAAGGGGATCAGCAGCCTGCAATTGAGCAAGGAGCTCGGCGTCACGCAAAAGACTGCGTGGTTCATGCTCCACCGACTCCGCGAGGCATGCGATGACGATATCGACAAATTGCGCGGCACGGTCGAAATCGATGAAACGTACGTCGGAGGACGTGAAGCGAATAAGCATGACAATAAAAAGCGCAAGGCCGGTCGCGGCGCTGTCGGCAAGGCCGCTGTACTCGGTATGCGTGATCACACAGCGCGGCTTGATGATGTGGATTTCATCAATGCCTAGCCACTGCGGCATCTCGAATTTGAGCGTTTTTTCCAGCCGCTCGCAGTAATCGCTGAATATGTTGCGGACGGTCTTTTCATCAACGCCCACGTCCTCGGCCACGCCTGAGAAAGTGCGGCGTAGGCTCTCACGCTCGATGTACTGGATCAGTCGGTGGGTCATCTGCCGCTTGTTGTCCTTGTGCGGTACAGGCTCCAGAAACGTCTTCCGGCAGCACTGGCAGCGATAGCGACGGCGGTTAAGCATGATACCTGTTCGCTTGCCGTGGACAGGGGTATCCATAACCAACTCATCACGGCGGCCAAAGCCAACGATTTCAGAATGATTGCAGTGGGGGCAATGGGTAGGCGGTTCGGAAACTTCGGCGTGTACCTGGTAATCGTGCTCCAGTTCGGACACCTGGAGCACTTTGTAATCAGGCCAGTTGAGTATATTGATCATGCGCGTCCTGGTTGATGACTAACTGCCTGCCCCGCCTTTTCCTCGGCAACAACTTCGGCGATTAGATCATCGGCAACCGGATCGGCTTCGCCGCCATTCTGACGGTGTGCCTGATACCAGCCAACAATCAGCCCAGAAACGATGTCCTCGGGCGAATCACGAAACATCTCCACCGGTAGGCCGCTGGCCTCGCAGATACGCTCTATCACCGCCAAATCAAAGCTGACGCCTCCGTCTGGGTCGCGGGCCAGGCGCAAGTCAGAGAAATCCAGGTCGTCGGGGATGGCTACCTTAGCCATTTGTTGCTGCATGTGTGCCTCCACGGCGTCAACTATCCAGTCGGTGAGCCGCATTCCAGCGGCTCGGCTTGCGCGAACCCAGCGGCCTTTTGTGGCCGCTGGTACTCGCAGATGGATTAGGGAATTAGGCTTCATCTTCCAGCTCATCGCGCAATTCCTGACGGCGCTCCTGCATGAAGCCCTCCAGGTCGCGGGACAGGGTGTAGCCGTTGCTGTTTGCTTCCGCCTCATACTCGGCAACCAGTTCAGCAATGCGGGCATCGGTGGTTTCAGCTTCGATGTCGGACTTAAAACCCTCATAAGCCCAATCGGCTGTGGCCTGGCTGCTCATCGGCGCGTATTTGCCTGGCTTGTAGGTCGCAACAACGTCTTCGTCGTCAGAGTCGAAACGGTCACCGTTGGCGTCGGAGTCGCGCACTTCACCGAACTTCTCAGTAATCGCGGCGCGAGCTTCTTCAATGGTGGCGTACTCGCCGTGGGCATACACAGCCCAGTCGCCGGTAGTACCGCACCAGCCTTCGATGCGCTCTTCGTGACTACTGTTGGTGATCGCTGGGGAGGTGCTGATCTCGATGGTATCGACATCAACGTACTGGTCTTGAGTCTGGTTAGGGCCAACGTAATTGGTTTCGATGATGTAGTACATGATGTTGCTCCTATCAGGAATCCCGGTTCCGCCGGGGCGGTGCAAGCTGAAATCCTCAACTCTTGAATCTAAAAATAGGACATCCGGCCTCTGTCGTCAACCCTACAATCCGATTTATTAATCAAATTACATGAAGTGCAGATCAACCCTAAAATCCGGATACCCTCTATATAATTCCCGTCTAAAGCCCTATTGCGGCCCGTAACTGGACTGTCAGCCTGATTGCAGCCCAAGCGTCGTGTCCCCTTGGGGACGCCACTAATAGGCTGCTGCGGACAGCGAGGCGGTACTGGATCTGACAATTGAGGGATTGCGGGTCCAGGACCACTCGCTCCGCCAGCGCCGCCAGCAGCGGCTTGAGCCGGGCACGATCGCCGGCCAGGCCGCGGAGCTGGGTTTCCAGGAACTTCCTCACTTCGTCTTCTGTGACGTCGCTTAGTGTGCGCTGGGCGGCGGTCTCTTGTTCGCGTCGCTGGATCTCGGCGGCGATTGCTTTCCGTTTCTGTTCGAGTTCGTCGATTTTTCGGTGCGCCGGCGCGGGGTCTTCGAGGTCCAGGGCCATGTCCATGGCTTTGCTGATGCGGCGGTTGATCTGGGCGAGGTCGGCTTGCAGCTCGGTGATGCCGTTGTCGGCCGGGGAGGCCTGGGCGCGGGCGGCTTTGGTGAGGGCTTTGATGAAGGCCTGGCTCTGAAGGTCGCTGCGCAGTTGCTCGAGCACGGGCACGTCGACGGCGTCGACGGGGACGTAGCGGCCGCCTTTGGTTTTCTGGGTGCGGTAGTAGGTATTGCCGCGGCTACGGCTGCCTTTCCAGCGGGTACCGTCGGGCGTCTCGAGGAGGCCGGTGAGCAGGTAGTTGCTGCCGGCGGTCTTGGCGGCGCTGATGGATTTGCGGACGTCGCTGTTGAACAGGCGGTCGAGTAGCTGCTCGGCTTGCTCGGTGCTGATCAGGGCCGGGTGGGTGTCATGCTGGATGATCCATTCCTCGCGCGGGCGGTGCTTTATGCCGCCTTTGTAGCCGCCGCTGGGCAGGCGCTCGCTGTGCTGGTTCCAGACGCTGTGGCCGGCGTATGTGAGGGCGTTCCATTCCATGCCGATAAGGCTGCTGGGCGACCAGGTGATGCCGAGCTCGCGGGCGAGCGGCCGGCGCGCTTGGCCGGCAGCGCGTGCTGTGAGGTACCGGGTGACCAGGGGCGCCTCTTCGTTCGGCTCCAGGGTGGACTTGGTGACGGCATGGCCGTCGCGCATGGCGCCGGTCTCGATGTGCTTGAGACGGTACCCGCGCGGCGCGCGGCCACCGGCGCGCCAGCCGGCGCGGATGTTATGGGCCATGCCGGCGAGGCCTTTCTCGCGGCTCATGAGGCTGTGGACTTCGTCCATGGCGGTGAAGGTGGATTCCAGGATGACCTTGGTGATGGGGTCGGTGTCGGGCAGTTTGGCGAACACGACGTCGACGCCGAGCTTGCGAGCTTCGTATTTGAAGACGTGGGCGATCTCGGTGCGCCGCGCCAGGCGGGCGGTGTCGATCATGAGTATTCGCTGCCAGGGGCGATCGGCCGCCTTGAGGTCGCGGATCAGTTGCTGGAAACCTGGCCGGTGTTCGCTCTTGGCGCTCTCGACGACGTCGCGGTATTCGGCGACGACGCGCCAGCCGCGCGATTGGGCGTATTCCAGGAGTTCGTGGCGCTGGGTTTCAGGGGCGATGTCGTTGCGATCTTTGCTCGAACGCAAGTACAGCGCCGTGATCGGCTTGAGGTCGATGGGGTTTGTCATCCGTGCCAGTCCTAGCAGGTCTGGTCAGAAACTGTAACACGTCCGCCGCCAGGGCAGGATCTGGCCTGCCGGCGGACGGTTTCATGTTGATGGCTGGGCGCTTGGGCATTAGGCCTTGGCGAGTTCGTGGGCGCGCGGGACGCGGAAGCCGGCGGCGTGCTTGTGGCCGCCGCCGCCAAACTGAGCAGCGATCTCGGAGACATCGAGGCCGTCGTCAGTGGAGCGCAGCGAGAAGATCCGATGCTCGGTGGTGTCCCAGTAGCAGGCGGCGAAGGGGTGGCCCTGGGCGGCCATGGCGTGGCCGGCGTCGCTGGTGAGGGTGTACGGAAGCGAGGCGACCGGGACGACGTGACCGGCGATCTGCATGGGGCGCTGGACGATGTCGAGCAGCTCGGCGATGTCTTTGTGGTGCTTGCGCTCAATGGCCTCGCCCTGGGCGGCGAGTTCCTCAATGTCGGTCTCCATGATGAGGCGGGCCTCGCTGCGCTCGAGGTCTTCGATAGCGAGGGCGGCCTGATGCAGCAGCTGCTCAAGGGGCACGGAATCCGGGTCGATAAAGCCTGCGCTCATATCTGCCGCATGGCGACGCAGTCGTTCGGTCAGCTTTTCCATTTGGCCTCCGGTGTGGTGTGGCTGGTGGGGCTATAGGTGATTTCGGTATTGCTGCGTTTTTCGATGAGCTTCACTTCGTTCGTAAGCTCCTGGCTATATACGTTGACTCTCATGGTCAGTCCTCCGATGCGGTCGGGATGGTTTCGCGAACGCGGTCGCGCAGCTGGTCGACTGCGGCCGTGGGGGTTGCGTGGTCGAAGTCGCTGTGGACTTTGAACTCGGCGCCGGCTGCGGCGGTGTGCATTTCGATGTAGGCATACCAGCCGCATGACATGAGCGCGACGGTCGGCTTGCCGACGCGGCTCAGCTGGTCGAGCATTTCTTCCAACGCATCAGCGATGTGCAATGTCGCCGATGCGTTGGTGCTGCTGAATGTCTTGCTGATATGGCGAGTCATTGGCGATCCCTCAATCCTTGCCGCGGCGGAGGAAGGCCGGGACGTCAAGCAGGTCTTCGTCCAGGAAGGTGTTGATCTGATCGATCAGGTCGCCTGGCACGCCGTATTGGCGGATGTCGTCCAGCTCGATTTCCTGGGCGTCTTGCTGCACCAGGCGCAGCAGCTCGACGGCGCGCTGGGCTTTGGCATCCGGCGGGCTGAGGTAGAGCGGGACGACTTCGACTTTGCCGCCGGGCTTGCCTTGCATGCGGTCGCGCACGTCTTCGGCGACGTTGCGGCCGCCCCAGATGCCGACCCAGTAGGAGCCGTCCGGGTAGCGCAGCGCGTAGGCGTCGGGTTTGCGGTGTGGCGCGTTGCTCATATCAGCTCCCGAGGTAGGTGATGAGGCCGGCGACGATCATCCAGAGGGCGCCGAGGATGCAGAGGGCGGCGGCGACGAACATACGATCGCCGACGCGGGCGTCTTCGGCGCCTCGCTGGTGGCGGTAGGTCCAGATGGCCAGGCCGATGCCGATGAGGATGACGATGGCTGGCGGGGCGAGAGGAAGCAGGTTGATCATGATTTTGCTCCATTCTGGTGGTGATCGAGCGCGCGGTGCGCGGCTTCGCTTTGGTGTTTGAGGGCGTCGTAGATATCGGGATCGACGGCGCTTTCGATGTAGCGCCAGAGGGCGGCGTCGGCCGCTTTGGCGTTGTCGCGCAGCACTTGGGTGATGGTGTCGTTCTGTCCGTTGCCGGCGGCCGGTACCGATGGGTTTTCGGTGGGCGGCGTTGCCGGCGGCCGGTTATCCGGCGCGTTCCATGGCTCGAGCTCATGGGCGCGGTCGGCGGTGGTATATCGGCGGCTGGCTGTGTGGCCGCGGCCGACGATTTTGCCGCTGTCGCGCAGGCGCCGGAGGTAGTAGGAGAGCAAGTCTCGCGTAGTGACGTGCTCTGCGCGATGTAGTATCTCGGCCGGCTGTAGTGGCTGATCGGCCTCGCGCAGCAGCTGAATGATTTCGTTGGCGCGAGCGGTATGGTCGGCGTCCGTCGGCGGCGCTTTGGCAGGCTCTGGCGGTGCGCCGGTGAGGGCGAGCAGCTCGCTCTTGCGCTCCGGGACGGTATAGAACCGCGAGGCGGTGCGGCCTGCGCCGATGATGCTGCCGGCGCGGCAGAGGCGCTGCAGGTAGCTGCGCAGGGTTTTGCTGGTTTGCGTGAAGTTGACGCGTGGCAAGATCTCGCGCGGGGCGAGCGGATCGTCTGCCCGGCGCAGGGTGTCGATGATCTCTTGAGCATGGGCCGGGTTCATCTGGCAGGCGCCGATGCGTCGGCGCTGCGCCATGGTCAGGGCGGGCGCGTCCGGCGCGATGTTGTCGGCATTATTGTCTTGGAGCTCAGGATCCGTTTTTTCCTCAAGCGTCGCATGCGGGAAGTCTGGGATATTCAGGCGCAAGGTGATCGCCGGCGGCAGCTTCCGGATTTCGATTTTGTCCGCAGCGACTTTGCCCATGCGCGTCAGCCGGTATTCGTAGACGGGGCGATCGCCGGGACGCGCTTCGGCGGCGATGAGGCTGTCCTGGCGTAGCTGCTGGATCAATCGGCCGATGCGATCGGGTGGCTCGATGCCTTCGAAATAGGCGCGGATGGTCGCCAAGTTGGGTGCCTCGCGCACCTGGTCGAGCAGCAACAGCAGGAAGTCACGGATTTGGGCGAGCGCGTAGGTCATGCCCACCACCCGATGCCTAGCAGGATGACGCCGGCGAAGGCGAGGCAGACGCCGAAGCCGACGCGCATTTCGTAGAGCAGCGGCAGGTCGTCGAGGTCGTCGACGGGGTCGCCTTCGGGCTGCGGCGCGAGTACGCAGGCAAGGCCGATGGCGATCATGACGATCGCGAGGATGGCGAGCCAGTCTGGGGCGGTGAGGAAGATGGACATGCGAGGTACCTCAGATCCAGTGGAGCCAGATGCTGGCGATGAGGATGCCCAGGGTGATGAGCATCGCGGCGGGGATGAGCCAGTGCGGGCGCTTGGCCTGGCCGGGCTGTTGGGCGCGCAGCGGGTTGCGGCCGCGTGCTATGTCGCGGGCGTAGCGCCGCCGGGTGCGGCGGTCGGCTTTGCAGACGACGTCGAGGATGTCGGCGGCGTCGAGGCGGGCCTGGCGCTTGATCGCGCGGCGGATGCGTTTGGCGCGGGTACCGCTCATGCTGTCTCCTTTTCGAGGATGGTGTCGCGGTCGATGATGACGGCGACGCCGGTGTGTGGGTTGGTGAGGTCCTGGAACTCGGTGTCGCCTGGGTCGGCATGGCCGTTGTGGACTGAGGCGCCGTTGGCGTCGGTGGGCCAGTCGGTGATATGGATGGGCCGATCGGCGCGGTGGACGACGCGCGGGTCGACCAGGACGTGGTCGATCCCCTGGAGCTTCACCAGCGGGCGGGTGCGCTCAGGGAGTCGGACGACGGCCTCGACGGTGAAGCGCTTAGGGACGACGCGGCTCTGGTGCGGCCAGACGATGCGCACTTGCAGGCCCGGAGTGATGTGCTCGGGCTTCATT
>Ga0102944_1002165_pt1 | contig 11835 bp, 14 predicted proteins | sample SalPonD_shore_MG_FD_78172 | JGI IMG/M metagenome (GOLD analysis project Ga0102944, IMG submission 78172) | Salt pond soil microbial communities from South San Francisco under conditions of wetland restoration - Salt Pond MetaG... | ecosystem: Environmental > Aquatic > Marine > Intertidal zone >... | reverse complement strand
CGGGGACGGTCCTGGCATCGGCCGGGTGACCGTCGGGTGGCTCCCATCGGAGGATCGCGTGATCCCCGCGCGTCCGGACCCACTCGTAGATGCCGCTGCTCACCATCACCTTCACGACCTCCATCCCGGAGAACGTCCGACGAGACACCGCTACCCTGCAACGAACGCCGTCACTCGAAGACGTCCGACTCCTCGAGCGACCCGGAGATGTTGTGCTCGGGATCGATACCGAGCGTTCGGAGGTCCGCCTCCGACGGCGGCTCCCCCTCGCCGTGGTAGCCCTCGAGGGCCTCGTCGAGGTTCTCGAGCGCCGCCGCCCGGGTCCGACCTTGGGACGTGACGCCCGTCTCGACGTCCGAGGCGACCCACCACTCGTCGCCCTTCGTGAGCACGATGCGGGTCCCGGTGCTCATGCAGGCGGCAATTCGGCGTGATTGGCCAAAAGCCTTCGCCGAGAGCAGCCTCGAGGATGGTGGTCAGGGCGTTATCGAGTGGGACCGGGAGACGAACGTCGTGACGCCGGACTCGACGCTCGAGCAGCTGCCGGCCGCTTCTCGAACTGACGACCGCCACCGGGACGAGCTCACGGATGGATGGCACTGAGCGGAACAGCCGAGACATCGAGTGGCGCGGTCTAATGACAAGAGGGGGATCCAGCACGAAGCGGTTTCAACGTCGCCTCCTATCGTCGGCGACGTCCCGACCACTGGCCTCCCTTCGACGGGGCGAGGCTACCCGTAACCCTTCGGTATTACCCGCAACCCTTTGGTATTACAAGCCGTATTACCGACCATGAGCGAGCCCACGCGGGTCACCGAGAAGGGCCAGGCGACCATCCCGAAGGAGCTCCGCGAGAAGTACGACATCGACCCCGGCGACGAGGTGGTATGGACCGACACGGACGAGGGGATCGTCGTGAAGAAGCGCACGCGAACCGAGGCTCGCGGACTGCTCCTGCCGGAGGCGACGTCCGACGAGACCCGAGCGGAGGTCGCAGAAGAGCTCGGCCGTCGGCTCCGCGAGCGCCGGGAACACAATTACGAGGACGCCTGACGTGGCGACGTACACGGCCGACGCGGTCGCGCTGCTCTGCTACCTCGTCGACAGTCTCCCGGAAGCTGCTGACCACGTGTTCGCGGAGGCGGAGGCCGGCGAGTCCGTCATCCAGGCCCCCAGCACGGCCCTCGCGGAGGTACTGTACTCGGTGTCGCGGGACCGGAACGTTCGGGGCGTCCGATTGACCGGCACCCCCGACGAGGCCCGGCAGGGCTTGCTCGCGAACGGTCCGGTCTCGCTGGCCCCGGTGGCCGACGCCGAACTCGCCGCGTTCACCGAGGTGGTCGACGAGTTCAGCATCCACGACGCGCTCGTCGTCGCGAGCCACCGTGCGCGGAACACCGAGGCGGTGATCACGTCCGACGGGGTCATCGAGGAGGCTGGCGTGGCGACGATCTGGTCGTGACGGAGGCGAGCCCCGCGCCCTGCAGACAACACGACGTTTCTACGAGGTTCAACCTCAATGCCATCGATAGCGCCCTCCGCTGAGCGGACCGTTCTCCTGAACCCAGTCGTTCCGTCTCGAATTGCAGCGTGAACAGCCCACGAACCCTGCCGCCGCTCACCCCGGCAGCCCCACCCTCCCCACACGCTCGCCGTGTCGCGCGTCCCAGAACCACAGCTCCGTGACGTCCCACTCGACGGGCTCGACCGGCGTATCCAGCAGCGGCTCGAGGTCGCCGGGGTCGCCGCCCCGAGCCACCGTGACGTGCGGGACGTAGTCCGGGCCCTCCAGGCCCGCGACGGCTCCGAACGCCTCGACCAGCCGCTCGTGGAGCGCGGCCAGCCCCGGGCTCTCGACGGTCAGGTAGACGACCGGGCCCGGGCCCGAGACGGGCGGGTCGAAGGCGTCGAGCCCGTCGAGCCGGACCGCGAACGCCGGCGCGCCGGCGAGCGCCAGCCGGGCCTCGCTCTCGACGCAGGCCCAGTCGGCCGCCGAGCGGCGGCCGAACCGCTTCGCCACGAGCGTCGGCACCTCGCGGACCGTCTCGAAGCCGCCGAGGGCGGGGCGCAGCGACTCGACGCGCTGGCGGACGGCCCCGGGCAGCGGGACGTTCAGGCTGAACACGTCAGATGACGTCGAAGTACCAGAGCGCCAGGACGGCGAGGAGCACGAGCCCCACGACGGTCCCGAGCGGCCCGCGGAACAGGCCCAGGATGTCGGAGAGGATGGAGACGGCGAGCCACACGATGACCAACACGAGGACGATCTTCAGGAGGTCGCCGGTGTCGAGGGACGCGCGATCCGGAACCATGGGCCGCCCTTGTGCCGAGGCGGGCAAAAGGGTTCGCGTCGCGAGCGATGGGAGGCCGGAAGTCCCGGGCGGGGCGACCAGCGGGCGGAGGACCGCCAGGTGGCGGGGGTGGCAGCGGCAGATGCCCGGAGTCGCAAACGTTTTATACGCCGTGACGGGTACGAAGCACCGATGCACGCCGGTGACCGCCGCCTCGCGCCCGCCATCCTGGCCAGCGGCGGGGCCGGCGCCCGACGACCGCGACCGGGGCTCCGCTAGCCCTCTCTCCACCTTCCCACCGTCCGTCCCGTCCGCTCGACCCGTCCGCCGAGCGTGCCGACCGCCACTATTTTACGCCGAGCTAATCCGTGAAATTTAAGAGATAGAGCGTCCAGCTCACGGGTATGACCCAACGCGTTGCGCTCGCCTTCTCGGGCGGGCTCGACACCACCGTCTGCGTGCCGCTGCTCGAGGAGGAGTACGGCTACGACGAGGTGGTCGGCATCACGGTGGACGTCGGCCAGCCCCCGAGCGAGTTCGAGGAGACGACGGAGACCGCCGAGGCCCTCGGGCTCGAGCACTACGTCGTGGACGCCAAGGACGAGTTCGCCGCGCTCTGCCTCCGCGCCGTCCGGGCGAACGCCACCTACCAGGGCTACCCGCTGGGGACCGCGCTCGCCCGGCCGGTCATCGCCGAGGCCATCCTCGAGGTCGCCGAGGCGCACGACTGCACGGCCCTCGCCCACGGCTGCACCGGCAAGGGCAACGACCAGCTGCGGTTCGAGGCGGTCTGGCGCCGGTCGGCCCTCGACGTCATCGCGCCCGTGCGCGAGCTCGGGCTCACGCGCGAGTGGGAGCAGGCCTACGCCGACGAGCGGAACCTCCCCGTCGAGGCCGGCAACGCCGGCGACTGGTCCATCGACACGAACCTCTGGTCGCGCTCGGTCGAGGGCCACGAGCTCGAGGACCCGAGCCACGTCCCCGGCGAGGAGATCTACGAGTGGACGAGCGCCCCGACGGCCGAGACCCGCGAGCTCGAGGTGGCGTTCGAGGACGGCTACGCGACGGCCGTCGACGGCGAGGCGATGGAACCGGCCGCCCTCGTCCAGCACCTCAACGCGGTCGCGGGCCCGTACGGGGTGGGCCGGACCGACGTGATGGAGGACCGGCTGCTCGGGCTGAAGGTCCGCGAGAACTACGAGCACCCGGCGGCGACGGTCCTCCTGAACGCCCACGCCGCGCTCGAGGCGCTGGTGCTCACGAAGGACGAGCGGTCGTTCAAGGCGCACGTCGACCAGCGCTGGGCCGAGAAGGGCTACGAGGGCCTCGTCGCGGGCCCGCTGGTCCGCGCGCTCGAGGGGTTCATCGACGTGACCCAGGAGCGGGTGACCGGCACGGTGACCGTCCGCCTCGAGGGCGGCCAGGCCCGGGCCGTCGGCCGCACCTCGCCCTACGCCGTCTACGAGGCGTCGGCCGCCTCGTTCAACACCGAGACGGTCACGGGCGACATCGACCAGGTCGACGCCACGGGCGTCGCGAAGTACCACGGCTTCCAGGAGCGCCTGGCCGACCGGGTGGCGGCGGCCGCGGCCGAGACGGCGGCCGAGAGCGAGGTCGCCCCAGATGGCGGCGACGGAACGACCGAGGAATCATCCACCGACCAGGGGCGGGACGCGTAGCGCCATGACGGGAGCGGACGCCGACGCGGGTGACGTGGTCCGCCGCGAGCGCTTCAGCGGCGGCCCCGCCCGGGGCTTCCTCTCCTCCCTGGCCGCCGACGAGCGGCTGTTCGCGGCGGACCTCGCGGTCGACCGCGCCCACGCCGTGATGCTCGCCGAGCGGGGCATCGTCGACGCCGACGACGCCGGGGTCATCCTCGACGCGCTCGAGGCGGTCGAGGTCGCGGGCTTCGACGCCCTGCCGAACGGCGAGGACGTCCACGCGGCCATCGAGACGGCCGTCGTCGAGGCCGCGGGGCCCGCCGGCGGCCGGATGCACACGGCCCGGAGCCGGAACGACGAGGTGGCGACGTGCCTGCGCTACCGGCTCCGCGAGGACCTCCTGTCTGCCGTCGACGCGACGCTGGCCCTCCGCGAGGCGCTGGCGGAGACGGCGGCCGACCACGTCGGGACGCTGCTCCCCGGCTACACCCACCTCCAGCCCGCCCAGCCGACGACCGTCGCGCACTGGCTGACCTCCTACGAGAGCGCCCTGCGCCGCGACGCGGCCCGGCTGCTCGACGCCTACGACCGGACGAACCGGTCGCCCCTCGGCGCGGCGGCCTTCGCCGGGACGCCGTTCCCCGTCGACCGCGACCGGACGGCGGCCCTGCTCGGCTTCGACGGGCTCGTGGAGCACAGCATGGACGCGGTCTCGGCGCGGGACGTCCTGCTCGAAGCCGTCGGGGCCGCAGCCGGGCTCGCCGTCACGGCCTCGGGGCTCGCCGAGGACCTCGTCCTGTTCTCGAACCGCGGGTTCGTCCTGCTCGACGACGACTACGCCTCGACGTCGTCCATCATGCCCCAGAAGAAGAACCCCGACACGCTCGAGCTGGTCCGGGCGGCGGCGGGCGACGCCGCCGCCGGCTTCGCCGGGCTCCTGACGACGCTGAAGGGGCTCCCCCGGGCCTACAACCGCGACCTCCAGGGCGCCACGCCGCACGCCTGGGCGGCCCTCGACGCCGTGACCGAGGCGGCAGGCGTCGCGGCCGGCGCGGTGGCCACGGCGACGTGGGACGAGGCGGCCGGCGCCGCCGCCGCCAGCGAGGGCTTCTCGACGGCCACCGGGGTCGCCGACGCCCTGGCGATGGCCGGCGTGCCCTTCCGGACCGCCCACGAGGTGGTGGCGACGGCGGCCGAGGCGACCGCCACGGGCGCGGACGGGACCGCCGAGGCGACCCTCGCGGCCCTCGACGGGGCCGCGCGCGAGGTCCTCGGCGAGCCGCTCGACGCCGTCGTCGACCCCGCCGTCGTCGAGGCGGCGCTCGACCCGGCCGAGAGCGTCGCGAGCCGCGACTCCGTCGGGGGGCCCGCCCCGGACGCCGTGGCCGACCTGCTGACCGCGGCGGCCACGGCCCTCGAGGCGGACCGCGAGGCGGTGGCGGCGCGGCGCGAGTCGCTCGCCGCCGCCGAGGCCGAGCTGGCCCGGGAGGTGGACGCCTATGGCTGAGCCGCCGCCCCCGCGAGGGGGTCGAACGACTACGTTACAGAAATACAGTATGTTACCGGTTACAAACAGCGACTGCTTTGATTTTAATCGAGTCAGATTAATTAGTAATACTTATGGTCGGCCGCCCACGACTCGATGGTACGATGACGGACACGGCAGCCTGTATCGAGTGCGGGGCCGAGGTCGGCCTCGACGACGACACGGAGGTCGGCGAGATCGTCGACTGTGGAACGTGCGGGACCGAACTCGAAGTGATCGCCGTCTCCCCACCGGTCCTCGAGCGAGCCCCGGAGCTCGAAGAGGACTGGGGGGAGTGAGGGTGCCCTCGGTCGGGTATCGTCACCGGGCAACCGACGGACGCTTCTCGACGGCGGTTGGATGGAGCGCCACCCAGCCATGAACGTCGGCGTCCTCTACTCGCGCATCCGCAAGGACGAGAAGCTGCTGCTCACCGCGCTGCGGGACCGCGGCCACGAGGTCACGAAGGTCGACGTCCGGCGGACGCCCTTCAGCATCGCCGAGGCGCCCGCCGTCTTCGACGGCGTCGACCTCGTGCTCGACCGCTGCCTGGCGACCAGCCGGAGCCTCTACGTGACGCAGTTCGTCGCGAGCTACGGCCTCCCGGTCATCAACGCCCCCCGGACGGCCGAGCTCTGCGCGGACAAGGTCAAGAACAGCCTCGCCCTGGCCGGGGCCGACATCCCCACGCCGGCGACCGAGGTGGCGTTCACCAAGGAGAGCGCCCTCGAGATCATCGAGCGCTTTGGCTACCCCTGCGTGCTCAAGCCGGTCATCGGCTCCTGGGGGCGGCTGATGGCGAAGATCGACTCGCGCAACGCCGCCGAGGCCATCCTCGAGCACAAGGAGACGCTCGGCCACTACGAGCACAAGGTCTTCTACATCCAGGAGTTCGTGGAGAAGCCCGGCCGGGACATCCGCGTCGTGGCGACCGACGGCGAGCCCGTCGCCGCCATGGCCCGGACCTCGGACCACTGGCTGACGAACGCGGCGCGCGGCGCCTCGGTCGAGCCCTTCCCCGTCGACGACGAGGTCGCCGACCTCGTCGAGCGGGCCTCGGCGGCCGTCGGCGGCGGGCTGCTCGGCGTCGACCTGATGGAGACGGGCGTCGAGAACGGCGGGCCGACGGGCTACACCGTCCACGAGGTGAACCACACGGTGGAGTTCAAGGCCCTCGACTCGGTCGTCGACGTCGACGTCCCGGAGCGCATCGTCGACTGGCTCGAGGCGAAGGCGGCCGACGCGGTCGGGGTCCGGGCGTGAGCCTCGACGCCGCGGTCGTCGGGGCCAGCGGCTTCGCCGGCGGCGAGTGCCTCCGGCTGCTCGCCGACCACCCCAAGTTCGACCTCGTCCAGGCGACGAGCCGGCGGTACGAGCGCCGGGCGGTGGGCTACGTCCACCCGAACCTCCGCGACCTCGACCTGACGTTCACCGACCCCGACGACCTCGAGTCGGTGGACGCGCTGTTCACGGCGACGCCCCACGGCGTCTCCATGGGCCGCATCGACGACTTCCGCGACGCCGCCGACCTGGTCGTCGACCTCAGCGCCGACTTCCGGCTGCGCGACCCCGCGGCCTACGACACCTACTACGACGGCCACGAGCGCCCGGAGCTGCTCGACGAGGCCGTCTACGGCCTGCCCGAGCTCTCGCGCGACGAGCTGCCTGGTGCCACGCTCGTCGCGTCGGGCGGCTGCAACGCGACGGTGACCATCCTCGGGCTGCTCCCGCTCGTCGAGGCGGGCCTCCTGACCCCCGACGACCGGGCCGTCGTCGACGTGAAGGTCGGCTCCTCGGAGGGCGGCGCGAGCGGCAGCCGGGCCGCCGCACACCCGGAGCGCTCCGGCGTCGTCCGGCCGTACGCGCCGACCCGCCACCGCCACCAGGCGGAGATCGTCCAGGCGCTGGGGTGCGACCCGGCGTTCACCGTCCACGCCGTGGACATGGTCCGCGGCGCGGCGGCCACGAGCCACCTGTTCCCGGCGGCCGACGTCGACAAGCCGGCCCTCTGGCGGGCTTTCCGCGAGACCTACGCGGACGAGCCGTTCGTCCGCCTGCTCGGCGGCTCGGGGGGCGTCTACCGCTACCCCGAGCCGAAGGCCGTCGCCGGCACGAACCTCGTTGAGATCGCCTTCGAGGTCGACCCCGACCACGGTCGCGTGGTCGTGTTCTCGGCCATCGACAACGTCATGAAGGGGGCCGCGGGCCAGGCGGTCCACGCCGCCAACGTCGCCCTCGGCCTCGAGGAGACGGCGGGCCTCACCTTCCGTGGGCTCCACCCCGTCGGGGCACCGTGAGGGGGCGTCCAGGATGACCATCGTCGTCAAGATCGGCGGGGCCCGCGCGGTGGACCCGGCGGGGGCGCTCGCCGACGTGGCCGACCTGGTCGGCGACGGTCACGACGTGGTCGTCGTCCACGGCGGCTCGACCGCCCTCGACGAGACGCTCGAACGCCTGGGCATGGAACCGGAGTACGTCGAGACGCCGAGCGGCGTCGTCGGCCGGTTCACCGACGCCGAGACGATGGCCGTCTTCGAGATGGTCTTCGGCCAGCTCAACACCGACCTCGTGGTCGGCCTCCAGGCCGCGGGCGCGGACGCCGTCGGCCTCAACGGGACCGACGGGAGGCTGCTGACGGGGCGGCGCAAGTCCGCCGTCCGCGTGCTCGAGGACGGCAAGAAGAAGATCCGGCGTGGCGACCACTCGGGGACCATCGACTCGGTCAACGCCGACCTGCTCGGCGGGCTGCTCGATGGCGGCTACACGCCCGTCGTGGGGCCACCGATGCTGGCTGACGATGGAACGGCGGTCAACACCGACGCCGACCGCGCCGCCGCGGCCGTCGCGGCCGCGCTGGACGCGACCCTCGTGCTGTTGACCGACGTCCCCGGCGTCCTCGCGGACCCCGACGACCCCGACACGCTCATCGAGGCCGTCGAGACGCCGGCGGACCGCGAGACCCTCGAGGCGGCGGCTGAGGGCTTCATGCGCCGGAAGGTGATGGCCGCGACGGAGGCGCTCGCGGGCGGGGCGACCGAGGTCGTCGTCGCCGACGCCAACGTCGAGGCGCCCGTCTCGGCCGCGCTCGACGGCGGCGGCACCCACGTGCTGCCGACGGTCGTCGCCGCGGAGGAGGTGGACGACGCCGCATGACCGGCGCCTTCGTCTTCTCCGAGAAGCCCATCCGCCTCGCTCGCGGCGAGGGCACGCGGCTCTACGCCGACGACGGCACCGCCTACCTCGACGCGGGCGCCTCCTACGCCTGCGTGCCCGCCGGCCACGGCCACCCGCGCGTCGTCGAGGCCGTGACGGACCAGCTCGAGCGGCTCACCTACGTCCAGGCCTCGTACCCGACCGACGCCCGGGACGCAGCCTACGACGCGCTCGTCGACGTCGCCCCCGACGGCGTCGACAACGCCTGGCTCGCCAACTCGGGCACCGAGGCCAACGAGGCCGCGCTGAAGTTCGCCCGGCACGCCACCGGCCGCGAGCGCATCGTCTCGACGATGCAGGCGTTCCACGGCCGCACGATGGGGTCCCTCGCCGCGACCTGGAAGCGGCAGTACAAGGCCGGATTCGAGCCCCTCGCCGGCGGCGTCGAGTTCGTCCCCTACGGCGACGCCGAGGCGATGGCCGACGCCGTCGACGAGGAGACCGCGGCGGTCATCGTCGAGCCCGTCCAGGGCGAGGGCGGCGTCAACCCCGCGCCCGAGGGCTACCTGGCGGCCGTCCGCGAGGCAACGGCCGACGCGGGGGCCGCGATGGTGGTCGACGAGATCCAGACCGGGCTCGGCCGGACCGGCTCGTTCTGGGCCGTCGATGCCGCGGGGGTGACGCCGGACGTGCTCACGACGGCGAAGGGGCTGGCCAACGGCCTCCCCGTCGGGGCCACGCTGTGCGCCGACTGGATCGCGGAGGACGCCGGCAACCACGGCTCGACCTTCAGCGGCGGGCCGGCCGTCTGCGCCGCCGTGACGGCCACGCTCGGCGTCCTCGAGGAGGAGAACCTCGCGGCCAACGCGGCCGACGTCGGCGGCGCGCTGGTCGACGACCTCGCGTCGCGCCTCGGCGACGCCGTCCGCGAGGTCCGCGGCGCCGGGCTCATGCTCGGCGTCGAGGTCAAGCGCGGCGCGAACGCCGCGCTCCGCGACCTGGCGCTCGACCACCAGGTGCTGGCGCTGCCGGCGGGCCGGACCGTCGTCCGGCTGCTGCCGCCGCTGACGCTGACGCCCGAGGAGGCCGGCGAGGTCGCCGACGCGATGGTGGCCGTGCTCGGGGAGGAGGGGGCCCCATGACCGCGGCGAGGGAGCCATGACCGCGGCGTGGGAGGCCCCCTGATGGCGGCCGTCGCGCTCGAGGCCGCTCGCGAGCTCCTCCAGGGCCTCGTCGAGACGCCCTCGCCCAGCGGCGAGGAGGCGGCGGCCGCCGAGCGGCTCGTCGCCTTCTTCGAGTCGCACGGGCGCGAGGCGTGGACCGACGACGTCGGCAACGTCCGGGCGCCGGCCGACGACGCGGCCCTCCTGACCTCCCACGTCGACACGGTCCCGGGCGACATCCCGGTCCGCGTCGAGGACGGGGTCCTCTGGGGCCGCGGCGCCGTCGACGCGAAGGGCCCGCTCGCCGCGCTCGCGGCGGCGGCCGTCGAGACCGGCGTCTCGTTCGCCGGGGTCGTCGGCGAGGAGGCCGACTCCCGGGGCGCCCGGTACCTGGCCGAGGCCCGCGACGCACCCGGGGCCGTCGTCAACGGCGAGCCCAGCGGGTGGGACGCCGTCACGCTCGGCTACCGGGGCCTCCTGGCCGGCACCTACCTCGCCACCAGCCAGTCCGGCCACAGCTCGCGGCCGACCAACAACGCCATCGAGGACGCCATCGACTGGTGGGACCGCGTGCGGGCCGCCTTCGCGGCCGACGAGTGGACGCCGGTCTTCGAGACGGTGACGACGAAGCCGGTGTCGTTCGAAGGCGGCCCGAGCGACGACGGCCTCTCCGTCGAGGCCACGATGGACGTGCAGTTCCGCGTCCCGCCGAAGATGGGCGTCGACGGCGTCCGCGAGGTGGCCGACGGCGCCCTCGAGGCCGGGACGGTCCGGTGGACCGACCGCATCCCCCCGGTGATGCTGAGTCCGCGGACCGAGCCCGCCCGCCGCTTCCGGGCCGCCATCCGCGAGGCGGGCGGCGAGCCGCGGCTCCTGCGCAAGACCGGGACCAGCGACATGAACCTCTACGCGACAGCCTGGGACTGCCCGATGGTCACGTACGGGCCGGGCGACTCGGCGCTCGACCACACGCCGACCGAGCGGCTGTCCCTCGACGAGTTCGACCGGAGCATCGCCGTGCTGACCGACGTCTGCCGGGGGCTCGTCGGATGAGCCACCTCCAGGACGTCCTCGACGTGGACGACCTGCCAGACGTCGAGGCCGTGCTCGACCTCGGCGCCGAGCTCAAGGCCGCCCACGCCGACGGCGAGCCTATCCGGCGGCTGCCCGACCGCACCCTGGCCATGCTGTTCGAGCAGCCGAGCACCCGGACCCGGCTCTCATTCGAGACCGGGATGACGCTGCTGGGCGGCCACGCGATGATGCTCTCGCCCGACGACATGCAGCTCGGTCGGGGGGAGCCCATCGCCGACACCGGCCGGGTGCTCTCGCGGTACGTCGACGTCGTCATGGTCCGGACGGCCGAGCACGCGACGGTGGAGACGCTGGCCGAGAGCGCCTCGGTGCCCGTCGTCAACGGGCTCACCGACCGGGCGCACCCGTGCCAGACGCTGGCCGACCTGCTGACCGTCCGGGAGGCGTTCGGTGGCTTCGACGACGTCACGGCGGCGTGGGTCGGCGACGGGAACAACGTCGCCTGCTCCTTCGCCGTCGGGGCGTCGATGGTCGGCCTCGACGTGACGGTCGCGACGCCCGAGGGCTACGAGCTCCGGCCGGACGTCCTCGAACGTGCAGCGGCCAATCCCGGCGACGTCGAGACGACGACCGACCCGGCCGATGCGGTCGCGGGCGCCGACGTGGTCTACACCGACGTCTGGGTGAGCATGGGCCACGACGCCGAACGCGAGCGCCGGCTGCGGGACTTCGAGGGCTTCCAGGTGAACGGGGACCTCCTCGCGGGTGCCGCCCCGGACGCGAAGGTGCTCCACTGCCTGCCGGCCCACCGCGGCGAGGAGATCACCGAGGACGTCCTCCTCTCGGACGCCTCGCTCGTCTGGGACCAGGCCGAGAACCGGATGCACGCCCAGAACGGCCTGTTGGTCTGGCTGCTCGGGTGAGGGCCGCGGACGGGTCACCGGTCACCGCCAGACGCGCCCGGCCCCCAACGAGCGACGTGCGGCCCCGACCGACCACCTTTAGGG
>Ga0102944_1002164_pt1 | contig 11836 bp, 13 predicted proteins | sample SalPonD_shore_MG_FD_78172 | JGI IMG/M metagenome (GOLD analysis project Ga0102944, IMG submission 78172) | Salt pond soil microbial communities from South San Francisco under conditions of wetland restoration - Salt Pond MetaG... | ecosystem: Environmental > Aquatic > Marine > Intertidal zone >... | reverse complement strand
CCGCAGGGAGCTCCTGCGCCGGCCCGGCGCGGCGTTGCGCCTCCTCGACGTGGGGCCACCACGCTTTCGTCGGCGCGCCTTGCTCCGAACCGGCGCAGGAAGCTCAGAAATGAAACGCATTCCTGCGACAGGACACTAGTTGCCCCGGCGGTCCCCGCCGACAAACAGCCGCAGCCCGGCGAGGGCGGCCTCCTCCAGGAGCCAGGCCGCCCGTCGGCGCCCGCGCGGGGACAGGGAGCCGGCCAGGAAGCCGGCGGCGAACCCGCCCAGCAGCGCCGTGCGCGGGTGGCGCCGGACCCACGGCGCCCACCCCACCCGGCCTGCGGCGCGACGCAGGCGGGCCTTGGCCTCGACCGGGGTCAGCGGCTGATCCGGCCGGCGATCCACGCCAGCACCCCCGCCACGATCAGGCCCGCCGTGCCGGTGATCCCGGCGGCCCCAGCCATGCCCACCGTGGCCGCCATGGCGGCGAACAGGGCCCACAGCAGGAAGCCCAGCCCCACCGCCGCGGACAGCGCGGCCAAACCCGCCAGGGCCACGCCGGAGGCGGTCTTGACGGTGCCCCGGCGCAGCGCCCGGGCTTCGGCCTCGAGCAGGTCGGTGAAGGCGATCAGCAGCTCGGCCAGGGAATTCAGCGCCGGCCTCCCGTGTCCATGAGCTTGGCCAGGATGAAGCCGATGCCGAGGGCGGTCAGCACCGAGCCCCAGGGGTGCTCGCCCACCCGGCGCTCGAAGTCGTCCTCCGCCCGCTGGCCGCGGTCGCGGGCGGCGCCCATGGCGCGCCGGAAGTCCTCGCGCCGCTCGTTGAATTCGTCCTCTACGTCCGAGCGCCACTCCCCGGCCTTGGCATAGCCCAGGTCGCGCATGGCGCCGGCAAGATCCGAAATGTCCGTACGCAGGCTGGACAGATCGGCCTTGAGGGCGTCGATCTCTTCCTGGAGGTTCTGGCTGCTCTTCTGGTTGCTCTCGGCCACTGGCTGTCTCCTTCGGACGCGCCCATGTCCCCTCCCAAAGTAGGACAATTGCGCCGGCGCCACAAACCCGCGCCCAACGGGCGGGGCCGCCCGGGCCCGGCGGGCGGGGAAGTGTTACGGTCTCCCCAGACGCCCCGCGAGGAGCCCTGACCATGGCGGAGTCACCAGCCACCGACGACGGCCGGACGCGGACCTTCCTGCTGGCCGTGATCATGGTGATCCTGGTGGGCTGGGCCCTGAAGGCCACCTACCTGGTCACCATGCCCCTGGCCCTGGCCTTTTTCGTGGCGATCATCCTGCGCCCGCTCCAGATCCGGCTCTACCGCGGGCTCCCCAGGCGCCTGCGCTTCCTCAGCCTGGGCCTGACGGTGCTCGTCCTGGTGCTGGTCCTGCTGCTCCTGGCCGCCCTGGTGGGCTACAGCTTCGAGCTCGTCCTGCAGAAGGCCCCCGCCTACGCCGAGGCCGGCAGCGACCTCTGGGTCCGCCTACAGGGCTGGGCACACCGCCGCGACATCCCCGTCGAGAACCTGCTGCCGCCCGTCCGCCAGCTGGCCAGCCAGGGCCTGGGCCTGCTCACCACCGGCTTCTCCCGGCTATGGTGGTTCACCCTGCTGCTGGTCCTGCTGTTCTTCCTGGTGCTGCTCATGCTGCAGGAGACCGAGGAGTGGGAGACCAAGCTGGAGCAGGGCCTGGGCCCGCATCGGGCCTCGGAGGTGGTGGACACGGTGCGCTCGGTGGAGGTGCGGGTGCGTCAGTTCCTGCTGATCAAGACCCTGATCAGCGCCCTGTCCGGACTGGCCTCCGGGCTCTGGCTGTGGCTGCTGGGGGTGGACCTGGCGGTGCTGTGGGGCCTGCTCATCTTCGTGCTCAACTTCATCCCCAACATCGGCTCGATCATCGCGGTGATCCCGCCGGCGCTGGTGGCCCTGCTACAGCTGGGACCGGGCCATGCCCTCCTGGCCATCGGCGGCATGGCCCTGTTCGAGCAGATCCTGGGCAACCTCGTCGGCCCCCGCATGGAGGGCCGCACGCTGTCCATCTCGCCCATGGTGGTGCTGGTGTCGATCGTCTTCTGGGGCTGGGTGTGGGGCTTCATCGGGGCCCTGATCGGGGTGCTGCTGACCACCACCCTGATCATCATCTGCGATCACATCCCCGCCCTGCGGCCCATGGCCCTGCTGCTGAGCCGTCCGGCTCAGCAGCAGGGGGCGGAGGCCGGCGGCGGGGAGTCCGCCGGCTGACGGCAAGGCGGGGGCCGCCATGGCCCCCGGCCCGGGGCTTTACTCGGGGACGCCCCCGGGGGAGGATCCGGGGGGCTTCAAGGTGGCGCCCCGGGGCCGATTCGAACGGCCGACCTGCAGCTTAGGAGGCTGCTGCTCTATCCTGCTGAGCTACCGGGGCGGAGGTCCGCAACGGACCGGCCGCAAGTATACCCGGCCGCCGCCGCCGTCCCCAAACACCCGGCAACCCGGCGAGGACTTCCGCATGGCCGAGCAAGGGCCGCAGTACCTGCTCGGGGTGGCGATCGGCTTCACGGTCGTGCCCTACTTCGTGCTGTATCTGGTGTTCGTGCTGGTGACCCGGCGGGTCATCGCCATCCCCTACCTGCTGGCGGGCATGGCCGGCGCCGTGGCGGCGGCCTTCGTGATCGACCTGCTGGGCTACGCCTGGCTTGGGGCCGACGTTATCAAGACCCCCATTCCGATGTTCAGCGGGGTGCTCATCGCCGGCGGCGCCATCCACCTGCTGGGCAAATGGCTGGGCCGCCCCACCGGCGGCGGCTAACCCTCCCGCCGCCCGCGGAAGAAGGCCCGCAGCAGGGCGCCGCACTCTTCGGCCAGCAGACCCCCGGTCACCTGCGGCCGGTGATTGAGCCCCGGCAGGCCGAAGCCGTCAACGACGCTGCCGGCGGCCCCGCTCTTGGGGTCGGCGGCGCCGAACACCACCCGCTCGATGCGGGCATGGACCAGGGCGCCGACGCACATCAGGCAGGGCTCGAGGGTGACGTAGAGGCAAGCGCCGGGCAGGCGATAGTTGTCCGCGGCCGCCGCGGCCCGGCGCAGGGCGCGGATCTCGGCGTGGCCGCTGGGATCGCGCTCGCCCACCGGGGCGTTGCCGGCGGCGGCGAGCAGCGCGCCGTCGCGTACCACCACCGCGCCCACGGGGACCTCGCCGGCGGCCCCGGCGGCGCGCGCCTCGGCCAGGGCCCGCTCCATCCAGGCGCGGTCGTCCCGGTCCCCTGCGCTGCCCCGGCTCACAGGTGCTGCCGCACCCAGGGCTCGAACTGGTTGGCCTGCATGGCGCCGGCCACCCGGTCCAGCTCCTGGCCGTCCCGGAACAGGACAATGGTGGGGATGGAACGGATGCCGAAGCGGCCCGCCGTCTGCGGATTGGCGTCCACCTCCAGCTTGGCCACGCGCGCGTGGGGCCGCAGGTTGCGCGCGGCGGCTTCCACCACCGGGGCCATGGTCTGACAGGGGGCACACCAGCCGGCCCAGAAGTCCACCACCACCGGCAGGTCGCTGCGCCCCACCTGGCGCTGGAAGGTGGCGTCGGTCACCTCCACCGGCTGGTCGGGGAACAGGGAGGCCCCGCAGCGCCCGCACACCGGGCCCTGTTGCAGGCGCGCGGCGGGCACGCGGTTGAGCCCGCCGCAGGCGGGACAGGGAATGTGCAGGGTTTCGCCGGCTTGATCCATGGACGCTTCCCTCCTTTGCCGTTCCTTTCCATATGGGGCCGCCGGCAGGCGTTTGCAACGCCGCCTTTCGCCAGCGCCGGACGTCTCCTGTAGACTTCCCCGGCCCATTCGCCCAGGAGGAAGGCCGTTTGGAGGATCCCCGGCTCCGCCGCACCCTGGCGCTGGCGGGCGTATTCCAGGCCGCCGGTCTGGTTCAGGAGGTTGCCCGCCGCGGCACCATCACCCACGCCAGCGCCCGCGACACCAGCATCGCCAGCATCTTCGCCACCAACCCGGAGTCGGTGGCGGCGGTCTACGGCGGCCCGGCCAACCTGCGCCTGGGCCTGACCCTGCTGCGCGACCAGCTGCACGGCTCCGGCGCCGGCCGCCAGGCCGAGGACCTGGAGGTGGCCCGCTACGTGATCGCGCTCACCGTCCTGGAACGCAAGCTGGCCGCCCGGCCCGATACCCTGAAGGCCCTCGGCGAGGGCATCGAGGACGCCCGCCGCACCTACGAGCACTTCGGTGCCGACCACGCCAGCGTCGCCGGCCGCCTGGCCGACCTCTACGCCGAGCACGTGAGCCCGCTCGGGGCGCGCATCGTGGTCCGGGGCGACAGCGACGTGCTCACCGAGCCCACCAATGTATCGCGGGTGCGGGCACTGCTGCTCGCCGGCCTGCGCTCGGCGGTGCTGTGGCGCCAGCAGGGCGGCCGGCGCTGGCAGCTGCTGCTGGGCCGGGGCCGCTACCTGGCCGCCGCCGGGCGTCTGCTGGACGAGGTCCCGCCCTCCTGAGCCGGACGGCCCTTGAAAGCCGACCGGCGCGCCCCCATCTAGGTTAGTGCAATCCCCCCAGGAGGGTACGAGCCATGCGTGCGCAAACCGCCCATTTCACCCTTGGCGACATCGTCTGGCACAGCGGCAACGACTACCGCGGCGTCATCGTCGACGTGGACCCCGAATTCGAGGGGCCGGAGGATTGGTACGCCGATGCCTCGGCGCAGCGGCCGCAGCGCCACCAACCCTGGTACAGCCTGCTGGTGGACAACTCCGAGCACGTGGCCTACGTGGCCGAGGAGAACCTGGAGGCCGACGAGTCCGAGGAGCCGGTCAACCATCCGGCCATGGCCAGCTTCCTGGGCGAGCTCCACCACGGCCGCTACACCGTCCACCAAACCCTGAACTGATCCGCCCTCCCGTGACGCAAAAAAGCCCCGCCTTGAGGCGGGGCTTTTTTGCGCTGGGCGACCGCCCGCCCTACTCCCACTCGATGGTGGCCGGCGGCTTGGACGAGATGTCGTAGACCACCCGGTTGATGCCGGGGACCTCGTTGATGATGCGGGTGCTGATGCGCCCGAGCAGGTCGTCGGGGATGCGCGCCCAGTCGGCGGTCATGCCGTCCACCGACTCCACCGCGCGCACGCACACGGCATTCTCGTAGGTGCGCTGATCGCCCATGACGCCCACGCTCTGCACCGGCAGGAGCACGGCGAAGCTCTGCCAGATGCGCTCGTACAGGCCGGCCTCCTTGATCTCCTCGAGGACGATGGCGTCGGCCTCGCGCAGGGGCTCCAGCTTGTCGCGCTCGACCGCGCCCAGGCAGCGGATGGCCAGGCCCGGGCCCGGGAACGGCTGGCGGTTGACCATCTCCTCGGGCATGCCCAGCTCGCGGCCGAGCTCGCGCACCTCGTCCTTGAACAGCTCGCGCAGCGGCTCCACCAGGGCCAGCTGCATGCGCTCGGGCAGCCCGCCCACGTTGTGGTGGGACTTGATGGTGACGCTCGGCCCGCCGCTGGGCGACACCGACTCGATGACGTCCGGATAGAGGGTGCCCTGGACCAGGAAATCGGCGCCGCCGAGGGCCTCGGACTCCTCCTCGAACACCTCGATGAAGGTGTTACCGATGATGCGGCGCTTCTCCTCCGGATCCTCCACCCCGGCCAGGCGATCCAGGAAGCGGTCGGAGGCATCCACGTAGCGCAGCGGGATCTCGTACCATTCGCGGAACACCCGCTGCACGCGCTCGGCCTCGCCCTTCCGCAGCAGGCCGTTGTTGACGAAGATGCAGGTGAGCTGGTCGCCGATGGCGCGGTGGGTGAGCACCGAGGCCACCGCCGAGTCGACGCCGCCGGACAGCGCCGAGATCACCTTGCCGTCACCCACCCGGGCGCGGATGCGCTCGGCCTCGAGCTCGATGAACGAGCCCATGGTCCACTGGCCGTGGCAGCCGCAATCGCCGCGCACGAAGTTCTCCAGGATCTCCGCGCCGCGGGGGGTGTGCGCCACCTCCGGGTGGAACTGCAGGGCGTACAGGCGGCGGGCCGTATCCCCGATGGCCGCCAGGGGCGAGTTGTCGGTATGGGCGATGCGGTGAAAGCCGTCCGGGAGCTCTTTGAGGCGGTCGCCGTGGCTCATCCACACCTCGCTGCCCTCGCCGCTGTCCAGGCCGCGGAACGGCCCCTCGGCGGCGTCCACGTGCAGCAGGGCGCGCCCGTACTCGCGCCGGGCGGCCTCCTCCACCCGGCCGCCGAGCAGGTGGGTCATGAGCTGCATGCCGTAGCAGATGCCGAGCACCGGCACGCCCAGCTCGAACACCCCGGGATCCACGGTGGGCGCGTCGGCTTCGAGCACCGACTCCGGCCCGCCGGAGAGGATGATGCCGGCCGGGGCGAAGGCGCGGATGGCCTCGAGGGACTCGTTGAAGGGGTGGATCTCGCAGTAGACCCGGCTCTCGCGCACGCGGCGGGCGATGAGCTGGGTGTACTGGCTGCCGAAATCGAGAACGAGGATGCGCTCCTCGTGCAGGCGGTCCGTCTGCTGGGCCATGGAGGGTCGCCGCGCTCAGTCGGTGTGGTAGTTGGGGGATTCCTTGGTGATGGTCACGTCATGGACGTGGCCCTCGCGGAAGCCGGCGCCGGTGATCTGGATGAACTCGGGTTTGGTGCGCATCTGCTCGATATCGTGGCAGCCGGTGTAGCCCATGGATGAGCGCAGGCCGCCCACCAGCTGGCGCAGGACGTTGACCAGGGACCCCTTGTAGGGGACGCGGCCCTCGACGCCCTCGGGCACCAGCTTGTTGGCGTCCTCCACCTCGCCCTGGAAGTAGCGGTCCTTGGAGCCCGCCTGCATGGCGCCGATGGAGCCCATGCCGCGATAGGTCTTGTAGGAGCGGCCCTGGAACAGCTCCACGTCGCCGGGGGACTCCTCGGTGCCCGCCAGCAGACTGCCCACCATGACCGTGTGGGCGCCGGCGGCGATGGCCTTGGCCAGGTCGCCGGAGAAGCGGATGCCGCCGTCGGCCACCATGGGCACGCCGGTGCCCTCGAGGGCCGCGGCCACCTCGGCGATGGCGGTGATCTGGGGCACGCCGACGCCGGCCACCACCCGCGTGGTGCAGATGGAGCCCGGCCCGATGCCCACCTTGACGCCGTCGGCGCCGGCCTCCACCAGCGCCTTGGCGGCGTCGCCGGTGGCGATGTTGCCGCCCATGACCTGCACGTCGGGGAAGTGCTTCTTGACCCAGGTGACCCAGTCCATGACCCCGCGCGAGTGGCCGTGGGCGGTGTCCACGACGATCAGGTCGGCGCCCGCGGAGACCAGCGCCTCGACGCGCTCGGCGGTCCCCGGCGAGGTGCCCACCGCCGCCGCCACGCGCAGCCGGCCCTGATCGTCCTTGGCGGCGAGGGGGTGCTCGGTGGACTTCTCGATGTCCTTGACGGTGATCAGGCCGCGCAGGTGGAAGTCGTCGTTGACCACCAGCAGCTTCTCGATGCGGTGCTCGTGGAGCAGGCGCTTGGCCTCCTCCAGGGTGGTCCCCTCGCGCACCGTGACCAGTTCCCCGCCGCCGGTCATGAGCTCGGACACGGGGCGGTCCAGGCCGGTCTCGAAGCGCAGGTCGCGGTTGGTGAGGATGCCGGCCAGCCGATCCCCTTCGGTCACCGGGATGCCGGTGATGCGGTGCTCCTTCATCAGGCGCACGGCCTCGTGCAGCTGGGCGTCGGGGGCGATGGTGACCGGGTCCTTGATGACCCCGCTCTCGTACTTCTTGACCTTCTGCACCTCGGCGGCCTGCTCGGCGGCGGTCATGTTGCGGTGGACCACGCCGATGCCGCCCTCCTGGGCGATGGCGATGGCGGCGCGGCCCTCGGTGACCGTGTCCATGGCCGCCGACACCAGCGGCAGGTTGAGTCGGATGTCGCGGGTGATCGGGGCGGCCAGATCCACGTCCTTGGGCAGGACCTCGGAATAGGCGGGCAGCAGCAGAACGTCGTCGAAGGTGAGCGCAGTTTGGCTACGCAGCCGCATAGGGGCAGTCTCCATCGCACCGGCAGGGTCGAGATAAACGAGTCATTTTAGTGGCTCCGGGGGCTGCAGGCAACGCGGCGGCGAGCATGCTAGAGTCGGGGCCCGCCGTGCCGGCACCAGGGCCGCCCGGGTGATCAGGAGGAAACCGCCGTGGCCGCCAGCGAACCGCCCGACCAGGAGCGCACCGTCTACACCGTCGCGCGCCTCAACCACGAGGCGCGCGGCCTGCTCGAGGCCAGCTTCCCGCTGCTGTGGGTGGCCGGCGAGCTGTCCAACGTCTCGCGCCCGGCCAGCGGCCACCTCTACTTCTCGCTCAAGGACGAGCAGGCTCAGGTGCGCTGCGCCATGTTCCGCGGCCGCAACCGCCTGCTGAACTTCCGCCCGGAGGCCGGCATGCAGGTGCTGGTGCGCGCCCAGGTGAGCCTGTACGCCGCCCGCGGCGACTTCCAGCTGATCGTGGAGCACATGGAGGAGGCCGGCGAGGGCGCCCTGCAGCGGGCCTTCGAGGAGCTCAAGCGGAAATTGGCCGCCGAAGGCCTGTTCGCCGACGAGGCCAAGCGCCCCATCCCTGCCCTGCCCCGGCGCATCGGCGTCGTCACCTCGCCCACCGGGGCAGCCATTCGGGACGTCCTCACCACCCTGGGGCGCCGCTTCCCGGGGCTGCCGGTGGTGGTCTACCCGGTTCCGGTGCAAGGGAAAGAGGCGGCACCGGCCATCGCCGCCGCCCTGGCCACCGCCAACCGCCGGGCCGAGTGCGACGTGCTGGTCCTCACCCGCGGCGGCGGCAGCCTGGAGGACCTGTGGTCGTTCAACGAGGCCGAGGTGGCCCGCGCCATCCGCGCCAGCGCCCTGCCGGTGGTGGTGGGCGTGGGCCACGAGGTGGACGTGACCATCGCCGACCTCGCCGCCGACCTGCGCGCCCCCACCCCCACCGGCGCCGCCGAGCGCGTGGCCCCCGACCGGGCGGTGCTCGCGCGCCAGCTGGCCACCCTGCGCCAGCGCCTGGCCCGCACCGGCGAGCGCCGCCTGCAGGACCGCGCCCAGCGCCTGGACCAGGTGCGCCGCCGCCTGGTCCACCCGGGCCGGCGCCTGCGCGAGCTGGGCGAGCGCGCCAGCGGCCATCGCGAGCGCTTGGCGCGCGCCCTGCTGCGTAACCGGGAGCTCCGGCAGCAGCGCCTGGCCGCCCTGACCACCCGCCTCCACCGGGCGGGCCCGGCCGCACGCCTGCCCCGCGAGCACGAGCATCTGAGCCGGTTGCGCACCCGTCTGGTGCGCAGCCTTCACCACGAGGCCCTGCCCCGGCGGCGCCACCAGCTGCGCGCCGTGGCCCGCCAGCTGGAGGCCGTCAGCCCCCTGGGCACCCTCGCCCGCGGCTACGCCATCGCCCGCAAGGACGGCGAGATCCTGCGCCGCGCCGACCAGACCGAGGTCGGCGACGAGCTCAACGTGCAGCTCGGCGAAGGGAGCCTGGATTGTTTGGTGGAGGGGAAAAGCTAAGTTTTAAGTTTTAAGTTTTAAGTTTTAAGTGGGTTGGAAGGTGAATTTTCCGAGAACTCCCCGGATCCGGCCGTCCGCAGTAGTTTCTTTGCAGTAACTTAAAACTTAATACTTAAAACTTAAAACTGTTTTTATTACTTCTTCCCCTTCTTCCGCGCCACCCGCTTGGGCGGGTTCTTGTGGCGGGCGCGGCCCTTGTAGGGGCTCTGCTGGGCGCGGAATTCCAGGCGCAGGGGGCTGCCTTCCAGGCCGAAGGCGTCGCGGAAGGCCTTTTCCAGGTAGCGCAGGTAGTTGCCCGGCAGGGTGCCGGTGCGTGAGCCGTGGATGACGATGGCGGGCGGGCGCTTGGCGCCCTGGTGGGCGTAGCGCAGCTTGGGCCGGAAGCCGCCCCGGAATGGAGGCGGGTGCGCCTCGGTGGCGCGGTGCAGAACCTGGTTGAGCTCGGTGGTGGCCAGCTCGGCGGTGAAGCTGGCGTAGGCCCGCCCGGCGGTCTCCAGCAGGTGACCGACATTGGTGCCGTAGCGGGCGGAGATCTGCAGCACCGGGGCGAAATGCAGGAGGTTGGCGAGCTTGAGGTCGAGGGTGCGGCGCGCCCGGTGCCGGGCCTCCTCGTCCAGGCCGTCCCATTTGTTCACCGCCAGCACCGTGGCCCGGCCCGCGTCCAGGACCAGCCGCGCCAGGCGGGCGTCCTGATCGGTGATGCCCTCGTGGGCGTCCACCAGCAGGAAGACCACGTCGGCGGCCTCCATGGCCTGGATCGCCTTGAGCGTGGAGAACCGCTCCAGCCCTTCCTTGACCCGCGAGCGCCGCCGCACCCCGGCGGTGTCCACCAGGGTGTAGGTCTCCCCGGCCCGCTCCAGCACCGAATGCACCGCGTCGCGCGTGGTGCCCGGCCGGTCGTAGGTGATCACCCGTTCCTCGCCCAGCAGGGCGTTGACCAGGGTGGACTTGCCCACGTTGGGGCGCCCCACCACGGCGATGCGGATGCCCGGCAGGTCCTCGCCCTCCTCCGCCGACGGCGGCGGCAGGCGCTCCTCCACCAGGTCCACCAGCCGCCCCACGCCGCGGCCGTGGCTGGCGGATACGGCCAGGGGCCGGCCCAGGCCCAGGCCGTGGAACTCGGCGGTGGTGACCCCGGTGTCCAGGTCCTCGCTCTTGTTCACCGCCAGCAGCACGGGCACCGCCATGCGCCGCAGCTCCTCGGCGATGGCGGCGTCCTCGGGATGCAGGCCCAGGCGGCCGTCCACCAGGAACACCACCAGCTCGGCGTCGCGAATGGCCTGCCGGGTCTGCTCGGCGGCCAGGCCGGTGACGCCGTCGGCGGCCTCGCTCTCCAGGCCGCCGGTGTCCACCAGCAGGAAGTCGCGCTGGCCGTAGCGGCAGTGGCCGTAGATGCGGTCGCGGGTCACGCCCGGGGTGTCGGACACCAGGGCGTCCCGGCTGCGGGTGAGCCGGTTGAACAGGGTGGACTTGCCCACGTTGGGGCGGCCCACGAGGGCGACAAGCGGTTTCATGGTCTCAGGGGCTCGGCGCGGGAAGGCGGCAAGGGAACGGGTCGGCGGCTTCGCCTGCGCAGGGTACCACAGTGCGAGCGCCGGCTCGGGGGCCGGCGCTCCCTATTCTCCGCCCTGCGGCAGCCCGATGCGATTGAGGGTACCCTCGTCGGTCAGGGCCAGCACGGCGCCATCGGACAGCGCCAGGGGGGCGCCGTGCACGGGGCTCGGCCCCAGGTCGATCTGACCCATGACGCGTCCGGTCTCCCGGTCCAGCCAGGTCACCCGGCCGTCGCCGTCACCCACCACCACGGCCCGCCCGGTGAGCACCGGGTCCGAAAGGGAGCCGGCCCGACTCAGGGCCTTCTGGGTCCAGACGGTGCCGCCGCCGCTGCGGTCGAGGGCGATCACCTTGCCGTCGGCGGTGGTCACGAAGACGCGCTCGCCGGCCACCGCCGGGTCGTTGTAGACGGAGAACTGGCGCTTCCACAGCTGCTGGCCGTCGGTAGCGTCGAGGGCCACCACGGCGCCGTGGTAGGCGGCGGCGATGACCACGCCATCCACCACCCGGGGCGAGGCGTCGACGTCCACCATGCGCTCGAGCTCGGTACGGCCGCTGGGGCTGGCGATGGTCTCGCGCCAGGCCGGCTTGCCCTCGCCGCTCTCCAGGGCCACCAGCTCGCCGGAGGAGAAGCCGGCATAGACCCGGCCATCGGCGTAGGCGGGACGGGAGGCCCCGCGCAGGGCCAGGCTGCGCCCCTCGACGTTGAACGACCAGCGGCTGCCGCCGTCGGCGGTGCGCAGGGCCCACAGGAAGTCGTCGGCGGTGCGCACGAACACCATGCCGGCGGCCACGCGGGGCACAGTCAGGACCTCGGAGGAGACCTGATGG
>Ga0102944_1002163_pt1 | contig 11839 bp, 9 predicted proteins | sample SalPonD_shore_MG_FD_78172 | JGI IMG/M metagenome (GOLD analysis project Ga0102944, IMG submission 78172) | Salt pond soil microbial communities from South San Francisco under conditions of wetland restoration - Salt Pond MetaG... | ecosystem: Environmental > Aquatic > Marine > Intertidal zone >... | reverse complement strand
CGAAGTACCGACTCTACTATGCCCATGCCGACCCCCCATAAAATAACTCCGGCAATCGCAGTAATTTTACCGCCCAGAAAAGCCAGCGGGGCAAAGCCGGCTGTGATGAGTATGCCACCTACCAGAACCGGTCGTTTCCAGTAGTCAAAGAGCGTACCCAGTCCCAGTCCGGCAACAGCATCTACCCCCATAGCCAGGGCGTATGCCAGTGGGATCCACTGATCAGAAAACAGGTTAGTAGCCTTAAAGTGGTAGGCCAGCAACGGGAAGTCGGCAAATCCAAGGGCAATCAGGGCTATACCGATCAGATACCAGGTGAAATATTGCGTGGAAATGGTTCCGGGATGCTCCACTTCTTGCTCGTTAAATTGGTGGGGATCCGGGTAGGTCAACCGCGCAGCTACCAGTACAATGAGCGAAAGCAGAGCCGGAATCGCCAGCACGGCAAAAGCCAACCGGTAGCTTCCCTCTCCCCAAAAGACTCCCGACAGGATGAGCGGGCCAATTACAGCCCCCATCTGATCCATGGCCTCGTGAATGCCAAAACCCTTTCCGTGGCCGGTCACCGCGGTGGCCTGTGAGAGTACGGCGTCTCGTGCCGGCGTTCGAATGGCCTTGCCCAGACGTTCTGTAATGATTAAGGCGGCGGCCACCTGCCACGTTTTAGCCAAACCGATAAAGGGCACGACCAGCAAGTTCACACTGTACCCGGCAATGATGAACAGCCAGTACCGGCCGAAACGGTCAGCCAGCCAACCGGTAACCAGACGCAGCCCGTAGCCGATGAGTTCGCCAAAACCGATGACTACGCCGACTACGGCAGCGCTGGTTCCCAGCAATTCCAGGAAAGGGCCGGTGATACTGCGGGCTCCTTCGTAAGTGACATCGGCAAACAGGCTGACCGCCCCGAAAAACAGAATGAAACGCAGGGCTTTTTTATGGTGATTTCCGGTTGTAATGAAGTTACTCATAAACGAATGTTTGACAGGAGCCTGATTGGACTTAGCTTAAATCTACTGCAATTTTTTTTCTCAGCAAAGCGAAGTTAAAATAGTGACGGAATCGTAAAAATATACATTGAGTAAACCCTTTTAACTTCAATGCAGCTGAGAGAAAAATTTCGCAGCGTTCTACACCGTGTATTTAATTTTTCAACCTTATAAATAGATATAAGAGGGCTTTGAAAAACCCAGGGCCTTTGGATAAACGCAGATATTGAGCAAAAGAACGCTTTTATAAAGTTCTCTATAAGTATATGTTCATCAATAATTTAATCATTATAATATAATTTTCTGTGAAATATCCGGGCTAAGTGCTACAGACTCCTTGGTAGTTTGATTTAAAATGTACTGTTTTTTGCCATAGCTATTCCCTCCATTTAGCCCAGCTTATTCATGAATAGATACGAAATTATAAATTATAAATAATTGCTATTATTGAACGTTGCATAAATTAAATCACAGCTCAAATTTTGAATTACCTAAGGGGCTACGAAATTTGGTGGTGATTAATCCGGGTAAATTTTGTGCAAAATTATGTTATCATACAACACCCCCTGAAATATATTCACTGATAGTAAGCTGAATAATTAATTTTGTATGTATGTCCGGGAAAATGCGCTCCGGATGGTTTAGTGATGAACCCTGGCCGGTAATCTCCGGTAACTATGTGGTTGGGGACCCGGAAGCATCCATTGCTGTTTGTACGCTGACCTCTCCCGAACTAATGGAGCCCTTGAGTAAAATAAAAGGAGTCGCCATAGCCGGTCGACTTAACACGGTCAATCTTGGTATTGAACGTATCATCCTGAATACAATCTCCAATCCCAATATTCGATTCTTATTACTCTGTGGGAAAGAGTCTCCCGTTTTCCAACCTGCTCAAGGCATTCGAAGTCTATTTGAATTTGGCGTGGACGATCAAAACCGGATAAAAAAGGCCGAAGGGCATTATCCTGTTTTAACCAACATTGAAGCCCGGCATATTGATATTTTTCGCAAACAAGTGCAATTGGTAGATTACATCAACGAAATGAATTTGGAAGATCTTCAGACTCGCATTACAAGGCTGAGTTCCGAGCGTAAAAATCAATTTTCAAATCAGAAAACCGAAATCAAATCCCAAAAAATGCCTGCTCCGGAAAAATCCTTCAAGAAAATCCGTCCGGGTGGACGACGGGGTACCGATGAATATGATCCATTGGGCTTTTTTGTGATTCAGGTCGATCATCAGGCCGGAGAAATGGTGTTGAAGCATTATCATGCTGATCACACGCCGGCCCACGAAATGCGCGGCCGCCGCGCTGAATCGATGATGCGCGGGCTCGTCCGCGAAGGATTGATTTCACAATTGAGTCACGCCGGTTACCTGGGAGTTGAACTGGGTAAAGCCGAAACCGCGTTGCGTCTGGGAATCCCCTATGAACAGGACCATCCCATCAAGAAAAAATAGTATTAACTTGACTGAAAAGTGAAGGGTCAAAAGTGAAATGTAAGATTTTGTCTTTCTTTACTTGTACCTCTCGCTTTTCACATATCATCTGGTATTCACTGACGGCTGATGGCATAAAACCAGGAGCCTGTCGAACTTAGCTAAATCTACTGCAAATTTCCTAACCCGGATTATTCACCAAGAAATTTGTTGGTGGCCAACCCCGAAGGGATTCGGGACAAGGGTTGGAATAGCAACTGAGACGTATTAGCATACGTTGAAGGCGCTATTTCAACTTTAACGCAGTTCCGAACACGTTCGGAAAAATTTCGCAGCGCATTCATCTATATCTAACTTTGGGGTATCGATAGGTTCACACAAACAAAATATTTTTCAATTATTTGAAACTTCATTTTTCATCTATTCGTGAATAATCCGGGCTAAGTCCAACAGACTCCTAGGATTCATAATCACAATCAATATTCTATACGCCATATAACCCGGTCAATCCAACCGAACGATGCGCTATGGAAGTATTAATCAAACTCACGTTATTTCATTATTTCATTGACGCAAACCATGCAGTTCCACAATGTTTAAAACGCGTTTTGCGGTTTAATTTTAGGATGAGAGAATGGTTAGAAGCTCATGATGGGTAATCCCCTCTTGAGCCTGTCCCGAACGCTTTCGGGGGAGGGTGGTTTTGAGCGTAACGAACGTGAAGCGAAAAAGCGGGGTGTATCTAACAGGTCGAAATATAGCTAATTCATAAGGTGTAAGTTTCACTACGCTACGTTGAACACACCCCGAATTTCAGTCAAGCTGAAATTCTGCCCCTCTCCAGAGGGGATTTTATATATTTTATTTTCAACTAATTCTAAGACCTAATGATAGTTGATTAATATTCAAGTGTTAAATAGATGTTTTTTTGCTTTAATCAGAATGGCTAGCCAGGATCTTAAATAAATTTTGTAACCGCAAAACGCGTTGTTTAAATTTTCTTTTACAAGTTGAATTCACCCGATTCAGGGCATCCCTTCTACCCGAAATCGGAACCAATTACCCAACAATTCTTCATTTTTTTTCGAACCGTAAATAAAAATATTTTTCCAAAAAAAGATTTCAAACGGTGTAACCGCTTTTTTGGCCAATCAAGTCCTACCTCTTAACGGGATGTAGATTTTTTCCCGTAAAAGAGAAAAAATCGAAAAAATATTACAATAACAGGGTTATCGGTCACGTATAAGAAGTGCTCACATATAGATAATACCCCTATATCTTTTGTGTAGCGTCTCTCTTGATGAATAGTCAGGGCATCACACCTGATACGTGTGATGTCCTATTTTTTTATCTATTAGTTAATAGGCCTCCCACAACCCACCACTAGAATTCTTAGATAACACGCGCAAAATTATTTTCATGAATCCACGATGTTTAGGGTGTCAATCTTCGAAGTTAATTTTTTCAATGCATCTTCAATGGATCGTCCCTCTACGGGTAAAACGCCGTAATGATTAAAACCTGCACATACCTGATAAAAATCATTTCTTTTCGTAGCCCGGATAATATTATATCCCTTGTAATTCCAATTCATAAGTGCGTCGGTAACGCTGTTATAACTTTTTACCGGTCGGTTGGCTGGTTTGGTTTTATAGGTTGTTTTCATATTTAGATACCCGATTTAATAATTATTTTTGACTTATCCTCTTGTTCTTTAAGTCTGTTGTTCAACCTATCATTATCAGGTATCAGATGAACACCGGAAATGTATATAATGGATGCGGGTAAATACCTTACATGACTGTAGTGCTCATCCCGACTCCAGGGTGTCTAAATTACACCTATAATAGCCCTTCGGGAAATTTCAAATCCCAATTATCAAATTACAAATTGACGTTATGATGTATTTACAGGGTAATATAACCCGTCTCATCCATTTGTCGCCTTTATCACGCCTTGCGAAGCAGACCTTCGCCCAAGGTGGGTTCCTTCCTGGAAACGCAACTTAAATCCTATCTGATTTCTTTTTTTATTAATCGAGATCATGGATAAACTTGTTAACTCGTAACTCGAAACATAAAACACCAGCCATGCTTCCGTCTCAGATCATTCGCTAATAAGGAGTAATTTTACTTCTTTAAGTGGAGACAAAATTTCAGATATTTACATTACATTACAAAACTATGGAACGAGATGTGAGAGAAACAACGCTTCAATAGAACCCGACCTTATCGCTGCTGATATTTGATTTTTTGCAGGGTAAGCATCTCTTCCTGTTTGTTTTTTACTGTGAGTCTGCGGGTCCAGTTTCCCTGATCATCAACTTTTTTGTATGTATAGAATAAATGATTGACCCCGTCTTTTTTCGAGAGTCGCCCCTGATCGTCGTAGGAATATTCAACCACCAGGTTCAGCGCGCCATCCGGGCCATACATACGTTTATCGATGAGTTGGCCCTCGCCATCATACACGTGCTTTTCCTTCCATTTCAAATTTCCATCCGGATCCAAAACCCGCACGGTAGCTTCATCTTTGATCCATGAATAGCTGTATTTTTTGATATGGGTAAGCTTATGTTCGTTATTATACCTTTTTTCTACTTTAGGCCTGCCATTCTCACTATAACTGTAGGTATACCGCTCCCTGAATTTACCATCAGGACCATATTTTATCTTTTCACTTACTCGTCCCTGTTCATTCAGTTTAATCGTTTGTTTTGAGATCAAATACTGCTTTTCCCAGGTCACCGAGTCGCGGTAGGCGCTATATGTGGAATCACGGATTAAGCGTGCCGAGCCTTTATAAACGGAATTATCATGATAGGCACCTGATTCGCGGCATCCTCCCAGGCCACTCATTAATAAACTAATCATCATCCCAAGAGCCAACATAACTGGGGCAGATGGATAAAAGCCAATACCTGTTTTTATATTTTTCAACTTCATTTCAATAATCAGTCGCTAAAATAGCTTGTCTGTTTGCATCACAAAAAACGAGTTTAAACGATTAAACTCAACGCTGCCGGCCCATTTTATGTTCTTTTAATTTTATTGAGAGCTTTATAAACCGCTCTTTGGTTCAATATCTGCGATATTGAAATTTTCAAATATCAAATAAATCCAATTAATTATATAGATAGAAATAATACTCAGAATAAATCTACAACTTTCCATAAGTTGTTAGTAGCAATTCACTTGGTACAGTCATGAACTTTAAGCATCAGATCGACGTATTCTGTGAGTAGTTTGGTAAAGAAGTAAATATATTTTGAAAACATGACGGGGATATTCTTTGAATCTGACTGAATTTTCTAAACGGGTATTGGTTGCCTCCGGTATTGTACTTGGGGTTATTCTGTCGGGCCTTTTTATCTGGTTTGCGTTCGATATTATCCTGATTATTTTTGCCGGTTGTCTGCTGGCTGTATTGTTTCACGGCGTTAGCAGTGGCATTGCCAAGTACACTCCATTACCCACAAGGTTTTGGCTGACGTTGCTCATCATTCTGTCGCTGGCCGGTATCATATCGGGGACCTGGTTCTATGGGCGTATGTTCTATTCCCATTTCAACCAACTCACGGAAAGCCTGACGGCAGCGGCCAACCAGCTTATGGCGCAATACGAATTTGCCCGCAAGTTTTTCAGTGAAATTACCCGGCTGATCAATCAGCTCAGTCAACTGGATATTCTGGCCAACATCCGCACCTTTTTTTCCACCACCATCGGATTTCTGTTCAATGCTTTTATTATCTATTTCCTGGGAATTTATATTGCAATAGAACCTCATACCTATGTCAACGGATTTCTTCAATTGTTTCCCGCCGGGTATCAGCCCCGCATGAAACAAGTGATCAGCCATGTCTATCATATGTTAAAATGGTGGTTGCTGGGACGTATCGTTTCCATGATCTCAATCGGCCTGTTAACCGTCATTGGTTTATGGATTTTGAATATCCCTCTGCCGCTGACGCTTGCTACCCTGGCCGCCATGCTTGAGTTTATACCTTATCTTGGGCCCATTCTTTCTGCATTTCCAGCTATTATCATCGCTCTTACCGTAAGTCCTCTTACTTCACTTTATGTAGCTATTTTATATTTCATCATTCAGCAGATAGAAGGATATGTTATTACTCCCATCATTCACGAAGAAGCCATTGCCATGCCCCCGGCCATCACGCTTGCCATACAAATTTTCTTCGGTATTCTGGCCGGAAGTATCGGGCTGATTATGGCCTCGCCGTTTTCAGCCACCCTCATCGTATTGATTCAAATGCTTTATGTTCAGGATATCCAGCATAACGATGTTAAAGTTTTGGGTGAGCATTAATTTAACCGCGATTAATTAACCACGGATTTGCGCGGGTAAAAGCGGATTATCTTAACCTGCATTATTCACAAATATTATTTTGGTTGGTTTTAAGTGCATGTAAACCAAAAAGATGCTTCAAATTAAGCTCCAATAGGTGACGCCATGCTGTTAAACGCTGCGAAATTTCCCCGACCGCCGTCGGGGCCAAATTTCTTGGTGAATAATGCAGGTTAAGTCATTTAAAATTCTAATGTCATGTAAATTTTGAATCATATTAACTGAAAATAATCCTGTCAATCCTTCCATCCTGAAAATCCTAATTCACTATACTGTTAACCCTCGCCAACCTTCCATCCAACCTTAAAAAACTTTAAGATTCAATTAAGGATAGTTTAAGATGCCCATGGTTATTATGAGATCAGAAACTAAACCCGAATTATTCACATTAAGAGTAATAGTGATACGTATACCACTGTTATTAATCTACTTAATTGAATTCAGTTTATTTACCCCCAAATTGGAGGATGTATCACAAAGGCTGCGAAATTTAGCTGTTGGCTGCGTTGAAGGGAAAATGACTCGATCAAGGTATTCAGATACCTTTCACTTCTCATTTTCCATTCGCCTTGCCAACAACAAAATTTCTTGGTGAATAATCCGGGTTAAAACATCTTTAACAAACGGAATAGAACGATGAAGAAATTAATCATGATGACGATAACGGCAATGGCCCTGCTAATGTTTTCACAAACGCAATACACCTATGCTCAAATGGGTGGTATGCAGGGAGCTATGATGCAGCAGGATTCAACCGGAACCATGCCTATGATGCGTGGTGGAATGATGGGTATGATGGCCATGATGCAGGGACGAATGCAGAAAATGATGAATAATCCCATGCATAAATCCATGATGATGGTCAACGTTTTACCAAATTTAGAAAACCTAAATCTGAATACGGCTCAAAAAGATAAACTACAAACCATTAAAAACGATTTGCTGAAAAATCGTCAATCGATGATGCAGAACCGTCAAGAAATGATGGGACAAATGCAGGGCATGATGTCTGGAACTCATGTTAATGTCGATCAAATGAAGTCCATGATGCAGCAACAGGCGCAAAAGATGGTGGATATGCGTGTATCCATGCTGGAAGCCCGCAATAAAATGATGGACGTATTGACGGATGAACAACAGAAAAAGGTTCAGTCCATGCAGCCGAGGAATTGGATGCAGGCGATGATGCAAAATATGAGCATGGCTGATATGATGCAGATGCAAGGCATGAGGTCTGGTTGCGGCATGATGGGCATGGGGGGTAACATGATGAGAAACGGTATGATGAATCAAAATTAATAATTCAATAAAATATCAATCTCCGTAAAATAATTTAAAGGAGGTTATTATGATGCATTCAATGTATAGCTTTGGAGGTGGATGGATGATGATTATCTGGTGGTTGTTGATTGTAGTTGCCGTGGTGGCACTGGTTAAATGGACGCCTTCGCTGGACCGCCCATACAAAGAAACAGATCGCAATACGGCCATGGAAGTCCTAAAGCGGCGATACGCCAATGGCGAAATTAGTCGTGAAGAATTCGAGGAACGAAAAAAGGTATTATCGGTTTAATAGAGTATACCGGTCGTTACAGAGCACTTCCTGAAACCCCAACCGGATGTGCCTTAGCTATTTATTGGGATCCACTTTCCCTAGTGGGTCCTTTTTTATTTTTAAAGAGTTTTAGATGTATTGGGATTTAACCCGGATTATTCATGAGTAGATGAAAAATAACACATTAAATTATTGAAAATATTTTGATTGTGTGAAATTATATATAGCCCAGATTTGGATATAGGTGAATAATCCGGGTTAAGTCATGTTATTTTCAGTTTGTTATGCTTTTAGTTGTACCCTCATCCTAAATCCTTCTCCCATGGGGAGAAGGACTTTTTCATTTTCAAATTATAAATGAGGATAGAATAAGGCTGTTTTTTTCTTCCTTAAATTATATACTGCTTAGAAATGGATCTTAGCTAATTAATCTCAATGAAAACGAGGGATGTTCACATAAAGTCACTAATTTAATTTACCCTGCCAAATTGTTCACTGTTCATTGTTAACTGTTCACTGCAAAAGGTTTAGCCGGAAGTATTACAATAAAAGTACTTCCCTGTCCCTTGCCCTTGCTGAAGGCTGATATTTTTCCCCCATAATGATTAATGATTGCCTTTACCAGCGGCAAGCCCAGTCCGCTACCTTGTTTTCTTTGAATTTCAGCATCATCCGACCGGTAAAACCGATCAAACATTCGGTTGTGCGTGGATTCGTCAAAACCAGCGCCGGTGTCCTGTACCTTGATAATAATATTGGAGCCGGATTGTTCGGCACACAGTCTAATGCTTCCTCCTTCGGGAGTGTATTTGATCGCGTTATTTAGAAGGTTCTGAATAATTTGTTCAAGGTGCGATCCATTGATAAGGGTTTCAAGATCGGGATGTATATCATAATGCAATTGAATATTCTTTTTTTTAAGCTCGTAGTATTTGCGCTGTAAAATCGTATCCACAAAATCAGACAACCGGATATTCTGCAATTCATATTCACGAGCCCCTTCCACCCTTGAAAGCTGCAACAGCAGTTGAACCATCGTACTCATCCGCTCCATCTCCTTAAGAATACGCTGCATAGCCTCTTTGTATTCTTCATTCGACCGCGGTCGCCGTAACATGATTTCCGCTTCACTGCGCAGGGCTGCCAATGGGGTCTTCAGCTCGTGGGCCGCATCCGATGTAAACCGTTGTTCCCGGAGAAACCCCCGCTCAAGGCGATTCAGCATATCGTTAAAAGTTCGAGCCAATTTCGTCAACTCGTCATCCACCGATTTATTTACCGGCAATCGTTTATCCATTTCAGTGGATTTTATTGAACGTGCGGTTCCAATCAGCGATGATATCGGGGAGAGCGCGCGTTTGGAGAGCCAATAACCACCTCCCAGCGAAAACAACACGCTGATCAGTATAATGATGATTAAATCTTCCGCCAGCCGGTTCAGCTCTTCGTGGAGGGTCCACTCGAACCCCGTTACTTCCAGCCATCCCTGCAGAATATTGTTTTCTTTGATGGGATAATACAGGGTACGGGCCGGCAGTGATCGCCAGTCGCGGCTCATCGTTTCTACATGGTCATCGGGAGGTATTTCAATGGATAGTACAGGCTCCCCTTTTAAATTCGGACTGGTGTAGTGAATCGTTCCATCCGGGGTGAGCAAACGCACGTAGGTGCCGTTGGTGTCTTTGCTCACCAGGGCTTCGGTCCGGCTATAGCCCTGCAGGTTAATATCCAACGGTCCATCTTGTGTTTCTATATGGGGCAGCAATTGCTGGGCTTCAAATCGCAGATGCCGGTCAAAATTATGGTGGATGGATTGGTGAAAACTTTCGTATAGGAAAAAGGCAAAAATACCCAGCATGATAAACAAACTGAGCCCATACCACACCGCCAGCCGGTGAGATATGGAAAGACGTTCTATGAAGGGAATTCGGTCAGTCACAATCAGTTGGTATTCAAGACGGTCGGATCAAAACGGTACCCGACACCACGGACCGTTTCTATTACAGGATGTTCTTCGAGTTGCTCGCCCGGTAAACAGGCACCAGCGGCATCCTTCAATTTTTGCCGCAAAGTGGACACGGTCACTTCAATTACATTATCACTCACATAATAGGCTGTTCCCCAAACCCGCTCTGCAATTTGGGTTTTTGTGAGTACTGTTTCCTGATTATTGATTAATAATTCCAAGAGCGCAAACTCCTTGGGTCTCAATTCAAGTTCATCGCCACAGACTTTTACCCTGCGTCGCCGGCCATCCAGCTCCACGGCGCCCACTTCAACCGGTTTATCTGAGCTCATGCCGGTATTTCGTCGTGACAGAGCCCGCACCCGTGCCAGTAATTCTTCAAACGAAAAAGGTTTGCTCATATAATCATCGGCCCCGCTGTCGAGTCCGGAAACTTTGTGATCAATATCTCCCAATGCGGTCAACATCAATACCGGGAACGACCGACTTTCATTACGCCAGATTTCCAACACGCGACGGCCGTCTTTTCCGGGAAGGCGCCAATCAAGGATGACCAGGTCGTAATCATTGGCTATGCCCAACAATTCGGCATTTTCACCGTCATGACACACCTCCACCACGTACCCTTCTTCTTCCAATCCACGGCGAATGGAATTGGCTAGTGATTTTTCATCTTCTACTAACAATATCCACATGCTTTATCCAGTCCGGTCTGTTTAATCTAATCAGGAACGTTTATTCACTATCGCACATTATGTTTTATCCATTATAAATCATTTTGAGTAACAGTTAAAATTATTAATTGAAATTTAAGCTGAATTTAAGGTTGCTTCATTTATATTCAGATCTCATTGAAAATCAAAAGGTTATATCATGATTTAAAAACTTCGTTAAATCACTTCTTTATTATTGCAGCCATTATAACCTCCTGCATTAGAAATTTAAATCATTGTAAAATTCTTTGAAAAACCGGGGATTTTGGTCAATATCAAAGCCATCTGTAAACAGTTATTATGGAATTCACCTCATTCTTAAAACTTTACAGCCAGTCTGCTAAAACAGCACTTGGTTTCTTTTGGAAATCCGGCTGGGCTTTTGTACTTGGATATTTTGTCAGTGGCATGATTCAGGCTTTTGTCCCCAAAAAACGGCTCACCAAATATATGGGTGCCGCCAATTTCAGGACCGTTTCACTCTCTGCTCTCTTCGGCGCCGTTTCATCATCCTGCTCTTTTGCCGCACTGGCCACAGCACGATCGCTGGTCAAGAAAGGGGCCCATTTTGTGGCCGCCGTTGCCTTTATGTTTGCATCCACCAATCTGGTTATTGAACTGGGTATTCTTATTATGATTTTCCTGGGCTGGCAGTACCTGGCAGCTGAAATTATCGGCGGACTCATCCTGATTTTCATAAGCACTATCCTGATCAAGCTTACGTATCCTCAAAAATGGTTTGAACAGGCCCGGGAGAAGCTGGAAGGTGAAGGTTCCGAACCAGAGAATTTTGACTGGAAGAAACGCATT
>Ga0102944_1002162_pt1 | contig 11843 bp, 16 predicted proteins | sample SalPonD_shore_MG_FD_78172 | JGI IMG/M metagenome (GOLD analysis project Ga0102944, IMG submission 78172) | Salt pond soil microbial communities from South San Francisco under conditions of wetland restoration - Salt Pond MetaG... | ecosystem: Environmental > Aquatic > Marine > Intertidal zone >... | reverse complement strand
GGCCCGATGGCTTGACTCCGGTCACGACAACTTCTTCCATGGGATTTGCCGCCGTTCCTTGCGGGGGGGCCTGTACAACCTTCGCTTCTGGCGTTGTGGCTGGCGATAAAGCACCTCCGCCTCCTGTAGCCGCCAACCCGCCGCCTGCCAAGGCACCTCCGCCCAACACAGCGCCCGCACTCGGACCAGCCAGCGGTGTTCCGGTAACAACAACCTCTGGAATGGAAGCCGCAGCAGCCCCCGGTGCTGCGCTAGTAAATGTTGCCCCCACCGTGCCCGCTGCGGTTCCGGCTGTCGTTCCGGTAGTCGCGCCTCCGGCAGTTCCAGCGCCTCCGGCTCCAAGAAGAGCTTGTGCGCCAAGGGCACCACCAAACAATAGCGCGGTTCCTAAAACGAAATCCTTGAAATACCCCTCCCCCGTTGGATTGTTTTTGTTATAGATTGCTGCCGACTTTTGATACAAGTCAATTAATTGCTTTGTTTCGGGAGAAACCATAACCAAACCACGTTGGGCTGGCCTTCCGTCCCGCATGGGTGGAATAAACTGATTGGGAAGAGGGACTGTGCCCGTCCCTGCCGCTTGTTCTTTCAGCGCCCGCGCTTGGGCTATTTCCCCTATCCTCAGAAGTTCTTCAGGGGTTCCAGACAATTCCTCTGGCCGCATTTGCAGTAGTTTTTGCAACGTTCCGGGCTTCTCGGGAATTCTTCTTTCTGGCGGGGCAACAGGAAACGCACGCGTGCCAAGGGCACTTCGAGCTGAAAGGGCCATTATGTCCTCCCCTGAAACAAGGTTCTGACAATCATGTCATGAAGCTTCCCAACCTTTCTCACAACTTTATGATCTTGAAGCCTCTCAAAAAATCGCTTTTGGTCGTCCGCACAAGCCACCAACACAGGGACTTCCTGCTTCAGTTGCTCAAGAATGGATATCGAGGCTTCGTAGCGTTCTCTGGCAGAACTGCGCGCTGAAAAGATGGGATTTTCCAAGACCACGCCATCCCATGCAGACCTTCCAAAAATCACCATCACAGGATTGGCTCTATGCCTTACAGACCATGCATAGGGATAATTGGCCTCAATAATTTCCAAGGCTGCGGCAAGGACTTCTCTGGGCTTTAAGTCGTATCCCAGACTCCAAGGCAATGTCTTAAGACGATAGTTTTGATACAAGATACGCATGTCTTCGTCATCAACTTTAGCAATATTGAACCCGTCCCGCACAAATGGGCGGAATTTCCGGGTCTTGCCTTGCTCAAGAATCGAACGGGGCGAAGATGCCACCGACCGTGGTTTGTCCGGTACGTCGGTAGTGGCTTCTTGCGGGTTGCCCGGAAAGCTCTCGGGCAGCTCGACCGATTGACTCTCTAAAGAGACCGCCATTAAATTGTCCAAAGTGCTTGACATTAAATTTCTCTGTTACCGCCGGCACCAAAGCTCGAAATACTGTATCGGTAAATGGAAATGTATCATCTTTGGCAGAAACGGAAACATCTTTGTCATACCGGTACTTGTAAACAAGTCCATTTTCATCCGAAGTCGGCAGCCTGTCCAGATACAATTGTCTATCTGTTGGGCGAATAGCGCCGTATAAAGGTAACCCGGTCCAATCACTGGGTATAGGCTGAGTGGCAACCAGATTCAAATACCCCGAGGTCCATTCGTAGATATACTGCCCGGTCGTCTCATTGACGAAGGGGAAATAGAGCGTATTGAAGGCCACAAGGGCATAATCCCGGTCGCCGGTGACCAGTGTAATCGTATCCTCCCCGAGCTCATTGGGCATGGGGATCTCTGCCGTGGAATACAGTTCTTCCATTGTCTCATTCAAGATTTGGACAGCAGAATCAACCCACACCTGGCGCGGGGAGTCTGTCAAAGAGGTCAACTCACCCGAATCGCCCTGAATCAGCTTTGCAGCTTTCAGGACTTCATTTACGCCGTTCAATAAGGTCTTAGCCATTGAGCTTGGCAATCATGTCAGATCGCCTATCCGTTGGTTTAATCTTAATCCCTTTGGCTTTACAGAAAGCTCTCAGCTTTCCGATGTTCGCCGGATAGCCATCTTTCGACAAAGGTCCGAATTCCCCTTCTTTTTCTCGCTTCTTGGCCTGTAGAATCTCAATCTGCCGGTCGTAATCCTCGTCATCCGAGATGTTGATCACATTATCCCGAATTGGTCCGGGAGGCGGTGGATCAAGCGGCACGTTGTTCGCCTGCATGATCTCCCACAGCTTGGAGCGAGAAGCCGTCGGGTCATAGGATACCTTGTACTTCTTCAAGCATCTGGCAAGAATGCCCCGCGTAATACGCTGAGTCGGAGGCGGCATTTTCAGCTCTTCCTCCGTATCCATATTCTGAACAGGGCCTTGTCGTGTGATTCCCATTTAAACTCCTTGGTAGTAGCGGGAGGGGCGGACCCCTCCCTGACTAGCTATCAATTTGACAGATTCGTAGCAGCACAGCGTATAGCACGGCTCCAATTGGAATTGAGCAACGCGCCCGCGTGCCACGCCTTCCACGCAATAGACATCATCTCGTCGAAGGGATCGTCAAGACCAGACGGCCTGTCCGTGTTCCGACCTTTCACAATAAGGCTAATCGGATCAGGATTGTCACCGCCCGTCTCGAAACGACCATCCGGCATTTGCTGACCCAAACCAACAGAACCATCGCAATCCATACCCTTGATCACAATGGTATAGAGGTCGTTGGAACTGGAAGTTGACCGAAAGTCACCAGAAGTCGCCTCACCTGAGCCTGCGTCAATCGAAGCTTCCGGCGTGGCAATAAATCTCACAGCCGCACCAGCCTTCGAATAGGCACCCACTTCGCCAGGCACAACCGCCGTCTGACCGGCATACTTTTCTACATCCGTAAAGCCAGTAAGACCAGCAAGGTCATGCGCAACGTGCGTGTGGCAAAACCCCCAGAGAGAGGGCGGCAACGGGGAAGTCCCCGTGACGTTCACGCCCGTCAGCATGGGGTTAAAAAGCATGGCGTAATTACTCACCAACTCATTGATTGCCCGGTCGAGATCACCGACCGACACAGTAGCAGCTACCAAACCATCAGAGGCGACATTACCCGCAAAACGTTGAGTTGAATTTTCCTCAACAATATCTCGCTGAAGATAGTTCAAAGAACGTCCTGCCGATATCGCCAACGTCCGTACAATCCCATCCATCGTGTTGTTGAAGTTGAACACGTCAACCTCTTCATTCACGTAAAAGAATTGGCCGTACTTGCTGACCGATGCTTTGGTATCCGTTCGGTGGACCGTATCAGGTGTCCGCCCCATACCGTAAGCCGCATTGCCGGTAACTTCCGACAAGGCAGTAGTAGTGGGCGAGATGCCGCTGGCATTGTCCGCCGAAGTGTTGAACCGTCGCCATCCGATCGTGGCCGTGCCCCGGTGTTCGTTAAGTTCTCCGGGCTGGCTTCCGATGAAATAGACAGCGAGCGGCCTTGCATTACGCAGAAGAGTCTGCGTGAACATCACGTTTACCGGCTTGGGAACTTCACTGTCCGTCGCCGAAACCGTTAGAGCCATTATAGTCTCCTAGGGGACTACTTGAAGCTCTCCGGTATTCTCCCGGTTCGTTTGAATTCGGCAATCTCGTGGTCAGTTGCCTGTGTCGCAAACCGGTTAAACCGTTTAGCTTCATCGTCCTCGTCATTTTTCGCTGTTGATTTGCCTTGAACAGCGCGGGACAAAGCCTCACGGTTTTCGCTAACATCGGTATCGACATCTGATTGAAACTCTTTATCAATGTCTTTTGCTACACCTTTCAGCAGCCGATTCCACGTTGTGGGATCGTTCTGCCGATTCTCAAAAGCGCGCACAATCCGGGGGTCTTCCTTGGCCATCTCGTTCAAAAGGCCAGAAATTACCCGGTTCGATGGTTTCACCGTCAGATTCTCCGCTATCGTACTTACAGCATGATCAATGTCGTTCCTTAACTGACGCTCAGTCAGTTCAGTGACGGTCGCTTCAAGCTGCCTGACACGCGGATCATCTTTATCCTGTTGCTGTTTGGGCGGTTTCGTATCCTGGTCATATTCCTGATCTATGGAATCAAGAATGGAGTCCAGACTTTCATCGTCTTGTGCGCCACTATCCTCACTGTGCTCCTGCCGAGCCAGATCTTGTTCGCTAGCCACGTCGATTTTCCTCCAATTGCCCGCTCAATAGTGCGAGCACGTTATCAATCGCGTCCATTCTACCACTTTCATACATCCATTTGTAAATCTGTTTGTCATCACCCGAGGGTTTGAACCTATATACCGAATCCTGACCGATTTTCCCCAATATAGACTGCCAACGGGAGTCAGCTTGTAACCCCTTCAAATATTGGATTTCTGAGGGACTAAACGGTCCTGATGGGCTGGACATTCGGTATATTTCCTTCCGGATCAGGTTGTCCGGGCTGTGGGGCAATGTCTAGCAGCATGGGGTCTATGTCAATCCAGCCGCCTTCCTGAAGCACCTGTTCAATAATATTTCCTCGATCCAGTGCGGGCTTGCCGCCCGTTTGAATGTTCGCTGCATCAATTTGGAAAGCAAATCTGAGAGATTCAAGCCTTCTTTGGCGATTGGCCTGTTCTTCTGCGGGGGCCCCGGACCCAAATGCCTCAAACACCACGGTCTCGGGTAGCATCTCCTTGCCATTTAACGTCACAAAGCCTCGATAGGCGTCTATATAGAACGTCTGCTCCTTTTTGAAATTTTCTCGCCCCATTCGGTAGCACATATCTAACCACTGCGCCAAGGGCCCTTTGAGGGTAGAGCGGACGTAATCCACCGTCCTCACTTGCCCACGTTGTAATTCGGCATTCTTGGCAAATGCCGTCGTATGAGAAACCGTCTGAGCTCCCAGCCTTGCTCTCTGAGTGCCCACAACGTCGGCATATTGACTCAAAAACTGGTTATAGGAGGCCAGAAGGGCGTTTACATCCCCAATCTTGTGCACCTGGATATCAGAAATCGTCCCCCACTGGGCCCCCGGCTCAACAACAGGTCCGCCCATCTGTGCGAACCATTGATCCATCCGGTCATACCCTATCGGAGGAAATGAATTCAGCGCCGAGACCTCGGCCAACCGCATCAGGGCTTCTACCGCTGCCAGTTGCAAAGGCAATCCTTTCCTCAATGGGCTTGTCGCGTATACAGAATCGACTTTTTCCTTATGATAAGGGAAGGTCAGGACAGAATTGAAAGGAAATTGGCGATGTTGCACCCGGATGACTTTATTGTCGTTCTTGCCAATAGCAATGGTAAAGATTTCCCCCGGTAGAAACATATCCCCGGTCGTCTTACGGGGGATAACAAAGTCACCTTCAGCTTCTAAAAGTTCGACCATGCCGTCCTTGTCCGCCTCCAGATTCTTCACATTGGAAACAATCCACCCGCCATCCTGCTTGTTCGGATCTGTGTTTCCTTTCGCCCACCGCATCAGCTCCTCCAGAGGCATTTTACGGGTAAAAATTGTCATTGGACCGGTCATATACCCTTCGTGCATCAAGCTATGTTCGCGGTCGTCCAGATATGTGTTTTTGATGCTTCGCGGGACCAAAACCGGAATTTTTTGATCCTGCTTCGTGACCCCTCGGGAAGTTTGCATGAAAACGGTCTTCTCAACCATCCGTGCCCTTCCTACACCGACACCATAAGCGATAGATTCAGCATTGATCACATCAATATGCCCGAAAAAGTCATACTGACGATGAAGGTGATTGATATAGCCTTCGACCAGCTTGTCTGCGTTATCTTGATTGATCTCGGAAGGAACTTCATTTTCATCGCCTGTCACCATGGCCTGAAAATCCGCGTTCCGTAAATATTCATCCGTCAATGCGGCATGAGCCCGAAACCACGGCCCTGCGTCGGGGAATTGAAGGGCTCTTGAATCAGAAGTGAGAATTTCTAACGCTTCAGCCTGTAGAGGCAGTTCAATTTCCGGCAACCACGCCTTTCTCGGGTCTCGTCGGTTCGTCGGCCTTCCATCATCCCCCACGATCATTTTATGATCCGTTTTCGGAGTCATGGCAACCTGCCGGTCGATTTCCTTGATATCCCTGTCCAAATCCTTCCGGTTTTTACCCCGGGTCTCCTTTTCTTCCATGATAAATTCAGAGATGTGCTCAAAATCGCTTTTTTGGATTTTCTTAGCCATGAATCACCTTCGGCAACACGATGGGCCCGGCGAATTCCTCCAACAATCCCACGTTGATCATGGAATCAATTGCCTCTTTAGCCGCAAAAAAAGCAGAATTCATTCTTGCTTCCCCTCGGGCCTTTCCTGTCAGGTTGAGGTCATGATCCAATTTGAAATAAAGAGGAAAGCCCATAATCAATCTGCCCTTGGGTAGCGCCCATGCAGAAACATAATAACCATCCTTCATCCATAAGTCTTCTCTCGTGATCTCGCCGGGCCCCGGAATGGCAGAATCCGTCACTTTCCGCCCCCTGGCATCGTAATGGGGGCCGCCTTCGGCCAAATACACTGCATTGCCTCGATAAATTTCTTTCCTCTGAAGCCTTGCACCATGGAAAGCCCAATGCTTTCTCAGGTTTTCCGGGATGTCTTTCGTTTCAAGCATGGCTAGTCAACGTGGATACAAATTGAGAATGTCTGCGGGGGACGGTTTGTGTGTTGGCATAGCGAATCATCATGAGGGCATATAATACCGCCTTTATCAAATCTTCTCTACGGTTCACGATTTTCCCGTCTTTCCTGTGAAAGGAGCGGATTTCCTCGAAAAAGTAATTCAGGTCATCGAAGACGTAAAACCTTCCCGTGGCGATTCGTTCGTTCAACTGTTCAATGATAGGCTCTTGAGGCTGAGAGCCACCCACGTCTCGTTCATATCTGGCAGATATCGGGAGCATGCTCACTCCGTGATCCTGGTAGATATCCTTGATCTCTTTGCCGTCTACCTTGGATTTGGTTAGATCAGAAGTCTTGTGCCCATCATGCGGCCATGAGACCGGAATCCAGTTGCCTCTACGCTTAATGGCTTCTGCATGATAAACAGCGTCCGTCGCCTCTTTGCGGTACTCATCCGCCAAATAAATAATATCCCTGTCCCTGTCGTGCCACAACCATGCTGCCGCGGTGGGATGTCCGGCACCTATGCCGAAATCTATACCCGCGATCACAGAGAAATGCGAAGGTCTCTCAAACCGCTTGCATTTAATTTCTTCTTCAGAGCAATCAAACACACGCCCTTCTCCCATCATCGGTACGCCCATTGTCCTGGTTTCCACCATATGGTCAGGGTAGGTCTTCCTCGACCTTTCCTTGTCTTCTTCCTTCAAATGAGGGGCGTCATCCCACGTTGCTGTTACGCGCATAATACCGTCTGCCTTGGGATACATAAAGTGGCGGGTGAGGTCCGTTTCACCCAATAAAGGGGTAAGCCCAACCAACAACATGCCGGAAGTACGCACCAAACGAGTCTGGCATTCTGAAAAAATTGGTTTTTCGGTCGAATCGTAGTCATTGGGTTGTTCGTCCATCGCGATCAAGTCAGGAGCCGCTGACTGCCACGCTTGCCAACCCTGTGCGTAATTTTTGAAAACTAAAACCGAATGCCCGCCACTGGAATGTTTGACAGAGACCTGATGAACCGTATCGGGGATGCCTGACTGTCGGTATTTGGGTTTCCCGACGAGCTTGCTTCGCGGTATTAACCCAGTACCATAGTTTTTGTTGGTGTCACTGCCTAAAAGGATTTTCTGTACCCCGTCCACTTGCAGGGTAGCGTTGACCGAGCCCACCCAGGCAAGAATCGGTTTGTCGAACTTGAACCCTTCATACCAATCGGGGTATTCGCCCATCAAATGGGCGGCTACCTCCCACATCACTGAATATGACTTCCCGACGCCATTCGCTGAGAGCGTTGCCTTTTCCTTACAAAAATTGTTGTGGAAATCCAATTGCCATGGCTTATTGGACCATTGTGCCCACTCCATGCGTTTCCACAGCTTCCCGTCAGGACATAAAGTGTCAGGATGGCCATAGGGCCTGTAGCGCTTGAATGCGGCCTGCCGGACCCTGTCCTCATGCTCCTTAAGAAATTCTTTGCTGAGGTCTATGACGCTCTCCTTTGGGTCTCGGGCGGTTTTTCGCAGACAAAGCAGTTTCCAAACGCGCCCTCCAGACGATGTAAGGGCCTGTATCCCGCCGCCCTGACTTGCTCCAGAAGCTTAACAGCATCGTGGGGGGAAGCGACATTGATCTTTGGGAATTCAATCACCACATAATGATCCGTTTCTACCGGCTTGTCGTCCAGTTGCTTTACTTTCATGAAGGTTCTCCTAGCAGTTTCATCGTCCGGCCAGAGTAAGATGTTACCCGGCCTTTGAAAATCCGTTTTTTCGCGTTACTCCAATACTTCAGACCATCATCCTTATCCGGCACCTCCCTGACAAAGTTGCTTGTCATCCACTCGGGCTCGAAGTAGTGCCCCGAATCGTCCAGAGGGATGCCGCATAGTCTAATGTCTTCGTACCCTAATGCAATAGCCGTATAGACCGCGTTAAGTCCAGAAGTCCCGTGTCCGGGCCACGGCCATGTATGTTGACCGCCCGCGCGGTTGGAGTGATTATACCTTGGCTTCCCCCAACGGGTAATATATTGGTCTCGCCGGGCCTGAATCCATTTGGGGAGCCATACATGGTTATTCGAATAAGCGTGTTCTACAGAGCCCGGGTAGTGCATGATCATGTCGTTGACACATAAAACGTGCTTGTGTGAATCATCGTTTTTCGTCATCCCCGCCCTGTGCAGATCATCCCAGACACATCTTGCGCTCCCGACTACAAATACCAACCCACAATAGGCACCGGCAAGATCGGGGAGCTGGTGAGTAAAATCTCGAATGCCTAGTGAATCAAAGTCGTCCATACGTCTCCTGCCCAGCCTTGAACATTATCCGGTTTGGGTTGACCGTGAAAGCAAATAACCTTCCCTTCCGGCCCTTCTTTACAGTGATTCTTGTACGACCTCAGGTGAGGGAAAAAATCATTAATGTACTTGTGTTGTTGGGTATTCAAGTAATCCCCGTCTGCTACGTCGGTTGTTCGGTTCTCCCATATTTTATCCGTTTCTTTGGGAATGATCATTACGCCCGAATTTCCCCTTTTGGAAATGTTGAAGTCCCTGATCAGATACAGTTCATCAGGATTGATTAACAACTCCCGGCTATCTTCCATGATGTAGGTGTCCAGATCAAAATACAGGAAAGGTCTCAGGTAGCTGAACTCGGGGCGAAACAACTCAAGTTTGGCGTGCCAGCCTTTGTGGTGCTTGACTTCAATGTCTGCGTCCCCTTGATCCCCCAAAACCATCAACTGTTTGCCCAGGTGCTGTTTGACCATCTTTCTTAGCATGATGACGTATTCGGGCACAAACTTTGTTCCTTGCCTTACACAGATGACGTTAATAGTGAAATAACCCCGGTGATATAAATTTCTTGACTGCCTTTTCGTCCATTTCCAATTTGCAATAATTCAAAGCACGTTGTATTGAGCGCAAGTCGCCTTTAATCAAACGATCCACCATGACATTAACCCCACCGTGCTTCCTGATTGCCTTGTCCATCGACTCATGGTGAAGTTCAACCAATTTGTTTACCGTTTTCCTGTCTGTTGAACCATACATCTTTGTTGCGATGCCGGAAGCGATGGTTGATCGCGTACAGCGCCGAACACAGATAATCTTGGGGGCATGATAATCCCACACCTTCCAATAACGGGACGAGTGTTTTACCAGCCAAGGACCATCATCTGGCCCAAACTTTTTAACAACTTTGTCCCAATCTTCTGGCGCTTCTTTGTCCGGCTCCAGACTTTGCGCCATCCTCCCATGTCTTTCGATTAAAGCTTTCTTGAAGTCAAGATTTTCAAAAAACCCTTTCTCGTTATAGTTATCCGGCTCTCTGCATCGACCAACCCAAACACCATGAAGATGGAACAGCCCTGCTGTCATTGACGTTCCTGATCGCGGCATACCTAAAATGATAATTGGCCTAATAATTGCCTTTCACCCATTTGAATTTACGTTCTGTTGGATCTCGTCTACCTGAAAAAAATATCATCCTCGCATTCTCGGGGAGATTGTTTTTGATTTTATTCGCTTCATATACCCCGTCTTCAGGACCAATTGTTATCGCCTCTTCAAGACACATACTAATCCATGCTTGGTCAGTGCCAACTCTCTCTTCGTCCGCCTGAATTTTCGAGACTAAAGTTTCATCAAAACTGTCCCAAACGAAAGAATGCGCCCCAGAATCCATCATGATAAATGAACCGTTATACTTTTGGCGTTTTTTCTTGCCCGCGTTTTTATGGATCAAAAACGGTTCGGTTCTCGAAAAGATTGGTGTCACATCATTAAGAATAACACAATCCAAATCCATACAAGCGAATCTTGGACCTATAAGGTTTTTCATGTCTTCGCTGAATATGTAGAGCCTGTTATAACACCCGCCTAAATGGGTATAAGTGTCCCACAAAGGAAGAGTTCGGCATTCAACATCATCAGGCATGTCTGTTATACAAATCAGTTCATGCTCAATATGCAGATGTTTCTTTAATCCTCTATGTAATTTATTAACATGTGTTGCTGTGTAATCACAGACATTTGGCAGTTGGTGGCCTTGACGATTTCTGCGCCAAAGGAAAGTGATAATTGGGAGCTTATCCATACAAAATATCTCTTGCCTTTTCTTCTTTTTCGTAAATCTCTTTACACGTTTCGCTCTTGTGAAACCATTTTTCTATATGCGGGCCAATAAAGGCCGCGAACTTGTTTCCGTCACTTGCATAACGCCCGATTAATCCACAAAAAGTTTCCCGCGGTCTCGCAACCGAAAAAAACAAAACTGAACAACATAGTTGATTGCAAGCTACGATGATCTTAAACAAAGACGCCAGCCTCCACCTCATCCATCAATACTTCCCACATATCAATCCACTTGCGCCCACTGTTAAAAAATATCCCGTTATCACAGTCACCCGGAGAGGGCCACGGCCATCTTAATGAAGTTTCTAACAGTCGCCAACTGTCTCCATCTTTTAAGATATCGAACGCACACCACTTGGTCTGAACATCCTCGTTGACCTGATCCGTAAAGTCTAAAAGATCAGCCAGATCATCATAGACTTTTGCAGGCCTAACGTTTCCGGTCTGTGCCATCGGCCTATCCGGGAAATTATATCGAAAGAACACCGCTCTCGCGTTTCCGATTAAATTAACCCGATAGGTCACGTTGTGAGGAATGAATCTTTGGAGAATCACGTAGCCCTTCTGTAAAGACTTCGTACCCATTGAGTCACAGTGATTCACCTCAAGCCCCTTGGAAAATATTATTTTAACGTGTTCTTCGAGTTGATTCTGGTTTTCAATCAGCCGGACGTTGTAGGAACTCGCGCCGACATCGGCTTTAGATATTAACGGAAAGTCAAAGTTCTGGGAGAGAGCTTCTTCCTTGTTGGTGAACACCCATGTCTCCGGCATCCACTTGTTCCACAGGGCGGTTTGTTTGCGTTTGTTGTCATAGACCTCAATTTGAGCGAGGTCGGTAATCATGACGTGATTTAGTGTTCTTGCGAAAGCCTGGTCTTCTTTTAGCCGCGTTGGATTCGCGTGTGGGAGAAAAACACAATACCCCGACTCATCTGATAATTCCCCCGCATTATAGCCTCTCGTCCTTGCTGCGTTTACTGCAGGGTCAAACCATTTAATTCTGGGATCATAGACGTAAAAGTTCATCCGACAAATGTCACTGGCGGTGCATTTCTTCGTTGAGAGAACGATATTCTGGACTGATCAATAAAT
>Ga0102944_1002161_pt1 | contig 11844 bp, 13 predicted proteins | sample SalPonD_shore_MG_FD_78172 | JGI IMG/M metagenome (GOLD analysis project Ga0102944, IMG submission 78172) | Salt pond soil microbial communities from South San Francisco under conditions of wetland restoration - Salt Pond MetaG... | ecosystem: Environmental > Aquatic > Marine > Intertidal zone >... | reverse complement strand
GGACGGCTCCTCCGCGCCGTTCGTCTTCCTGATTCAGTGCGCCGGCATCAAGGTGCAGACCAAACCCAAGAAGGTGATGCGCATCCTCAAGCGCGTCGAGGTGGAGGATGGCGACAAGCGCTGTGCGATCTACCCGGCGGCCGGCTTCAGGGTCAGCTATACCATCGACTATGACCATCCCATGCTGCGCCAGCGCAAGGTCAGCCTCGACTTTTCCAATCAGGCCTACACCCGCGAGGTGAGCCGCGCCCGTACCTTTGGATTTGTGCACGAGATCGAGGCGCTGCAGAAGGCGGGTCTGGCGCTGGGTGGTTCGCTGGAGAATGCCATTGTGCTCGATGCCTTCCGCGTCGTAAACGAGGAGGGACTGCGCTACGAGGACGAGTGCGTACGCCACAAGATTCTCGATACGCTCGGCGATCTGTCGCTGGCCGGCCATCCCATCGTCGGTGCCTTCGAAGGAATCCGGACCGGCCATGCCATGAACCATCGGTTGGTGCAGGCGCTGCTCGCTGATGCCTCGGCGTGGCGCATCGAGGAGCTGGAGGCCGAGGAGGAGACGATCTCCGACGCTGCCACCGCTTCGCAACCGGCCTGACTCACACACTCCTGACAGAACAATACTGACAAACCATCAAGATGTTCGGGCGGCCCCGTTAGCGGGGCCGCCCGCATTTGTGATGCCCGGTTATTCGATCTCGAGAGTAACCTTGCCGGTCATGCCGCCACTCTCGATCAGCCGGTGGGCCTGCGCCGCCTCCTCCAGCGGCAGTCGCTCGGAGAGGTGGATCGTCAGCCTGCCGGCATCGATATAGCCGGCGCATTCGGAGAGAATCTTGCCCTGGTGGGCGATCCCCGCTTCCAGGCCAAAGAGCATTGGTGAGAGCATCAGCTCCTGGCTGATGCGCAGGTTGCGCAGTCGCGCCGTCTTCCAGTCTGTCGCCTCCGGCACCTGAAGGATCGTCACCAGATCGCCGTAGAAGGCCATGGCGGAGATGGTGTTGGTGAAGGTGTCGCCGCCCACTGTATCGAGCGCAATATCGGCGCCCTGGCCTTCCGTCCATTCCAGCACCGCTTCGGCCACGTGCTCCTGACGGTAACGGATCACCCGCTCGGCACCGAGCTTTCGTACGAGCGCGGCCTTCTCCTCGGTGCTGACGGTGGTGGCCACGCTGGCGCCGGCGATGGCGGCCAGTTGCACGGCGACATGACCGACACCGCCAGCCCCGGCGTGGATCAGGACCCGCTTATCCTCAACCATGTCGGCCCGGTCGAAGAGCGACTCCCAGGCGGTGATCAACACCAGCGGCGCGGCGGCCGCTTCGGCGAAGCCGATCGATTCCGGTTTCTTGGCGACGGCGTAATCCGGCACTACGTTGTACTCGGCGTAGTTGCCGGGCGTGATACCGATGCCGCCGTAGCAGTAGTAGACCTCGTCGCCGGGGGCCAGACCGGTGACGCCGTCACCGACCGCCTCGACAATGCCGCTGCCGTCGCAGCCCAGCACGGCGGGGTATTTCCTGTCGCCGTAGGCGCCGCGCCCGCGCAGCTTGGTATCGATCGGGTTGATGCCGGCCGCCATGACGCGCACCAGCACGTCGTGGTCGTCCTGGATCCCCGGTTTTTCGACATCTTCAGGCTGCAGTACGTCGGCATCGCCGATGCCGGTCATGACCATCGCTCTCATATTGTTGGCTCCTGTTCCGATTTTTCCCTACTGTAGATCATGAAGGGGGTATCCTGAAAATGCATGGCCGTGAGCCATAGATGGGCTTTTTTCAGGATTGATCCAAAGCGCCCACAATGCGTACCCAGGCGGCATAATCGAGCCGCTCCGGCCGGCTACCGGGGTCGATTCCGATCCGCTGCCAAGCCGCTTCATCCAGCACGCCCCGGAAGTTGTTGGCGACGGTTTTGCGCCGGTGGGCGAAACCGCGGCGTACGGCACGCTGCAGCGCGGCATAATCGCAGGTCGGTTCGCGGTCGTGCGGAGTCAGGGTGACCACGGCGGAGTGCACCTTCGGAGGCGGAGAGAAGGCGCCCGGCGGCAGGGTCAGAAGCCGCGACGGGGTGTAGTGGTGACGCACTAGCACCGAGAGCCCGCCGTAGGTTTTGCCGCCCGGCTCGGCCAGTAGCCGCTCGGCCACCTCGCGCTGGTACATCAGCACCATGCCGCCGGTCAGCTCGAGCGCTGCCAGTGCCGCGGTCAGCGGGCCGCTGATATTGTAGGGGAGGTTACCGACGATCCACTCCGGGTCGAATCTGCTCACCGCGCCATCAAGCAGCTCGAGTACGTCGCCGTGCAGCACCGAAAGGCGGTCATCCTCGCCGGCACGTGTCTGCCAGTGTGCCGCGAAGCGGTCATCGCGCTCGATCACGGCCAAGGCGGTGGCCCGGGCCAGCAGCGGCTCGGTCAGCGCGCCGGGGCCAGGGCCGATCTCCAGGATGCGTGCGCCGGCTGGCACCGCCGCGACAATGCGGTTCACGGCGCTCCGATCCTGCAGGAAGTGCTGGCCGAGCGATTTCTTGGCGGATGGATGCATGACCGTGATACGCTAGCAAAAGCGCGCCGGTCGCGCCGCTGTTGCGCACCGGGCGGATCGCCCGATGGGGAGAATCTCCGATTTTCCCTTGCTTTGGCTTTCCGGAATCCTACAATGCCACGTCCTTCTTTCGGGAAGATAAGTGCAGCAGGAGGATAGATTCGTGGGGTTCAGCAGTCACAAGCGCCGTCTCGTTGCCGGCAACTGGAAGATGAATGGTTTGCTGGAGGAGGCACGGCAGTTTCTTGACGGGTTGGGTGAGAATCCCTCGCCGGATCACGTCGAGGTCGCGCTGATGCCGCCGTTCACGCTGCTCCACCCGCTCTATGAACCGCTGCGCAACAAGGATATCCGCCTGGGTGCGCAGAACGTCTACTACGAGCCCAAGGGCGCCTTCACCGGATCGGTGAGCCCGATGATGCTGCGCGATGCCGGCTGCCACTACGTGATCCTGGGTCACTCCGAGCGACGCCACATCATCGGCGAGACCAACGAGATGATTCAGGCTAAGCTCAAGGCGGCGTGGGAGAACGGCCTGGAGCCGATCCTTTGCATCGGCGAGAAGCTTGAGGAGCGTGAGGCGGGTCGCACCAACGACGTGCTCAGGGAGCAGCTCTCGGTGTTGGTCGATGCGTCGGCCAATGCGCCGCTGACCGTCGCCTACGAGCCGGTCTGGGCCATCGGCACTGGCCGCACGGCGACCGAGGAGCAGGTGACCGAGACGCATGCCTTCGTACACGAGGAGCTTGCGCGTCTGGGTCACGACTGCCGCGTGCTTTACGGCGGTAGCGTTAATCCGGGCAACGCCGAGTCGCTGCTTGCCTGCCCGGGTGTCGAGGGTGCGCTGGTGGGCGGTGCCAGCCTGAAGGCGGATTCGTTCACGGCAATCATTGAGGCTGCGGCCAAGGCAGCCGAGGAGTAGGAAAGAAGATGACCATTCTGATTGTATCCCTGCATGTGCTGGCTGCGTTCGCGCTGATCGGCGTGGTGCTGATGCAGCAGGGACAGGGCGCCGATATGGGCGCCTCCTTCGGCGGCGGTGGGGCGCAGACCCTGTTCGGAAGCCGTGGTTCGGGCTCCTTCCTGGGCAAGGTGACCGGCGGCCTAGCGGCGCTATTCATGATCACGTCGCTGACGCTGGCCTTCTTCTCCCAGCAGCAGGCCGGTTCACTGGTCGAGAAGGCGGCCACGCAGCAGAAAGCAGCTCAGCAGGAGATGCCCGCGCCGGATGGCGGCGGCCCGGGCGGTGCCCTCGATCCTTCGAAGCTCAAGGAGAGCGGATCCAAGAAGGAGCAGCAACAGCAGCTTCCGAAAGCGCAGTAGCCTGAAAGGGCGGCGCTTCATCCGGGCCGATCATCTGATAGTATCTGGATGGTATGGCCCTGTGCCGGAGTGGTGGAATTGGTAGACACGCCATCTTGAGGGGGTGGTGGGGAAACCCGTGCTGGTTCGAGTCCAGTCTCCGGTACCACATCGACGAGCCTGCAGGCCCCTGCGCCTGCAGGCTTTTTTTATGGAGGGTGCATGAAACCCTATATCCAGATCGATAGCGCCTCGGATCACGGCACGACGCTGCACCTCTACCAGCGTGGCGATGAGTTCTCGATCCGCGTCGAGAAGCACGGCGAGCTGATGAACAGCCGCCTGCACAACTCCGAGGAGGCGCTGGCCGAGCTGGCCTGCGAGCGCATCATCGGCCGCGAAGCGCCGTGCCTGCTGATCGGCGGGCTCGGCATGGGCTTCACACTTGCCGCCGCACTGATCCACAGCGCCCCCGATGCCCGCATTATCGTCTCCGAGCTGATGCCGGCCGTGGTGCGCTGGAACCGCGAGCATCTGGGCCATATTGCCGGTTACCCGCTCCACGATGCGCGCGTCGAGGTGGTTGAGCAGGATGTCGGCAAGGTGATGAAGAAGAACAGGAACGGCTTCGATGCGATCATGCTTGATGTGGACAACGGTCCGGACGGCTTCACCCGCGACGACAACGACGCCCTTTACGGCCTGCGCGGGCTGAACCGCGCCTACGATGCATTGAAACCGGGCGGCGTACTCACCGTCTGGTCCGCCTGCACCGACACCGCCTTTACCCAGCGTATGCTCAAGATCGGTTTCGATGTCGAAGAGAAGCGTGTCTATGCCCAATCCGCCAAGCGTGGCACAAAGCATAACATCTGGATCGGAATCCGCTAACGGCAGTTGGATCAAAGCTTCGCATTCGTCGATTTTCAGTCAGTTGTTGAAACTCGGCGCAGGACCATATGGCGTGCTTAATATCGTCTATAGTCTTATATATATAGGAAGGCTTCTCGAATTAAATAACCATTTATAAGGCATATGGAGATGGATTGTGGGGCGAGGATGAACGAGGAAAAGGGTAAACTGTATGACAGGCTAAGGGCGCTGGAGCAGGAAGTAGCCAATCTTCGCGAAGGTTATGTGATCGTGAATACACGCTATTCCGAAGCGCTTGATACGCTGAAAAATCTTACAGACCATGCCAATGTTGCTGCGAAACGGGCGTCAGCCTCCGCCGAAAAGGCCAAGAATTCAGCAATGGCGTCGGCAAAGGCTGCGCAGGACGCTTCACTACACGCAGTAGTTAGCGCAGCTGAAGCGGCTGCGGAAGCTGCTGCGGAAGCAGCGGCGGCGGCAGCAGCCGCATCAGCGGCGGCAGCGACGGCTGCGGCCCAACAGGCGGAATCTCTGGCAAAGCAATTATCAGCGGAAGCAGCAGAGGCATCGAAAAAGGCGGCCGAGTCAGCATCAGAGGCTGTCAAAATGGCCAATGAAGCATCTCGTTATGCCAGAACGCATGACAACAAGTAGGTCGTCTTTCATTCGCTGAACGAGCGGTACTGGCCGAAAGCCGTCCCCTCGAATGCCCTAATTGCCTCCATCCTTTGACAGACGGTTTTATGATCGGAACCTGAGTTACACAGGGGAGGCAATGGAGTGCCATGAATAGGTTCCCTTGGCCGTTGTTATGGCTATTGATCGGAATGATCTGCCCGTATCAGGCGTGGTCGGGTGAATTGTCGAATAAGGGGACGCTCAGTTTGGTTCTTGAGAACGATCTGTTTTATAATCTCGACCGACATTACACCAACGGAATACGGGTGATATGGATTCCGGATCGTAGCGTGCCTACACCCGGATGGGCCATAAAACTCGTCCGTCTTTTACCGTGGCTGCCTGAGCAGGGGAAGATTCGCCATGGTTATGCGATCGGACAAAGCATGTATACCCCGAGTGATATCACCATTACAAATCCATCCCTACAGGATCGTCCCTATGCCGGGTGGTTGTACGGAACCATTGCCGTGGGTGTGGAATCAGGACGACAACTTGACCAACTCGAGATAAGTGTCGGCGTTGTTGGGCCGGCATCCCTTGCCAAACAGAGTCAGAAGTTCGTTCATAAAATAGTGGGCTCAAACGAGCCTCAAGGATGGGGAACTCAATTAAAAAACGAGCCGGGAGTCGTTGTAAATTACCAGCATAGTTGGCGAGGCATTGCTAACACTACACTGTCCGGGAACAGGATGGATTTTACCCCTCATGTCGGAACTGTACTGGGCAACGTATTCACATACGCCGATATGGGAATCACCGTACGATACGGAGAGAGGCTTCCTGCAGATTATGGGCCTCCTCGTATTCAGCCCGGCATGTCAGGCCCGGGGGATTTTTCACCCACATCCAATTTCGGGTGGTACATATTTGCCGGCGTGGAAGGAAGGGCCGTCGCACGAAATATCTTTCTGGATGGCAACACCTTTCGTGACAGTCGCAGCGTAAAGAAAAAAGCCCCTGATCGGGGATCTACAATTCGGTTTCGTGATTGACTGGTCCAATATGCGTTTCAGTTACACCCATGTTCTAAGGACACCGGAATTCTATACTCAGAATAACAGGGATGACTTCGGCGCGTTCAGCGTATCGTGGAAATTATGACGACTACTGTTTACTGATTGTACTGCCGTTGAATTCATGCGAGCCCGATACAATCCTTCTGTGAATCGGCAGATGTGCCGGGTTCCAATCATTCGCAAGCAAGGATACTGGTGCAATCAATAGGTCGACGGTTCCAGTCAACGAGGATGGATCTCCTCATCGATCTTTTTGCGTAGCTCCATCAGCTTGATCGCGTAGGCCTCCAGCGATTTGTCCTCGTCGGTGATCGGCTCCCACGAGGGGACGGCGACGGGGTGGCCGTCGGCATCGACACCGACGAAGACGATGATGCAGTGCGTCGTCCTGTCTAGTTCGCCGTGCTTGGGATCGCCGGCGCGGACATCGACCTCGATATGCATGCTGGTGCGGCCGGTGTAGATCACGCGGGCCTGCACCTCGACGAGCTCGCCGATCCGGATCGGACGGTAGAATCGGATGCCGCCGACATAGACGGTGACGCAGTACTGCCCGCTCCAGCTTGTCGCGCAGGTGTAGCCGGCCTGGTCGATCCACTTCATGACGGCGCCGCCGTGGACGTTGCCGCCGAAATTGACCGCGCTCGGCTCGGCCAGGAACCGAAGTGTCACTTCCCGTTGTCGGCGTGTTTCCGTCAATGCGTGCCTCCGTCGATCCGTTGCGGTCCCCGACTTATAGCATAGTGAGGGCACACTCAAGAAGATCGGGATGCTCTTCTTTTGTTCCTATCGCCATGATTTAAGCTATGCTGGCACGCATGCCGAAGCAGAAGATCCTTGTCAGCGCCTGCCTTCTGGGACAGGAAGTGCGCTACGATGGCGGCAGTTGCCTGCAGCGAGACCCGATGTGGGAGGCTTGGTTGCGCGAGGGTCGGCTGGTGCCAATCTGCCCCGAGATGGCCGGTGGGCTCGGCTGCCCGCGTCCGGCGGCGGAGATTCGCGACGGGCGCGTGGTCAACGTGCTGGAGAAGGATGTCACCGAGGCCTTCGAGTCGGGGGCGAAGCAGGCGCTGGCACTGGCTCGGGAGCACGGCATCGGCATGGCGATCCTGAAAGAGGGAAGCCCCTCCTGTGGCTGCCACCGCATCAACGACGGCAGCTTCTCGGGGCGGAGGATCGCTGGCATGGGCATGACCGCTGCGCTGCTCTTAGAGCACGGTATCCGGCCCTTCAGCGAGGAGGAGCTCGCCACGGCCGCGGTATACCTGAAGGGACTGGAGGAGAGTGACGATGTCGAATAGGACAATGAATCTGAACGATGCGCTCTACGCCTATTTGATCGATACTGGTGTGCGTGAGCCGGCGATCCTGGCGCGGCTGCGCGAGGAGACCTCGGAGCTTTCGCACAGCGCCATGCAGGTCGCGCCGGAGCAGGGGCAGTTCATGCAGATGCTGGTGCGTCTGATGGGGGTCAAAAGGATTGTCGAGGTCGGTACCTTCACCGGCTATAGCAGTCTGAGCATGGCGCTGGCATTGCCGGAGGGGGGTGAGCTGATCGCCTGTGACGCCTCGGAGGAGTGGACAGCAATGGCCCGGCGCTACTGGCAGGAGGCCGGCGTAGCGGAGAAGGTGACGCTGCATCTCGGCCCGGCGGCGGAGACCCTGCTAAAGCTGATCGACGACTACGGCGAGGAGAGCTTCGACCTCGCCTTTATCGATGCCGACAAGATCAACTACGACACCTACTACGAGCACTGCCTGAAGCTGGTGCGCCCCGGCGGTGCTATTCTGGTCGACAACGTACTGTGGGGCGGCAGCGTCATCGACCCGGAGAACCGCAAGGCCGATACCCACGCCATCCGCACCTTCAACGAGAAGCTGATGCGCGATGCACGTATCGACATGGTGATGCTGCCGATCGCCGACGGATTGACCCTAGCGGTGCGCCGCCCTTTGGTCTAAAAGAGGCGTAAGGCTCTGAGGGGAAGCCGTCTATCGCAGGAGGTGTGCGATGATGGGCAAGCGATTTTCCAGGGTTCTGCTGATTACCTTTACCACGGGATTCATGGCCGGTGCCATCACGGCCCAGGCCGAGGAGAAGGCCTACGGCTGGCAGTTGATGAGTCCGCAGGAGAAGATGGAGTACCGCCAGAAGATGCGCTCCATGAATGCGCAGAAGCGGGCAGATTTTCGTAAGCGGCACCATGAACAGATGCAGCAGCGCGCCAGACAGCGCGGCGTAACACTGCCCGACGAGCCGGGCACCGGCCGGGGCCGTGACAAAGGTATGGGTCAGGGGCGCGGAAGAGGCATGGGGCGTTGAAGCGTGATGCGCGATCGAACTGGCCATGCTACTGCTGACTGACGGGCTTATCTTGGCAGTCAAACGCTCATCGGTCTAAAAATGGGTTTACGGGTTGCCGATATCCGGCAGCCGTTGTTGGGGGGTAAGGGATGAGAAGGCTTTTTGGCGTGATGTTTGTCGCCCTGACCACGGCGATCGTGGTAGGTAGCCTCTCGGCGCAGGCCGAGGAGCGGGAGATGGACCGGAAGCAGGGGATGGAGCAGGAAAGGGGCATGCACCAAGACCGGGATCGCAGTATGGAACGGGAACACCGTCGCGATGAAGAGCATCGTATGGATCGGGAGCACCGCCGGGACAAAGAATATCGCAAGGAGCATGACCGGAACAAACACGAGGGCAGGGCGCTTGGCCATGACAAGGATCATGGCAGGGGTCACCATAAAGGTCACGACAAGGGCATGAGAGATTGAGGCTCGCTCCCTGAGGCCGCGCAGAGCAGACCGGTAAAGGGAGATCGAATGACGCCATTCTGGGAAAAGCGGTTGGAGGAGCTGACGAGCGGCGAGTGGGAGGCGCTGTGCGATGGCTGTGGGCTATGCTGCATGCAGAAGTTCGAGGACGAGGATGTGGGCGAGATATTTTACACTTCGATCGCCTGCAAGCTGTTCGACGATGCCACTTGCCGCTGCAGCGATTACGCCGGCCGGCTTTCCAAGGTGCCCGACTGCCTGAATATTCGTGACCTTTCGGCCGGGCAGATGCAGTGGCTGCCGCCCACCTGCGCTTATCGTTTACGTTCGGAGGGCAAGCCGTTGCCGGTGTGGCATCCGTTATGCACGGGCGATTCGGAGAGTGTACATGCCGCCGGAGTCTCCATGCGCGGCCAGACCCGTTCGGAAGAGGAGATTCCGGAAGCGCGCTGGCCCGAATATATCCTCATCGAGGTTCTGCCCGACGAGTGAGGCGTCGCCTTTTGTCGATGGCTGGCAGCCATCAATGCAATCTGTCGCTGCAAGGGGGCGGACGAGAAGGTAGCCTGCCGCCATGCCATACATCCTTGTCCATTACGGCGAGCTCTCCCTGAAGGGGAAGAACCGCGCACACTTTGAGCGCAAGCTGGCCGCCAACCTGAAACGGCTCCTCAAGCCAATCCGCGTCGAGCGCCGCCATAGCCGTATGCTGATGGAGGTGGAGCGGCTCGACACGGCGCTTCTCGAGTACGTGGCGCTGATCCCCGGCATCCGCAACTTCGCGCCGGTGCATCAGGCCGGGCGGACCATCGAGTCGATGCAGAAGGTGGCTAGGCAGGCAGTGACCGAGGCCTTCGGCGACGTGGCCGGGCGCAGTTTCTGCGTGACCACACGGCGCGGCGACAAGCGGTTCCCGATGACCAGCCCGGAGGTTAACTACGAGGTGGGCGGCTGCCTGAAGAACGAGCTGGGGCTCGTGGTGAACCTCGACCACCCGGAGATCACCGTGCATGTCGAGATCACGCCGGACGAGGCCTATATCTACACGGACAAGCGCCCCGGTATCGGCGGTCTTCCGGTCGGCACCTCGGGGCGCGGTGTCGTGCTTTTCTCCGGCGGTATCGATTCGCCGGTGGCAGCCTATACGATGATGAAGCGCGGGTTGGATGTGGTGCTGGTGCACTGCTACAACAGCACGATCAATCGCGACTTCGCCAAGATCGAGGATCTGGCCCGCCAGCTCTCCCGCTATCAGGGGCGACTCAAGCTGCACATGGTCGATCTGGAGGAGTTCCAGCGTCATGTCATCGCCACGGTGCCGGCCGACTACCGCATGATCATCTACAAGCGGCAGATGATCCGTGAGGCGGCGAAAATCGCCACTGGGGCTAGGGGGCAGGCACTGATCACCGGCGACTCGCTGGGGCAGGTGGCGAGCCAGACGCTGGCCAACATCCAGGCGATTTACGAGGCCAGCCCGCTGCCGCTTCTGTCGCCGCTGATCGGCTATGATAAGGAGGAGATCATCGCACTCGCCCGACGGATCGGTACCTTCGATATCTCGGTCGAGGAGTACTGCGATATCTGCTCCTTCCTGATCGCCAAGCACCCGCAGACCAAGGGGAAGCTGGCCGACGTCAACCGGTTGGAGGCAGCGCTTCCGATCGGACAGATCGAGAGCCCGGTGCGCACCAGGCTCTTCTTCGCTGGCGAGGATGGCTGAGTGCCGACAGCCGCGCCCACACCGGCGCCGTTCTGACCTACAATAGGCGACATGAAACAGATGCGGGAGACAGATCCTGACTGGCATGCGATGGCCACGGAGGTGGTCTTCGACAGGTTCGGGAGCAGCCCAGAGGGGTTGACCGGGGCTGAGGCGGCGCAGCGGCTGTCGCGATACGGGCCGAACGTGCTCCCCGCCATGCGGCCGCGCAGCCTCTGGGAGCGCCTGCGCGACCAGTTCCACAACGTATTGATCTATGTGCTGCTCGGCTCGGCCGTGGTGACCAGCCTGATCGGCCACTGGCTCGATACCGGCGTCATCCTCGGTGTGGTGGCCATCAATGCGCTGATCGGTTTCGTGCAGGAAGGGAAGGCGGAGAAGGCGCTGGATGCCATTCGCCACATGCTTTCGCCCAAGGCGATAGTGCTGCGAGAGGGGCACCGCATCACCCTGCCGGCCCGCGAGGTGGTGCCGGGCGATGTCATCTTCCTGCAGTCCGGCGACAAGGTACCGGCCGATATGCGCCTGTTCGAGGCGCGCGGTCTGCAGATCGACGAGGCGATCCTGACCGGCGAATCCATGCCGGTGGAGAAATCAAAGGATGCAGTGGCAGAGGATGCGGTGATCGGTGACCGAATTGATATGGTCTACTCCGGCACCATGGTGACGCGCGGGCAGGGCTTTGGGCTGGTGGTCTCGGTCGGTCATGATACGGAGATCGGGCGTATTAGCGGGATGTTAGAGGCGATTGCGCCGCAGCCGACGCCGCTGTTGCGCCAGGTTGGTCGGTTCGGGCAGTGGCTGACCATCTGGATCCTTGCCGCCGCCGTGGTCACCTTCCTCTACGGTATGTGGGTGCAGGGGCTGAGCGCGGTCGATATGTTTCTCGCCGCGGTCGGGCTGTCGGTGGCAGCGATCCCCGAGGGGCTGC
>Ga0102944_1002160_pt1 | contig 11845 bp, 10 predicted proteins | sample SalPonD_shore_MG_FD_78172 | JGI IMG/M metagenome (GOLD analysis project Ga0102944, IMG submission 78172) | Salt pond soil microbial communities from South San Francisco under conditions of wetland restoration - Salt Pond MetaG... | ecosystem: Environmental > Aquatic > Marine > Intertidal zone >... | reverse complement strand
GAGGAGTATCGCTTGCTGGGAGTGGCGGTGCAGGGGAACGAAACCGCCAGTGCCGATCAAGTTATTGCCAATTCCGGCCTGCGGGTGGATCAATCGCTGTATGCGGAAACCATCCAGAAAGCCATCAAACGAGTCTATGATATCGGTCTGTTTTCCGATGTGGACATCCTGATGGATCGGCGGACGGCCGACGGGGTCTACCTGGTGATCCAGGTGAAAGAATGGCCGCGATTGGGCACCGTGTATTTCGAAGGGAACAAGAAGATCAAAGACAGTAAGTTTAAGGAGGAACTGGATCTTCTGCCCGGCCAGGTGCTCAGCGATTATGACATTCACCAGGCAGCCAAGAAAATCAAGTCGTTATACAAGGATAAAAATTTTCTGTTGGCACAGGTGGATACGACACTGCAGCCCAGTCCGGACCGGGAGCGGTACGTAGACCTGACCTTCCGCATTACGGAAGGGAAAAAGGTGAAGATCAGGGAGATCGCCTTCCATGGGAACGAGGCGTTCTCGGACCGGAAGCTGCGCCATCAGATGGAAAACGTGAAACAACAACGCTGGTGGAAGCTCTTCCAGAAGGTGGATTATTCTGCTGACAACCTCGAGTCGGACGAGCAGACGGTAACGGATTTCTATAAATCCAATGGATACCGGGATGCGGAAATCACCCGGGATTCCGTCTATTATGATCCCGCCAAGCGACACATGTTTGTGGATCTGTGGCTGGACGAAGGGCCGGTCTACACCTACGCGGATTTTTCCTGGACGGGCAACACGTTATACACCAATGCGGAGCTGCAACGGGTGCTGGGCATCGAGCCCGGCGACACCTACGACCTGGACGAATTTCAAACCGGGATGCAGAACATCCAAAAACTGTATATGGATCGGGGCTACCTCTACTTTCAGTTGCAGCCGCAGGAAGTGCCCGTGGGGTCTACCCGGGTGAACGTGAGCTTCCAGGTGCAGGAAAATTACCAGGTGAATGTCCGGAAAATTAATATCGTCGGGAATACCAAGACCAAAGAGGACGTCATCCGGCGGGAATTACAGATTTTCCCAGGCGATATCTTCAGCCAGGAAAAACTCATCCGGAGCCAGCGGGAAGTTTTCATCCTGAACTATTTTTCCAACATCGTGCCGGACGTCATCCCGGTGGACGACAAAAATGTGGATTTGCAGGTCAAAGTGGAGGAAAAGCAGACCGACCGGGCGAATGCCTCCATCGGGTATAGTGAGCGGGACGGGTTACTCGGAAGCGTAGGGTTGGAGTTCAATAACTTCCTGGGGAACGGGCAGCAAATCGGATTGAATTACCAGCGCGGCCGGTACCTGCAATCCTTTAATTTTTCCTTTAATGAGCCCTGGCCCTGGAACCGGCCCAATCCCATCGGCTTTAACATCTTTTATTCGGAAAGGGGATCGGGCACCGGCGACTATTTCTGGGGTGCGAGTACCTCGTACTATCTGCCGTTTGATTATACCAGCCGGGGGATTTCCCTGTCCATCGGTCACCGGTTTCGCTGGCCCGACAACTATTTTCGCGGCAACTGGTCCATCTATGCTGATTCCAAGTATTACACCGCCATCCAGGATTCCAGCTATTTCCAATACTACAATCCGTACGGGGTGAACCCCACCTACGGTATCCGGGTGAGCCAGGTGATCCAGCGGGACAGCCGGGACCGGCCGGAATTTCCTACCAGCGGATCCCGGGTGACCTGGCGAACAACCCTGTCCGGCGGCCCGCTGGGCGGGAACGAGGAATATCACAAGCATGAATTCCAGGCGGAATGGTTCAGTCCGCTCCCCTGGAAGTTCGTGCTCTATTCGGATGTGGAACTGGGAGCAATGAAGGGACTGCACCCCAATTCGGTGATCCCGTATGATGACTTGTTCTACATGGGGGGCGAAGGATTGGTGTGGGGGACGGCGCTGCGGGGGTACGACGAGCAGGCCGTGGGCCCCGTTTCCGCCGGCGGCCATACCATCGGGGGGCGGGCCCTGATTAAATATTCACTGGAACTCCGGTTCCAGGTGTCCGATAATCCCACCGCCTATGGTCTGGCCTTCTTCGAGAGTGGCAACACGTTTCTGAATTTGCAAAGTGTTAATCCCTTCGACTTGAAGCGTTCGGCCGGTGTGGGGGCGCGGCTGTACATGCCCATGCTGGGAATGCTGGGCATCGACCTCGGCTACGGGTTTGATCCGCTGGTGGCCGGCGGCACGCCCTCTGGCTGGAAGACACATTTTGTGTTTGGACGGTCGTTTTAATTCATTATTATAACCTAGTACAATACTATTCAGAAAGACAAGGAGGTATCGCGTGAAGCGGAACGCTAGGCTGGCTGTTCTATTTGGTCTCTCACTACTCTTAAGTGTGCCTGCATTCGGGCAGCTCAAGATTGGCTATGTGAACTCAGATCGCATTATGCAGGAATGGGAGAACGCCCGGGAGGCCCAGCAAAAAATCAACGAAGAAGCGCAGAGCCTGGATCAGCAATATTCGCAGATGACCACCCAACTGGACAGTTTACAGCAGGAGTTCCAGCGGCAGCAATTTGTGATGAGCGAAGAACGCCGCCGCCAGAAACAGCAGGAAATGCAGTCTCTGCAGCAGAAGATTCAACAATTTCAGATGGAAAACGTGGGACCCCAGGGACAGTTGTACAACAAGCAGCAGCAGATTTTGGGGCCGATTATGCAGAAAATCAATACGGCGATTCAGAAAATTGCGACCAGCGGGGAATATGACTATGTGCTGGATGTGGCGGCCGGTAACATTCTGTACGCCGAGGAAAAACACGACATCACCGCCGACGTGCTTTACGAACTGCGCCGTGCGAATAAGGCGACCTCTACCACCCAATAGACAATTTCAATTTAAGTTGGCAGCCTAAAACCCGAGCGCAATCCGATCGACGACTTCTGTGAAATTAACCCTCGCAGAAATTGCCAAAATAGTTTCAGGTGAACTGCACGGCGGTTCACCTGAACTTGTGATCCGGGATATCGCGGAAATACAGCAGGCGACCCCGGATACCATTTCCTTCGTTGGGAATAGTAAATATTTGCATTACCTGGACACCACCCGGGCCGGTGCGGTCCTGCTGCCGGCTGACTATGACGGGGATTTTACCCCCCGGGTGACGGTCCGGAATCCCCAGCTCGCCGTCAAACAGCTCATCGATGTTTTTCGCCCTCCGCTCCCGGAGACTTTTACTGGAATTCATGAGACCGCCATTGTAGATTCCTCTGTTCAGATCGGGGAGGACGTGACCATCGGGCCGTACTCCGTCATTGAAGCGGGAGGAATTATCGGGGATCATACCGTCGTTAAAAGTCATGTCACTATCGGCCGGGACACGGTCATCGGTGACCACTGTTACATCCATTCCGATGTCAATATCTACCATCGCTCCCGGATTGGCAACCGGGTGATTCTTCACAGCGGCACGGTGGTGGGCAGTGACGGGTACGGGTTTACGTTCCACGAAGGGACGCACCAGAAAATCCGGCAGGTGGGCCGGGTGCGCATTGAAGATGACGTGGAAATCGGAGCGAACTGTACCATCGATCGCGCTGCGTTAGGGGAGACGGTGATCGGGGAGGGATCGAAGCTGGATAATCAGATTCAGATCGGCCATAACGTGAAGTTGGGCAAGGGCTGTCTCATCGTGGCCCAGGTGGGGATCGCCGGCAGCACGGAGCTGGGGGATTACGTGACGGTGGGCGGACAGACCGGTATCGCCGGTCATATCCGGATCGGCGATCGGGTGACGATTGCTTCTCTGGCAGGGGTCACCAAAGATGTGAAAGCGGGCCAGGTCCTTTCCGGGTTTCCCGCCATTCCCCACACCGAAGAAAAGAAACAGAAAATCCATATACGAAAACTTCCGGAATATGCCCGACGACTTCGGAATCTGGAGAAGCTGATAACACGGAAAGATAGCGATACGTGAGTAAGCAACGGACGATACAGAATCCTATTTCAATAGAAGGCTACGGACTGCACACCGGCGAACCCTGCAAGATGACTTTTAAATCGGCGGAGGTGAACACCGGATTTCAGTTTAAACGCACGGATTTGGAAAACGCGCCTGCCATCAGGGCGGATATCGATCACGTGGTGGATATTGCCCGGGGCACCACGATTCAGGCGAACGGGGCCAAAGTGCATACCGTGGAGCACGTCTTATCGGCTCTGGCCGGACTGCAGCTCGATAACGTGCTCATCGAACTGGACGGCCCGGAACCCCCGGTGATGGACGGGAGCTCCAAACCCTACGTGGACGCGTTGCTGGAAGCCGGTTTCCGGGAGCAGGATGAAGAGCGCTACGAGTTGCAGATCGATAAAACCATTACCTATTCGGACCCGGACCGGGAAGTGGACGTGCATCTGCTCCCGTCCGACCGGCTCCGGATCACCTTTATGATCGATTATAAGAATCCTCACCTGGGGACGCAATACACCGCCCTGTATTCCCTGGAGGACGAGTTTGCCGAACAATTCGCCCCCGCCCGGACGTTCTGTTTCCTCCACGAAGTGGAGGAGTTGAAAGAGCAGGGCCTGATCAAGGGCGGCAACGTGGACAACGCCATTGTCATCGTGGATCGCCAGATTGACGAATCCGAATTCAACCGGCTGAAGCGCCTGTTCAAAATCGAAGCGGACATCACCCTGGGGAATAACGGGATCCTGGACAGCAAAACCCTCCGGTTTTATAACGAGCCGGTCCGGCACAAGGTGGTGGACTTGCTGGGCGACATGGCGCTGCTGGGAATGCCTATCAAGGGGCACATCATCGCCGCCCGCAGCGGCCACGCGGCCAACGTGGAGCTGGTGAAGAAAGTGAAGAAGGAATATGAGCGCCAGTTGCTGCGGGAGAAGTACCAGGGCCAGCAGGCCGGCGAGTACTTTTTTGATATCAATGCCATTACCAGGATTTTACCGCACCGGTATCCGTTTCTCTTGGTGGATCGGATTCTGGACTTGGAACCGGAGAAACGGGTCACCGCCATCAAAAACGTGACCATCAACGAACAGTTTTTCCAGGGGCATTTCCCGGGGAAACCGATTATGCCGGGCGTGCTGGTGCTGGAAGCGATGGGCCAGGCCGGTGGGGTCCTCCTGTTGAATACGGTGGACAATCCGGAAAACAAGCTGGTGTATTTTACCTCGATTGATAAAGTCAAGTTTCGGAAACCCATTGTCCCCGGGGATCAAATCCGGCTGGAGCTGGAATTGCTGAAGTACCGGTTGTCCATCTGCAAGATGCAGGGGAAGGCGTACGTGGACGGACAGGTGGTTGCGGAAGCGGAATTGAGCGCCTCGGTGGTTGAACAGGAAGAGTGAGTTTTGAGTATCCATCCCACAGCCATCATCGATGAATCGAGTGAAGTAGGAGAAAATGTCAGCATCGGGCCGTACTCGATCGTCCGCAAAAACGCGGTGATCGAAAGTGGTGTGGAAATTCATGCCCACGCGGTGATCGGTGAAGGAACGATCCTCCGGAAGAATTGTAAGGTATTCCATGGCGCGGTCATCGGCGAGGTGCCCCAGGACTTGAAGTTCGGGGGCGAGGAGACGCTGACGGAAATCGGTGAAAATACGATCATCCGGGAGTACGCCACCATTCACCGGGGCACCAAGGACCGGAAGAAAACGGTCATCGGGCGGGATTGCCTGATCATGGCGTACGTGCACGTGGCACACGACTGCCTGATTGGAGATCACGTGATTCTGGCCAATGCGGTGAACCTGGCCGGCCACGTGACGGTGGAGCACAATGCGACCCTGGGAGGATTAGTGCCGGTGCACCAGTTCGTGTGCATCGGGCAACACTGTTTTATCGGTGGTGGATACCGGGTCTCGAAGGACGTGCCGCCCTACATTTTGGCCAGCAACGAGCCGCTCTCTTATTGCGGTTTGAATGCGGTAGGGCTCCGGCGCCGGGGGTTTTCCCGGGAGAGCCGGGAATTGATGAAGAAGGCTTACCGGTTACTCTTTCGGTCCGAACTGAACCGGTCGCAGGCGCTGGAGGAAATCAAGTCGGAATTCCCGCAGACGGAGGAAATCCGCAATATCATCGAATTCGTGGAGAACAGTAAACGCGGTTTGATTCATTGAAGCAGTACGCGAGATGGCGGTTACTCCCGCTCCTGCCGGGCGCGGGCGGACAGCACATGGCCGCAGACTGGTATCTGGCCACCGAAGCGTGTAAAACGCCGATCCTGCGGTTTTACCATTGGTCCCCCCCCGCGCTTTCCCTGGGATATCATCAACCGGAGGCTGCGGTTAACTGGCCGGCGTGCCGTTCCATGGGCGTGGACGTGGTGCGCCGACCCACCGGGGGCCGGGCGGTTTTACATGCCCGGGAATTGACCTACGCCGTCATTATTCCCCGGGACGCCGGGTGCGCGGCCGGCGGAATTCATGCCGTCCATAATCGTATCAGCCAGGCGCTGGCCCGCGGGATCCGATCCCTGGGGATCGAGGTCGGATTGGAGGAACAAGCGCCGGATTTCCGCAGCCATTACCGGGGCACTGCTACCGGGACGGCCTGTTTTACGTCTGCTGCCAAGTATGAATTGCAGATACGGGGCAAAAAGGTGGTCGGGAGCGCACAGCGGCTTTTCCCGCAGTCGGTCCTGCAGCACGGCTCGATCCTGCTGGGGGACGCGCACCGGGAGATCGTCAAGCTGCTCCGGCTGAGCCCGGCGGAACGGCGGCAGCTGGCTGCCGGGTTGCAGCGGTCCACAACGGAACTGAAAACTACGGCCGGCAGACCGGTGGCGTCGGAGACGTTGTGCCGGGCCATTGAGGACGCCTGGCAACAGCAATTTCAGTGTACCCTGGATCCGGAGCCGCTGAACCAGGCAGAAGAAGACGCCATCCGCCGGTATCATGATCACTTCGTATTGAGGCCTGATGAAGTTCCGATTGCTGATCATCCTTAGCGTTGCGTGCCTGCTGCTGCCCCCGGCCGCCCGGGGCCAGTATCGGTTGCCCGTAGGATTCGCCGGCAGTGATTCGCTTTCGTTGTCGGAAGATCTACAAGCTTTCGCGGGACAAATCGGGGTGCACTTCGGCAGCGTACCGGGTACGGTTTTTCCGCAGAACCGGGAATATCCGCGAATCCAATTTTATTACCAGCAGGATGCGGCCTTCACCCTGCCAGGGGGACGCTACTGGGCAGACAAGAAGGATCCCATCACCTCCACCGGTGTCTTCACCGGGATGGGAGACATTACCGGCAATCTCCAGGTGTTTCTCCGGTATAACGCCATGGTCATTGACGGTAAAACCGCGGTGTTGAACGGGTTCGGAGCCCGGTACCGCACGGGCGTCGGGACCGATAGCCTGCATTCGGTTTCGGTCGGGTTCTTAACCCAGAAACTGGCGGGCGGTCAGATTATGCGCGTGAATGACCTTGATTTTACCCTGCAATATGCCCGATATTTTATCCGGTGGACGGCCCGGGTGGATCTTTCCCTCAGCTATGTGTCCGGGAATCTGGACCTCTCCCGGTATCCCAACCTGGGCGAACAGGAGTCCGGGGAATTCAACAAACGGGTCGGGCACCTGGGAATCGGGATCACCCGGACCTGGGGCCAGTTCAACACCGGCGCCATGCTGCAAACCACCGGTAGAATCTGGAACCTATTCATTGAAATCGGATGGGAGTTGCCATCAAGCTATTAACGATTTTAGGAAGTACGGGATCAATCGGAGAAAACGCCCTCCGGGTGGTCTCCCGGTATCCGGAGCGGTTTTCTCTGGTGGGACTTTCCGCCTACTCCAAGGCGGAACGCCTCATCGAGCAGGCCCTGGAATTCCGCCCCCGGGCGGTGTGTTTCGCCGGGAACGCCGGTTATCAACAGGTGAAGGAAGCGCTTCACGAAGAAAATATCACCGTGTACGGCGGACGGGACGGGTTGCTCGAACTGGCTGCCAGAGATGACTGTTCCCTGCTGTTAAACGCGATTGTGGGCGCGCCCGGGATGGAGCCGACGGTGGCGGCCATCCGGGCGGGGGTTGACATCGCCCTCTCCAACAAGGAGAGCCTGGTGATGGCGGGCGCAGTGATTAACAACCTGCTGGCGGAACACCAAGTGAACCTGTACCCCGTGGACAGCGAGCACAGCGCTATCTGGCAGTGTCTGACCGGGGAAGATCCGGCGCAGGTGCGCAAACTGATCATCACCGGGTCCGGCGGTCCGTTCCGGACGGTCCCCAAAGAACAATTCGAAACGCTGTCCGTCGAGGAAGCGCTCAATCATCCCAATTGGAATATGGGGAATAAAATCACAATCGATTCCGCCACCATGGCGAACAAGGGGTTGGAGGTGATCGAAGCCCACTGGCTGTTCGGTCTGGATGTCGATCGGATTCAGGTGCTGATTCATCCCCAGTCGATTATCCATTCGCTGGTCGAATTCCGGGACGGATCGGTGAAAGCCCAGCTGGGCGTCCCGGATATGAAAGTGCCGATTCAATATGCGCTCATGTATCCGGAGCATGCCGAGGCGGACTGGGAAACGCTGGATCTGGCTGCCATCGGCCGGCTCACTTTCGAAGCGCCGGATTTTGAGAAATTCCGGTGCATGGCGCTGGCTTTCGAAGCATTGCAGGCCGGAGGCACCATGCCGGCCGTCCTGAACGTGGCCAATGAAAGTGCAGTCTATGCCTTCCTGGACGAGCAAATCGGATTTCATGAAATCCCCCGGTGGATCGAGGCCGCCATGGAAGCGCACCAGGTCATTTCGGAACCTTCTCTGGATGATATTTTGGACACTGAAAAGTGGACAAAGAAATTTTTGGAACCTAAATTGAAAACGATCGATGAATAATAAAGCTATAATAGATTTAATTTAACCTGAATTGAGAAAAAGTGTATGTTAACGAATATTGTTGCGATAGTCTTTGCCCTGGGGCTCATTATCTTTGTGCACGAGCTGGGGCACTTCCTGGCAGCGAAGCTGTCCGGCGTGAAGGTGGACCGGTTCTCCATCGGGTTTCCCCCCCATATCCTGAAGAAGCAATGGGGCGAAACCGAGTATTGCCTGGGGATCGTACCGCTGGGCGGATATGTGAAGATGGCAGGCATGCTGGACGAAAGCATGGACCAGGAATTAAAGGGCGAACCCTGGGAATTCGCTTCTCAACGCACGCCGAAAAAAATCTTTATTATCACCGCCGGCGTGATCATGAATTTTCTGCTGGCCGCGGTTATTTTCAGCATAATCACCTTCAAGATGGGGTTGCCGGAAGTCTCCGACAGCACGGTGGTGAACCAGGTGATTCCGGATTATCCGGCGGCCCAGGCCGGTCTGAAGGCCGGGGACCAGATCACCGAGATCAATGGCCAGCCGGTGGATTCCTGGAAACAATTGACCCAGGTCATTCACAGGTTACCGAATAAACAGATCTCGGTAACCTGGAGGAGTGATGGCGCCGCCGAGCACACCACCCTTACCACCCGTTCCGAGCGCCAGCTGATCGACGGAAAACTCCAGGAAGTGGGGTTAATGGGCATCGCGCCGAAAATGTCCTACCGGGAAGCCGGAGTGTTCGAGTCGGTGGGAACCGGCTTCTCGCAGATGTGGCAATGGGGCAAAATCACCGTCATTTCGCTCAAGATGCTGGTGACCGGCGAGGAGTCGGTCCGGTCCATCGGCGGACCCATTTTTATCGCCAAACTGGCCGGCCAGGAAGCCCGCAACGGGTTCCTGGATCTCCTGAACCTGATCGCCATCATCAGCATTAACATCGGGTTGCTGAATATTCTGCCTATCCCGGCGCTGGACGGGGGACATCTGGCAATCATCCTGGTGGAGGGCGCCAAGGGGAAACCGTTGAAGCTGCGCACCCGCCTGGTGATTCAGCAAATCGGGATGGTGTTACTGCTCACCTTTATGATATTTGTAATCTTCAACGATATCGCGCGGTTACTGTAAACACAGACTGCGGCACCGCACCCCGGGGGAAGACGGTTCGGTCAGCCCTCGGGTTCGGCCGATGACGATGCCGACTCCGGCCCGTCAGGCGTACCGGGTTCGTAGTGTCGAAGTTTCAGTACCATGGATCCGAAGTTCGCCTTACTCTTCATCATGACCGGGATTTTCCGCTCGTCGTTGGTGAGCCAGATCTGCAGGTTGCCTTCGTATTTGAACAGGAAGTCCGATTCCGAGAAAGGCTGGGCGGCCAGGCATTCGAAGGTGCCCGCCGGCACTTTGACGGTTTCTATCCCGTTGATGGCCAGCAGAAACGGTGAGATCTTATCGTTGTCGTAATTGCTCATGCGTACCGTATCTCCCACGCTCAGATCGAGGGAGCGGAGGTAATAAAACAGGGACAGTATATCCTGCATGTGCCCGGGGATTTTCACCGTGGTGTCGGATGAAGAGTACGCTTCCATATCCCGGTAATCGAACCAGACTTCATAATCCTTCCGGTATTTCCCCTCGTGAAGCGATTTGTCGAATTGTACCGAAGCAAAGGTAGACGTGTCGACCCAGCTGTTCACTTCATCCCGTACCTTATAGAAGGTGTCCAGGAAGGAGTTGGTACGGGTGCGGGACTGAAGATGGTACGTAATGTGTCCGTGGGTGGTGTCGACCCCCAGGACTTCCATGGAGGAAAACCCGGCGTTAAAAATCCCGTAACTAAGCTGGTAGGTCAGTTGTTCTCCCACCTGAATGTTATCACCGGCAGTCAGCGACACCGGAAGCGCCAGCAAAGAACAGAAATAAATTATGGCAGGGATTCTCATAAATGGTTATACTACTTTATATTGAAATGGAAGTCAAACAATAGATATCTTTGGTAGTAATATATTTGTATTTCTCATTCAATAATGTCGTGCACGGATTGTTCCGTTTGGCAAGCGATGAAATTATAATTATCTTACGGGGTGATGATGGAATCGAGTGATCGCTTACAAGACATACGGGAATATGAGCGAACCCGGTATCGCGGTCTGGATCAACGGATGGTCCACGGAGTCGAGAAACGGATTGTGACCGGGTTTATCCGCAAGCTCCGGCAGGACAATGACCGGGTGATCGATATCCCCTGTGGGTACGGTCGCTTCACTTCCTTCCTGGTCGACGAGCCCCTGGAGGTGTTCGTCGGTGACCTCAGCCACCTGATGCTGTTGCGGGTGAAAGAACGATTCGACAGCCGGGTTCGCATGGCCCGGGGTGACATCATGGAACTTCCGTTTGCCGATAATTCCTTCGACGGGTTACTCTCCATGCGCTTGTTCCAGCATTTTCATACCCCCGCCGAACGGATCGCCGGGTTTTCCGAAATCGCCAGAGTCATTTCCCGGTGGGCTGTGGTTTCCGTCTATACTTGTTCCGCACTCCATAAATTCATGCGCATGTTCCGGGAGCATCATAAGATTACCATGGCCTCGGTTTCCCAGATTAAAGAAGAAGTCGATAAAAGCGGACTGCGGATACTGAAGCTGAAAAAGATTATGCCGGGAATTCACGCCCAGACCATCCTGATGGTCGAGCCGAAGTAAGTACACCTTCTTTCGAATCGCCACCTGAATGGCGGCGACTTATTTTCGTAACAAATTGCGGAGTCGTTTAAGTTGATGCTGCCGTTGCCGGAGCCGTACCATCCGCCGGAGTATGCGTTTATTTTCCGAGTAAGCCTCGCCGCTGTATCGCAGTAAAAAGATATCCCGGTAGCAGAGATGATCCGTCTCCGAGGAATAATCACAGGAACAGAGGTCCATCCGGGCGACGTCCGCCAGGCGCTTCTGCCTGGGGAGCACCCACCAATGCGTGGCCCGGTTCAGATCCACCAGATAAATCTGATCTCTGG
>Ga0102944_1002159_pt1 | contig 11855 bp, 11 predicted proteins | sample SalPonD_shore_MG_FD_78172 | JGI IMG/M metagenome (GOLD analysis project Ga0102944, IMG submission 78172) | Salt pond soil microbial communities from South San Francisco under conditions of wetland restoration - Salt Pond MetaG... | ecosystem: Environmental > Aquatic > Marine > Intertidal zone >... | reverse complement strand
TTTCTTCTCTTACATTTTTTACTTGTTTAAATGATCTAATTCGCTACTTAATTAGCTTTAAAACAATAGATTTCCTAATGGTATATTTTAGACATCATTATATAAAAAGGTGATATCTTCATCTCATAAATTTTTCAAAGAATTTTTTTGGTTTTCACTCAATAATAGTCAAGATATTATCTCAATATATATAAATTGTCGCAGAACCACACTTTCACGAATATTTGATCTTTTTTATATTTTAAACTAATCTTAAATTCTATTTTTTTCTCTACTATTTCCAGCATATTTCTTCTAAATAATTTTAATTTCAAACTTTTAGCATTAAAACTTTATAAACTTATAGATATAAGTAAAAGATATAAATAAAATGAATTAAAAATACTACATATAAAAAAAATAAAAAGAGTTAAGTATAAAAAATGTGTGAATGGTGTTTAAAGCACGGTGCTGGAAAAAAGTGGTATATGAATGCTAAAAATTATCAGGCAGACCAGCTTGGAGATGAGGAGGACCTGGTGAATTATCTTGAAGAGCAATGGATGAATTTTGAAACAGTTTTCATCAGAAAGATTATGGGATTCTCTTCAAAAAATTTGGGATATAAACTTAAGATGCCGATTATTGGGCGTTTGCTTCGTTGGAAGGCGGAAAGTATGATTCATAGCGAAAAAAAGGGAAGAAATGCTCAAAGAGCTGATGGACATTTTGGTCAGGCCATTCCTTTAGAAGATGGAAAAGCAATTCTTTCGGAGCTTGCTGCGGAACCAATCTTATGTAATTATTGTATGTGTCGTTGGATGCAGCGGGGTGAAAAAGAAGCGGTATGTATTAATTTTGGAGCATTATCAGGCGTACTTGAAAAAATGCCGCGCTTTATGCCTAAAGAAAGGACAAATCCAATCGATCGCGAGGAGGCAATTGAAATTTTGGAACGAAACAATAAGAAAGGATATATCGCGTCAGTATGGTTCCAACCCGTTCCCTATATCAATGCAATTTGTTCATGTGAAAGTCCAGAATGCGGCGGTCTCAATTTAAGAAATAATTTTGGCCTTAATGCGTTCTATAAAGCAGAATATATCATTCAATTGGACCAAGACAAATGTCAAGGATGCAAAAAATGTGTAGCGATGTGCCAATTTAGCGCTATTAGATATATTCCCTCCTTGGGAAGGGTTACAATTAATTATGATAAATGTTTTGGTTGCGGTGTTTGCCGTCATGCATGTGAATTTGATGCGCTAAAATTGATACCCCGGGAAGAATATCCTGGGTTTGATGGAACATATTAGAGGTGAGGTTAATGGGAAAAACAAACATAACAATAGATTACTCCTTATGTGGAGAAAATGGAAAAGTAGATCCGAGAGATTGTGCTATATGTTTAAAAGTATGTGATCCGGCGGTATTTCTCATGCATGAAACTATTGGAACAGAAGACCAGCAAGAAAATCCATATGATCCCCAAGACTGGAGGATTACTCCAATATGGGGCTCTATTTGTACAAGATGCTTGAAATGTGTTGAGGCTTGTCCAGAACAAGCAATTACCGTGGAATGGTAATCTTTTTCTTTTTATCTTATATTTTTTAATTTCAAATTTTCCATTCGTGAGCTGTTAGGAAGGCATAATTTAAATTTTTTTAATTCTAAATTGAATTATTAGTTTCTAATTTTGATTACTTGACATTTAAAAAAAATTAATATGCAATTTATGTGTATCAGACGAACGAAATAATGAAAAAGTTATGAACTTTTAAAAGTAGTTGTCATTTATATTAAATACTAGGGATAGTAAATTGTTTTTGCTTAGATAATACATTATCTCTTTTCATACAAATTATAGTAATTAGGGTAAAGAAAGTATGATATATAATGAAACTAAGAAAACAATCTCTAAAATAAAGCTTGCTAAACTATTTTCTAATATCACAGATTCAGAGGATAATTCTAAATTAAAGGATATTACAACAGAAAGATTAGAAGAAAAGAAAAGGGAAGAATTTGATAAATATTTGGAACTTACAACAATTTGGTTTCAATCTATTTTGGAATTGAATTTTTCTCCCTCAACGGGTACCTCTGATAATAAAAGAATGACAGATGTTTCAATGAAACAATTTTTAAATAAGGTAAATGAATTTCACAATTTTATTTCGCAAAATAAAGAATATTTACCATTCTTTCCCACTAAAATTGATATGTATTCAAAATGCATTATGAATAACCCAGAAGCAGTAAGAATTGTGGCTTCTTTTAAAAATATCGCTAATAAGAATTTGGAAAAGCTCAATTTAATTATTAATGATTTCAATATGTTATTACTCAAACTTGAAGATAATAATAACAAAGAACAAAAACAATATTATTTAAAAATCCAAGATGCCCTTCTTAAATTACTCATATTACTTCATAAACCTATAAATAATGTATTTACTCGGTTTAAATAGTTTTTAAGCCCTCTTTTTTTAAGAAAGAGCATAATACAAAAGTTAAGATAGTTTGAATACTGATATAATAATTTTTATAGAGATCTGAGTTTATTTAATTAAATATAAAAAACTGAATTGAGTGGTGCTTTTTTATTAAAAGAATTATAACTCCACGATTTAAGATTGTTTTCTTTTGTTCAATATTTAATCTGTTTGCTGAAATGTCGGTAAGAGGATTTATTGGTTTATTTCAAGGGTTACTCCCTCTTTTTTTGTTCCTCCATTATTTTACCTATTTTTATATCATTATTCATTTCATTGGAAAAAGCAAGGGATATGATATGGCAATATTAGCTGTAAGTACTACTTATTCTTGGTTTGTAATGATGTTCGAAACTGGTCTTGCATTTATTTGGGATATTATCTCTTGGTTTATATTTATTCCTATCATATTTATTGGGGAATGGGGTATTCTTCAAACATTTTTACCTCTTTATCTCTCTGAATATTATTTAGGATGGCACCCATCTAAAACTCGCCTTTCTAAAGTTGGCTGGATACTTTGTGTAGGCTATTTTGCTTTGTTTTGTATTTTCTCTTTTCCAGGAGCGATTAAAGGAAAGCCTTGGTTGTATATCTTATCATTTATTGCGTTTGGGATAAATTTATTATTCGCAAGAAAGTTAGTATTAAAAGGAGCTGAAGGAGACAACACCTCTATTAAAAATAATGAAACCAGGCACTCCAGATTTTTGTTAATATGGTTTATTCTTACCATTATAATTGGTGTTATTAGCGGTATAGTGATTCCAATACTTTTCGATCCCCTTACCACGCGACGCGGAAGAGAGATGTTTTATATTCAATCTTTTATAATAATGACAGTTTGGGCCCTTATATCAGCTATAGTAATATTACTATGGAGATATAAAAAAGGAAGGATCTTATTACCATATTCAAAAAATATAAAAAATTATTAAATACATACCCTTTAAAACATATTTATTTTACATTTTAAGATCAAGAGAATTAAAAATGAAATCCAAAAATATTAGTGTAAATATAAAGAAAAATAAAGAAGTACCTTTTAGGGAAACTTATATAGTCATTCAAGAATCCAGAAAAAAAGTAAGAATCCATCAAAAGTATATAGATTCTAAAAAGAATCAAAAGATTGAATTGAATTTCGAAGAATCTGAACGATTAATGAATTTACTCTCTTATTATGTGTTTAAAGGAAACTATAAATATTCTAAAGATCGGGTAATATTTTATAGAGAATAAAAACTTCATTAGCTAAATATTAATTCAATTTAGCAATCTCAGCTGTCTCATATAAATAGCTGAAATAAAAATTAGCGGCGGGTCCAAAAGCGATATGATCAGTTACAACGCCGAAATATGAGAGTTTCTCAAAAAACCTCTGGGATAAGATGATAAAGGCATTTTCACCCTCATCTATTATGATTGATGTACCAAATAATTGATCTCGATATTTAATTTCAGCGATTTCATCATACTTTAAGAGGAGATCTTTAAAGTTTTCATCATTTAAGGCTTCTTCCTCAATCAAGAGTTTAATATCTGTGACTCCTCGCGCCCGTGCTTTTTTAATATCATTATAATAGATCTTAAGGAATTCAAAATCAGTTGTTACTAAATATATTGAAGTCTTAGCTAAATTTATGAGAGATAGTGATCTATTTATACATACATTTCGTCCTCGATGAATATATAATGCTATTTTTATTGGAGTATCATGACTCTGATAAATTGGTGTAAGATTATGGATAATAGTATTAGAATTATCATCAAACATTTCATTGTATTGTTTTTTCGCAATTACAAGTGCTTCATCTGGACTCTTAGCGAAATAACGACTCGGTCTCGATTCTTCCTCTTTATGAATCCATTTCTTTTCTTTCTCAAGCTGAGTTAAGATATTATATATACGTGAATACGGCACACCACTCTCTTCGCTTAATTCTTTGGCGGCCATGGGGCCTTTAGCTATTAGAGTTAGATAGATTGAAATTTCATAATCAGTGAGACCTAAATTCTTCAACGATTCCTTCACGATTTCGGGGACTTCATCAGACATTGTAAAATCTCAAGCTGTTGAAAATATTTATTCTTAATTTATTTAATATTGGTAATGATATATGAATAATTGTTACAATACTATTAGAAAGATAATATTTATCTTTTCAAATTACTAAAAAATTTTACTGATTTTTAATAATGGGTTTAGTTAGTAAAAGCAATTTATTATATTATAACAATAGTAAATTGGTTCGTATAAAAACTTTTTCCTCTCAATTTTTTAGATGAAGTAGTTAATAAAAATACACTTATAATTCTCTAATGATTATATGCTATTTAAAATACTTCTGAATGAAGTTTAATCTTTTTTGCTCAGGATTTCCAGCTTTTCTTAAAAAATAATTTTCGTGTAATCGGTAAAGAATTAACATGTCCTCGTAGAGTTTCTGATATTTTTCATTTGGATGTATAACTTGCTTATCTTGTATATTTAAGAATTGGGATGTTAATTGTTCCCATCCAATCTTTTTGTTGGTTAAATCAAGATATGATTTCGCTGCTCGTAAGCTTGCTCCTAAAGCTGCTGAATCTGTTATTTGAAATTGAATGACGGGGGCATTGAATATATCTGCTGCAACTTGAAGTATCTCTTTATTCATTGATGCGCTCCCTGTAGAATATATTATTTCTGGTCTCTCGCTGATCCATTGCGAATGTAACCTCATTGATAAAAATTGGCCTTCGATTATAGCTCTAATATTTCCCTTGATATCATTTTTATCAAACCCAAATCGTTTTACTTGAGGATTTAACACTAATGGTACGATTTCGGGAAAAAAATACGGGAGCATAATTTTGCCATTATTCCCTGGGGGCGTTTCTTCTAAAATTTTTGAAAATGATTGCCAGTCTAAATTATAGCGATTTTTTATTTGTTCCCGCGCTAATGAGCCATTTTTAAAGCAAATCAAGCTCATATAATCTCCCGTTGGTGCTCCAAATACATGTCCTTCGCCTTTAAGATCAAGAGAAAGCTGTCTTAAATAACTAAAAAAAGTATCACTGGTTCCCAGACTAATAGCTGCCCTTCCTTTTTTAATTAATCCTGTTCCTATGAGGCTATTAGGATTATCTCCCGAAAAGGCGATAATTTTGCAATTTTTTGAAAAGCCATATTTTTTAACAAAATAGGGAGATATATTTCCTATAATATTTGGTGAATTAATTAAATGTGGCAATTTTCTTATCAAATTAGGTGCAGTTGCTTCTAAAGCTCGCAAATCCCATTCTCTAGTGAAAATATTCATCAAATTCATTCCAGCACCATCTCCATAATCAATTGGGGCATTCTTTCCAATTAAAATAGACGCCATAAACGAACTAACTAAATGTATTATTGCTGTCTTTTTGTATTGTATTGGATTATTTTGAAAAAATTTTCTAATTTGTGGCCCAGAAAAGCGCTCAAAAGTATTAGACCCTGTAATTTTAATAGTCTCTTTCATGCCACCCAATGCTTCTCTTATTTCTTCACATTGTTTAGTGGTACTGGAATCCATCCAAATAGGACTTGTTTTTCGGGTGAAACTGTTTTCTAATTGACTATTAAGCGTTTTCTCTGGATTCAAGTTTTTAAGTACATCTTTAAACGAATCATTCAAATACACAGTACCATGTTGCTGTCCTGAACCAGAAATTGCTTTTATATTCTCGAGAGATAAATTATTTTCTTTCATAATATTAAATAATAAATCTAGAGATTCTACCCACATTAAAGGATAAGAATGGACTACTGTCTCATCTTCTGAATAAATCACACCATTTTCGGTATTATAATGGGGTAAAGATTTGTCAAAATTAATCTTTCTTTTATTTGTTACCTTATTTTTTTCAAGATCAATTACTATTGCAGTAATAGATTGAGTAGAAAAATCTAAACCTAGAAACATTATGGGAGCTTATATTTTTTATTAGCGAGATTTAATCTATTTTTGTATATTCAATATTTAAAATATAATACCATTGGATTTAATTTTTATACAATATATCTTATATGAATTGGTTTTTTTCGAATTTATTCTATCACTTATTTTGCATTTGAGATAGATACTACTGAAAAGAATTTTTTCTGAGTAATTTTTCGTCTATTTCCAATGATTTTAAATTTGCCATGCAATTTGGCATTTTTAGTAAAAAGTAAATCATTCAATTCTAATAATTCTGAGCCATATTCAGCATGAATACTCCCAATAAATATGTCTATTGTGCCTGGTTCAACTACAAACTCCATATTTTCATCGTAAAACCCTAATTGATCCATTGAAACAAAGAATTTAATAACTTTTGTTTCATTAGGCTTTAAATTAACTCTTTTAAACCCGACTAATTCTTCCACAGGGCGAGTAATAAGTGCCTCACGATCACATAAATACAATTGTACAACTTCCTCTCCTTCAAATTCGCTGGTATTAGTAAGATCAAAACTAATTTCTACCTCACCATTGATATCAATTTCTTTATCACTAAATCTTAGATTAGAATAACTAAATTCACTATAGCTTAACCCAAAACCAAAAGGAAATAAGGGGGTTGTGTTTGATTCAAGATAATTCCAGTTCCAGACAGATAAATTCCCCGTTGGTTTATGATTGTGATAGAGGGGGACTTGACCTACATTTCGTAAAATAGACACGGGTAATTTGCCCCCAGGATTATACTTACCAAAAACAACTTCCGCGACAGCTCCTGCGCCCTCTTCTCCAGGTAACCATGCTTCTATAATTGCAGGGATATGTTCTTTTTCCCAAGGAATAGAAAGAGGTCTACCATTAATTAATATTAAAATGATAGGTTTACCAGTTCTATGTAAAGCTTTAACTAAATCCAACTGAACGCCTGGCAGACCAAGATTTACACGATCCCGTGATTCTCCGCTGGTACAATCTAATATTAATCCCGATTTTCCACCGACAACTACTATAGCAACATCAGAATTTTTGACTAATTCTATTGCCTCATCAAATTCGCTCTTATCTTCATCATTAATATTACATCCTTTTGCATAATTAATTTCAATCCCATTTGGAGCGTTCTCCTTTAAGGCTTCTAATATAGTTTTTATTTGATAATCTTTTTTAATAAATATATCTGGATCTTTAGGGTTTATTACTTTCTTTATTTCTTTTTTCCATTCCTTGGTAATACTTGAACTGAGACTAGTTATTTCTGCTTCAAATTGGGGGATATAAGTATAATCACCGAAGAGGTTTCTTGCACTGTTTACATTTGGTCCTATAACTGCTATATTCTTAAGATTATAATTTAAAGGTAAAAGAGATTTATCGTTTTTCAATAAAACAATAGATTTTCGAGCGAGTTCTCTTGCTATTGATTTATTCTCAGAATTATTATATATTGCTTTTATATTCTCAACATTTTCGTCTTGATAAGGATTTTCAAATAATCCTAATAGAAATTTTGTTTTTAAAACATTTAAGACCGCTCGGTCGATCTCAGCTTCATCAATTTTATTTTTTTTTGCATAACTAATAAATTGTTTTCCAAACCCCTCTCGATTAGGTAATTCTACATCTATTCCAGCCTTTAATGCGAGGATAGCGGCTTCTGTAGGATTAGATGCAATCCTATGCAATCTAAAATTAAACTTTATTGTGTCATAATCAGATACTACTAAACCTTTAAACCCTAGCTTATTCCTTAAGAGTTCTGTTAAAATCTCGTAGGATCTACCACAAGGAATTCCATCGATTTCGCTGTAGGAATTCATAATTGACCCGATATTTGCTTCATTAATTGCTACTTCGAAAGGTCTGGCAAAATTTTCAAGGAGATCGCGAGTAGTAACTTGACTAGGGCCCCAATTTCGTCCTCCTTGAGTAAAACTATAGCCAATAAAATGTTTTCCAGTAGCTATAACACCCTCCTTTAAGGAAGCCCCTTGTAATCCTTTTACATAGGCAAACCCCATTGTTGAGGCAAGATAAGGATCTTCGCCATATGTTTCTTCGGTTCGACCCCATCTGGGATCTCGTCCGAGATCAAGGACAGGAGATAAAGATTGAGTGGAACCAATAGCTCTCATTTGCTTTCTTATTATTGTTGTCATTTTTTCCACGAGTTCTGGTTCCCATGTTGAAGCTATTCCGATACTTTGAGGGAAGATAGTAGCTCCTCTCGCAGCTAACCCGCATAGACTTTCTTCATGCATAATAGCGGGTATACCGAGCCTTGTATTTTCTACCAAAAATTTTTGAATCTTATTCGTAATTTTAACAATTTCTTCCGGATTTAAGGTTGTTGAGCCCCCTATCCGGGTTATTTGGCCTATACCATCCTTTAATAATTTCTCTAGTAAGTCATAGTTGAGTTCTTTATTAACCTGAATAAAATCCCTCCCATATTCAGATGTGAGTTGGGCAATTTTTTCTTCAATATTCATCCGTGAAAGTAGATCATTCATTCTTTCCTCTATTGATAAGGACGGATCTTGATATGGAAGTAATTTTTTCTTTTCATTTTTAACCATTATGTTTTAACCTCATATAATAATTCAATATTCAAATTAAAAAAAAATTTTATTGATTCTTTTTTTAAGTTGTGAAAAGTCCTCCCATAATTATCCTTTGTATGATATAGAAAAATTTAGTATTTCTCCCAATTCTTTTCTTAATTCTTTAATTAAATAGTAGTTTAAAATTAAAGATTATCGAAAATCTATCTTTTTACTTATTTTTTAAAATATTTATCTTAAAAATGATTTTTTTTGAAAATTCAAATGAAAAAATTTTTAACAATTTAATATTTTTTAAAAAACATATAGTTAATTTTTTACATAATTACCAGTAATTTAATGCAATTTTAATCAATAAATTAAAAAGGGGTTTGAAAGCTGGACGTAATAGACTTGAAAATATTGGAAGAACTCAAAAAAGATGGAAGAATGTCTTATAGTGATATTTCTGATATGGTGAACAAGACAGAAGCAACTGTGAGACGAAGGGTAAATCGAATGCTAAAAGAAGGAATAATCAAAAATTTTACCATTGATTACCAAGTGGAACAGAAGCCAAAGGTCAGGGTCACGGTTAAAATAGAACCGAATTATAAAGAAATAAAAGATATTTTAAAAAGTTTAAGGCAGATTAGCGAAATTACCCATATATGGCGACTCTCTGGTGAATGCGGGCTATTTATTATTGTAGAGATTCCAACCATCGAACAGTTCAATCCTTTAATCGAAGAGAAAATTTCTCAAATCGAAGGATTAAAAATTACAGAAACATGCTTTATAACCGATGTTATAAAATAATCTTATAAAAATCTTAGTTAGAATTTATAATAATCTTTCTAAAAACAAAATTTAATTATTTATATCAAATAATTATACCATAGTTATTTTTTTAATAACATTATTATGGTATGATTATTAGGTTATAACTATGTCTGAAGATAATAGCAATAAAGATAAATGTCCTTATTGCGGAAAAACTCTTAAACATCCATATTGGGCTCATATCCAGCAACAGCATCCTGAAGAATATAAAAAGCGACAGACTTGGATTAAATTATATCAAGATTATTCAAGCATGGGGATGAATGAACAAAAAAGTCTTATTATAATAGCCGAATTATTTAATGTTTCTGTCGACGAGGTCAAATTTTATTTAGAAAAAAATGAAGCTCTTTAAGATTTATCCATTGAGCATTTTAAAATCTTCAAAATATTTTCAACCTTGCTATATTTTATAAATAAATTTTTACTCATTTTCTTTAGTTATTAGCCGAGGTAAGATAGGGGCGAATTTTTTTCCATATTGAATTAATAATCTGGTTTTCCTCTGGATCCGGTTCGAATTTTAAGTTTTCAAGAATATATTTAGTTTCCTTGGTGTACCCTTTAACAAAAGAGGAGGGTGCTCCGGAAATACTCGATACATTATGTTCTCTGTCTGCGAGCTTGATAATTCTGGCATTTTTAGACATATTGTTTATTTTTTTTGTTAAATATTGAGCTTTTATTGAATGATTAGTTTTATTTTGTTTATTTGTATACTCCTCTTTATTAGAGGTAAGTTCAAGCACCAAATTTGCGATTTCTTTATTAAAAATATGCTTTAGTTCATCATATGTGGTTTCAGTGTCTTCCAAGGTATCATGGAGATATGCAGCAGCCAACATTGTTTCATTGTTCTTATACTTATTGAATGTTTTTAATCGTTCAACAACCGCAAAAGGATGAGTATAATAAAGCTCATTTGTAAATTTCCTTTTATCATTTCCATGTTTTAGCTTCGCAAATTTCTTTGCTTTATTTATTATATCCATCTTGATATAGAAGTTAGCTTTTCTTTTTTAGTGGAGTAATAACTTTCTTACCATTCATGTACTTTCTAAGAACCTTAGGAATTATTATTGAGTGATCTTTATTTTGAAAATTTTCAATTAGTGTACAAATCGTTCTTTCTGTTGCTATGGCAGTTGAATTTAGGGTATGAACGGTTTCCTTTTCTTCAGTTGCACCCACTTTGCCCATTCGAATTTTTAGTTTTCTTGCTTGATAATCGAGACAATTACTACATGAAACTAATTCCCTATATGTATTAGAAGCAGGAAACCATGCCTCTAAATCATATTTCTTAGCAGCATTATCATTTAACTCTCCAGACGCAATACTAACAATTCGATAGGGAATTTCTAATTTTTTATATAATTCTTCGGCATTTTGAATTAGCTCTTCATGGAATTCCCAAGAATCCTCCGGTTTACAAAATACATATTGTTCAATTTTTTCAAATTGGTGAACTCTAAAAATTCCAAGCGTATCTTTACCATGAGATCCTGCTTCTCTCCTAAAACATGAAGATATACCGGCATATTTAAGCGGTAAGTTATCTGGATCTATTATTTCATCATAATGATAAGCAGCTAAGGTTTGCTCGGAAGTGGCAATCATATATAAATCCTCGTCTTGAATCTTATATAATTGTTCTTCAAAATCGGCAAGTTCTGCGGCGGCTCTAATAATATCATATTTTACAAAGAAGGGAGTCCACATGGGAAGATAACCTTTGTTTTGTAAAAATTCTATTGCAAACTTCATTAATGCCAAATTTAATAGAGCCAGATCGCCTTTTAAATAGTAAAAACGAGAACCTACCACTTCTGATGCCTTTAAAACATCTGCTCCGTTGATAAGTTCAATTAAATCCACATGTGATACTGGTTTAAATTTAAAATCTGGAGTTTCTCCAACTACCCTGATGATCTGATTTTCTTCCTCCGTTTCTCCTATGGGAACAGAATCATGAACAATATTTCCTACAATATATCTATATTCCTGCCTTTTTTGGAGAAATT
>Ga0102944_1002158_pt1 | contig 11857 bp, 11 predicted proteins | sample SalPonD_shore_MG_FD_78172 | JGI IMG/M metagenome (GOLD analysis project Ga0102944, IMG submission 78172) | Salt pond soil microbial communities from South San Francisco under conditions of wetland restoration - Salt Pond MetaG... | ecosystem: Environmental > Aquatic > Marine > Intertidal zone >... | reverse complement strand
GTCTTTTTCATAGGGATCTCTAATAAATTTTGTTCACCATATCCTTCAGATATAAAACCATCAGGTTTTAGAATTTTTACATGGATTTTTTTATCGTTTGGTACCCAATGTATTATGGGAAATTCTCGATTTAATTCCTTGCTATGAAATTGCGACTTAATTAAGTTTTGGGATAATTTTATAGAGATAATTTCTATATTAAATAAATCCTTTAGACGAATTATTTCATCACTTTCTCGATCTTTAGCATCAGCTTCTGCAATATAAACAATCAATTGATTATTATTTATGTTACACTCAATTTTTCTTCTTCCTTTCTCGGGCTTTGACGGTAAGAGCAGGGGCTCCGCAATTATTTTTTCAAATGGAACATCTTCAATAATAAGTTTAACGGGATTTTCAACAAAAAAATATCTATATGAAATATCATCAATTAAGGCTTGGTTTTTCGCATAAAGCCAATTTACTGAAAAAGTGATACCCGACGTAGACATGCCGAGATCTAACAATGTATCTCTTAACGCCTCTGGTAAAATGCCTCTTTTCTTAATTGATTGAAGGCTCCAAGTCCTTGGATCATCCCACCCATCGTATTCGCCCTTCAATATTTTATTTCGAGCACTGGTCTTACTTAATTTCATATTTGGAAAATTAATTCTGCCATAATGAAGAAATTCTGCTTTTTTCCACTCAAAATGATCCCAAATAAACTCTTCAATATAATCTTCTTTAATAAGATCAGTGCCTCGTAAGATGTGAGTGACTCCTATCAAATGATCGTCAATAGCCCAAGAAAATTCTAACATTGGCCAAACAGAGTATTTTGTCTTTACTCGTGGGTGCGATGCTTCTGAAATCCTCATAATAATTTGATCTCTGAGTGCGGGATCTTTATGTCCCATGCCGGTTTTTAATCTTACAACAGCGTCAGTTTCATGATATTCTCCGTTAAGCATTTTTTTCCATTCCTTTAGATTCTTTTCTACTGTTTGGTTACGGTGCGGACATTCTTTTTTATTTTTAATATATTTTTCCTTAAACTCCTCCGCAGAGCAAGAACAAACATATGCCATATTATCTTCAATTAATTTTTCACTATATTCATAGTAATGATTTAATCTATCGCTTTTATAATATTTTTTTGAATATTTGGCCCCCAACCATTCCAAACCTTCTTTAATTAAATCATATGCTTCTGGGAGAACATATTTTGCTTTTTCTGGTTCCTGCTCCCTTAAAAGTTTAGAGCTTCCAATAGTATCATCAAAAAAAAGTATAAGTTCACCATTATATCTCTTGGTATATTGATCATTAAGCACTACCATTCGTGCGTTCCCAATATGTAAGGCTCCGCTGGGATAAGGGGCTAATCTCATAATAACTTTCTTATAATTATCGACATTAGGAAGTTCAGGAAGTTCTTTTTCTTGCTCTTGCGTTTCTTCCTCTTTCAATGCATCAGGGTCTAATTCTAATAATCGCCTTCTTTGCTGCTCAAATTCAAGATCTGAGATTTTTTCTACTATTTTATCTAGAATCGGAATAATATCCTTTGCATAAGGTCTCAAATCTTCTCTTTTACCCATTAATTTTCCCATTATCGCTTTTTTATTGGGAGTTCCTTTAAATTCTACAGCATTTTTCAATCCACTAATCCAAAGTATTTCTTTAATCTCTTTTATTTTGCTTTCGTCCAATTTAATCTCCTCTTTAGATATGTTTTGAGGATAAAAAATTATAATATGATACTAAGAGTAATATTTTCTATCAAAAAATCATTTTTATTCCTTATGTATTAAATATCTTCACAATATCCGATATACTTGAATAAAATTAAGTTAAGTAGGGATGTAATCTTAATTATTTATTAAATTTCGAATTACAATTATTTTCTCATTAAAAAATAAAAAGAAAATTCTTCAAAATAAAAAATAATCATTTAAATTTCAAAATCATCTTTAGTTCCCATGAGCGTAGTTGTTTCCTCAATCCAATTTGATAATTCATCATCAGTACGGCAGTAAGTCACAATCTTATCAAGCTCATTCAAATTGGTAAATGCACATTCGACAATTACATCCCAGCCACCATATATAGCAGTCGCATAAGTGACTTTCCAATCTTCTCCTGGTTCTTTTGAAGTTAATCCATTTAATTTTTCTACGACTTTCCATTCCTTTCCTACTATTTTTAACCGTACTAAAATATAACCTCTATAATAGCCCAAGTATTACCACTTCCTTATAAATATTTTATTTATATTGCTAAATAAATTAACATTATATAGAATTTATTTTTAATATATTTTATGTAGAAATAAGGAATAATGATCACTAATTTAAAGAATGCTTTAGAAGAGCGCTTCCTTAATGAGAATTCTTTAAACAAAGAATTAATTAATAGCTTGGCAAAAGTCTTATATAAATCTTTGAAAAAGAATAAAATATCTTTTAAAGAAATAAAAATATTAAATAAAGGAGATATTACGGATCTTATATTGTTTATAAACGAAAAAAAATTATTAATCCCAGAAAAATCTTTTAGTGGGACTATGGAATGGGAAGACACTATTTTTTTAGATAAACCTGATGAAATTTATGAAATTCCCAATATTATTAAACAAATTATAATAGAAGCATTAGATTCTGGAATCTGGGATCCCGAGAAAGCTATAATTGAATCATTTAAAAGAATTGGAGAAGCAGACTATAAAAAGATGCCCGTTCTAATTAAGGAGTTATATCAATGTTCTAAAAATTATCATATATATGGATCTCAGATCAAAAAAAAATGTGATGATATACTTTTAGGTGATAAAGTAAATTCAATCATATCAGAGCTAAAGGGAACAGGAATAATGAGTCCTAAATTAACGAGTTCTTTTTTTCATTCTATTGAGGAGAGATCCCCTATATATGAATTAAATCCCTCTATATTTAAAAAAGAAAAATAAAAAAAATTATGAAAGAAATAACTAAAGAAGATTATTATAATAAAGTCTATGGTTCTTGGTTAGGCCGGATTTCGGGAGATTTTGTGGGCGCTCCACTAGAATTTAGACCTTATAAGCACATCGTGAGAAAATACGGAAATGAAATGGATGACTACCCTAAAGAGATTGATTTAGATTATGTCAACGACGATGAAATGTATGAAATTGTAGCTTTAATCGCCTTTGAAAAATATGGTATAGATTTGACTGCTAAACAAATTGCTCAAGAGTGGTTAAATCTATTATATAAAAAAAATTTTACAGCGGAAGCAATTGCTCTCAAAAATTTGAGAAAAGGGTTTTGGCCGCCAAAATCTGCCACTCATAATAATATCTGGTATGATGCGATTGGAGCTCAGATGCGAGCAGATATTTTTGGACAAATAGCTCCGGGGTGTCCAGATATTGCAAAATATTATGCAGAAATTGATGGTTCCATCTCGCATTCGGGAATTGGCATTGAGGGCGAAGTGTATATCGCAGTTATGCTCTCAAATGCGTTCTTTGAAACAGACATTCGTAAAAATATTCATGATTCTTTTAATTATATCCCTTCTGCTACAGAAAGTCTTTATGCTGAAATGTCGCTTAAGGCAATTGAAATTTATGAAAAGAATAAAGATAATTTTCGAGACGCAAGGGATGAGTTGATAAATTATTGGCATTATATTAGGAAGAAAAAGATAAAACCAAAAGACAAATTCATGGGGAAACGAAGAGTCAAATTTCTGAATAAATACATTTCCGCTGTGCATGTACTTCCTAATATTGGAATAATAATTCTCTCACTTCTTTATGGTGCTGAAAATGAAAAAGATCCCCTTGGAAAGTCAATTTGTACCGCAGCGATGATGGGACTTGATACTGATTGTAATTGTGGAAATATTGGAGCAATAATAGGTGCACAATTGGGAGCAAATAAAATTCTCTCAAAATGGAAAGCGCCCTTAAAAAATAATTTTTCAACATATGTGAAAGGTTATGAAAAATGGAAAATAACCGATTTGGCAAAAAGAATATGGAATATAGGACTTAAAGTTGTGGAACAAAAGGGAAAAAATTGCACAAGGATCACTTAAAAGAAATATTCTATTATAAGAAATTTAAAAATATTCTGATTTAATAATAGAATTAATAGTTAGGGTGCGTTTTTATATAATTTAAGCTTTTAATATTTTCTTTATATCTTTAAAACTTATTTTTGATAAGTCTTCTAAAATTAAATTCGCATTCTTAAGTTCTTCTTTTTGATGTGTAGTTGTCAGAGCGATTGATTTCATACCTGCTCTTTTAGCTGCCTCAATACCAACGGGAGCGTCTTCGATAACGACGCAGTTCTCTGATTTTAGCTTAAAATGGTTTTGAATTTTTTTAAATCCTTCGGGATCTGGTTTTCCTTTCTGAACATCGGCACCAGTTATAATAAAATCAAAAAATTTTTTAATATTTAAACTCTTTAATAGAAGGTCCACATTTTCGGGTGGTCCGCTTGAACCGACAGCTAATTTAAAGTTAGACTTTTTTAAATCTTTAATAAGAGAAATTGCTCCTGGAAGAGGTTTGATTTTGTCTTTTACCATCTCGCGGTAATATTTTTCCTTTAAATCTGCCCATTCTTTAATTTTTGACTCTTCAATATCTTCTCCAACCAATTTTCTTGTAATAGGAATGCTTTTTTGTCCAAAGGTCTTTTCAAAGAACTCTTTTGTAAATTTTTCACCTATTTTATCGGCAAGCTTTTTCCAACTAGCAAAATGAATGGGACCTGTGTCCGCGAGAACTCCGTCCATATCAAATATTACGCATTCTGACATAGTTTTAAATATAATTTTTTATATATTAAAATATTAATATTCTAATCCTTCTAATTTTCGGTAAGTCCAATCTTTTTCCTTACTAAGCAATCGGGAAAACATCATATAGCAAATATCGGGCAGTTCTTTCTCTTGATTACCCATCGTAATATATCTTACGATCTGATTAATTAAAAAACTTCCAATTAATTCTATATGAGTACTCTCTATTTTTTCAAGATTTTTACCCGAATAGGATATATCTAACTTCTTTTGAATTTTGTCATAATTTAACTCAATGAAGATCTCCGGAAATATTTCCTTTTTAAATTTCCATGTGTGAGCAGATATTGATACATTAGCACCAATAAAAGCTGCTAGATCTTCTTTATCTTCTTCTGTTAAGAGTTCAAAAGGCTTTTTTCTTTGAGTAAGTATTTTTTTCATTGATTCTGTTTTTTTTTCATATGATTTTTGATAGGGTTCTCTATTTTTAAACCGACGCTCAAAAAAATCAAATATAATACCAATATACGAGGCAAGTTCTTCTCCTGGTGTCCAGTATGCCCTCTCACCTGAAAATACAAACCTAAATTCCGCTTCCACATCGCCAAATTCATCTCCATAATATGTATAAACTAAATGAATATTTACCTCGGGAAAAAGTTCTAAGGTAACCGTCCAATCTTCATCAAGTCCCACATTATCCATTTGGCCTCCGAGATCTTTACGGACAATCGCTTTTATCTCTTCAATATCCTTATCAATAAAATATTTAACACTAGCATTACTTATGCCATCTAATTGCTTCTGATGCGGACCTTTCGCACCTGTCGTGTCAATTTGCCATACTGTATAAAATTTTTTCTTCTTTTTTTCGGTCATTTTGATAGAAAATAAAAGGTTTTTTATCTATTCTTGCTTAGGTTAATTTATAATTATTTTAATTTCTATTGTAAGAAAAGATTATTATCTTTAATTATGCTATAATTTGTAATTGAAAATGATCATTTAATTAATAATCTTTTAATCCTATCTAAATTAGTTTTATTTTGGGAATAGTTTTAACTATTAGCTTTAATTATTTTCAATTATCTCTAAAAATAGTGTTTTAACAATTAATTTTAGAAATTAATAATTAACATATGACTCTGTGGTCCAGTTCGGATAGGGCGCTGGCTTGCGGATATTGAGAGACTATTTTTCTTTCGTTTAGCAGAAAGCCAGAAATCGGGGGTTCAAGTCCCCCCAGGGTCGCTTTATAAAGATCTATTATTTAAAATTAAATCCTTATTTTAATTTTAGAATATTATTGGTTCTTAATAAATAGTTCCAAAAGTAAAAAAACTACAATAATAAGCTTAAATATATTAATATCTTTAAAAAATATGAAGAAATTCAATATAAATATAATTAATAAGCTTAAAGAGTTGTTTTAGAATTACTTTAGTTGAAAAAATAAAAAAGAATTGGTTTTGGATCTGCATTGGTCAACTCAGTATCATCATTCCTATGAATTGGTTTTTGTTTTTTTTGGAAATCATACCTCTAAGTGCGGCGATTATGACTTTCTTTTTTCCATTAATATTAGTTGCCCCATATTACCTGACAAAACAAGAACATCAAAAATATGTCACTAAAGTGACTAAAATAATATATCTTCTTGGAGGTATATTTGTTTTAGGAGGAATAATTTGGTTCGCTATTATGGCTATTTTAAGGATAATTAATATTCTGAACACTGAGGCAAAATGGTACAATTTATGGTTTATCCTTTCCATAGTATTCTCATATGGATTAGGTGCATTTATAAGCTATTTAATAGGAATAAAAAGAAATTGGAGGCCTCCCAAAAGGTTTGTCGCTGAGATCAAAGGTCAATTTAAAAATGAAACAGAAGATAAAATTTTATTAGAACTTCCATCAGGTAAAAAGATTTGGATTCAAAAGTTAAATGTGTATTCTAAGTATAAGAAAGAGCAAAATATCACTCAAACTTTTTTAATTAATATATGGGAGTTTACTAAAGAAAATACCAATGGCTAAGATTTTATAAATTTTTTAAAAAAAAATAAATAATTAAGTACAATCATCTTATTTTTCTGCTTAATTCTGTGTTTTAAATATTTATAATATTTAAAATTTCGGATATTTCTCGTATTTTGTTTATATTCTGTAAAGGAATTTCTTTTTCATAAGGGAATTTATATTTTCTTTCAAAAAGAAGTATCTGAAGTCCAGCACGATGAGCGCCCATAATATCAGCATATTCATCACCACACATTATAATATGTTTTTTATCTTGTTCTTTAAATCCCATTTTTTTCACTGTATAATCAAATATTTCAATATTAGGTTTTCTTTTCCCAAATAAGGCTGATGTAATAATCATATCGAAGTATTGTAATAGTTTATGCTTTTGAACTAAATTTTTAATAGTATCATGATGCGGATGATTAGATAAAAGAGCCAGCTTTAGATCAGGAATTTTAGATAATTGTTTTAAGGTATTTGATGTTTTTTGGAAGGGTGTCCACTCCTCTGCTTCGCATGAATGATATATAGAGGTGATTTGATTAAGGAGTGCCTCATCTATTTTCTTTATATTCATAAATTCAAAAACTTGTTCAAAAATTAAAGAAGTGGGATATTCTTTATTTGTTTTCATACTTTCTTGAAAATAGCGTGTTCTCAGCGCATTAAACTTATTCATGAACTTTTGAGCTTCAGATTTTTTCTTTAATATTCCCATTCCCTTCAAAATTTCAATTGCTTTTTTGAGACCTTTTTTATAGCAATTTAGATATTTTTCGAGGGATACCTCATTAAAATAAAATAAGGTGAAGCCAAAATCAAAAATGATTCCTCTGATCATTCCAATAATATTAAGGATTTTCAATAATTTTAATCTTTCTTAATCAGAAAATAATTCGACCCTAAAAATATAATAAAAAATGAAATTGTTAATTTATTATAGAACGAAAATTTTTATAAAAAAAATGGTAAATTAAGCAAAATTACAATAATATTTGTTTTAGACAGAAATTTTTTTATTAAAAATAACAAAATTATCTATTTATTATGACCATAGAGAAATGGCTTTCAGAAAATAAAAATTGGCAAAAAATTCAGAAAAGGAAGAAAGAGGAAGAAGAGCGAGAAAAAAATCAACTTAGAAAAACAATAATCAACGATTTGGTGGAAAAAAAACAAAGAAAATCTTCTCAAAAAGCAAACGACTCTAAAAAGAATGATTATTTTTTAACAAAGATCACTGAATTTAAAAATTGGTTAAATGCCCGCACCTATCTTCAAGGAGATAAGCCCAAAATTGAGACTTGGATCATCAATCTGAATCGAATTTTAGAAGAACAACATAAAAATAAAACAATAAAGGATAATAAAGAGCATAAAGAGAACTTAATAGAGAATTTTCGCAAAATTTCTCCGAGATTTTTGGATGAAAAAACACGAATAGCGATTATTAAAAAGCTCCAAGGTAAAGATCTAACAAGCTCAAATCAATATTATTTAAGGAAACTTAAAAAAAAAATTGAGGAAAGATTAAAAGAATTAAATAATTATCAAATTTTAAGAGATATCTTAGAGATATAAAATAAATAAATTAAGAAATACCATAAAAAAAAGAAAGAAGATTTATGCATATCATATTTCCTATAGCTGGGGTCGGGAAACGCCTCCAACCTTTTACCTTCTCAAAGCCAAAGGCTTTTATAAAAATTGCGGGAAAAAGATTAATTGATCATATTCTTATTAAATTAAAGAAAAATTTTCCAAAAGAAACAAAGATTTTATTTATCGTAGGATATAAACAGCGCCAAATTACAGACTATTTACGGAAAAATTACTCCGATTATTTTGATATTCAATTTGAAGAACAAGAGCCTTTAGGTTATCAAGATGAAACTCCATATTTTTCAGGCTTAGGCGATGCCATTTTGTTAGCAAAAGAAGTCGTTAAAGATGATGATATTTTTATCTGTTTAAGCGATAGATTACCGATGAATGACTATTCATCTCTTCTTATTGATTATCATAAACAACAATGTGATGGAATCATTAACACTAAGAAGGTTGAAAATCCACAATTTTATGGAGTAACAATAGTAGATGAAGAGGGATTTATTAAGGATATCGTAGAAAAGCCTAAAGAATTTATTTCAGATCTCGCAGTCTCAGGAGCCTATATATTTAGCAAAAAAGTCACTCCACGATTATTTGAACTTCTTGAAGAACAAAGTAAAATCGAATTAGAAAACGGGCAAGAACATCAATTTACTCCCATAATTAAAAAATTATTGGAAGAAGGAAAAAAAATAAAAATTAATGAAATGAAATCTGAAATCTTAGATTTTGGTAGACCAGAAACACTTTTAGAAGGTAATAGATATCTCTTATCTGAGATTAGGGTTGAAAATCCCCTCTATGAAAATTTAATTCAATCAAATAATATTATTGACTCTAAGATCATCCCTCCTGTTTTTATTGGTGAAAATGTTAAAATTAAGGATTCAATTATTGGTCCCAATGTTTCAATAGGAAATAATACAAAAATTGTTAAGTGTATTTTATCGGAGTTTGTAATTGGTGATGGAAGTCATCTTGAAAAAATTATTTCACGCAATAGCATCCTTGGTGATTATGTTACTCTACAGGATTTGATCAAAAATGGTATAACTATTGGGGATTCAACTTTTATCCACACCACAATCACTAGGGAAACATATAATAATTCTCATTAATCCTAATACTCAAGCAGAGCTATTTTCATTAATTCTTTTAGTAAAGATCCTTGTTAAAATAAGTTTATTTGTATTTAATAAAACAAATTCTTTATATGTCTTTCATAAATATTAAAAGTCACGTGCTCAGAAATTATAAGCTCGTGTCTTTTTAATGCATTTAAGAATTTTTTTCCCATTTCCGCAGCAATTTTATAAGCAATGTGAAGTAATTGTCGGAAGTGTGGATTGAAGTTTTTATTATTAGGGTCGTTTTGTAAGGCATTAACAAATTCCTTACTAGGCCAATTTTTTACATTTTGTGGTTTTGGTAATTTATCTTGATCAATGTTAATTACTCCTGCATAGGGTTTGCGTAGTTCATTATAGCGTTTAAATGCTTTATTATAAATCTGTTTTACGATGCTTAAACCATCATTTCCCGCTAATGCTAATCCTATTAATTCCTCAAGCCAAGTAGTACCCGCCGTTTTTAAATGAACTCCGGTATTGAAATTTTTAATCGCTTTGTTGATTGGCTCATAGAGGGAGAATTTATCACTTCCAGAATGTATGCTTAATTTTAAATTAGTAGGTAATGAAAATTCTTTAATAGCGAATTTAATAATAGCTAAATCATTTCTAAACTCTTCTGTAAACCGATTAATATCTCCAATATAATCTATACCCTTGATAAATGATCCCGTGAATTTTGGAGCTATTGTTTGAATTGGTATTTTCTCATTTGCAATGGCATAGAGGATAAATAATATTTCTAAGGGATTCTGAGGGCTATCCGTTTCATCAATCGAAATTTCCGTGATAAAATTATTTACTCCCTTATTCTTCTCAATTTTGCGGTATATTTTACCCGCTTCTTTTATAGCAAGTAGATATTTTTCAGCAATAAGATGAATTTGTTTACTATCAATCTCAAGTGGTGCATTTATATTTGGGATTTTTAATTCTCCTATATAAGAATTACATTTTTCTAAAAATAAATTAAAATCTTCTTTTGGAGCTTTTTTTCCAATAAATTCAGCCACATCAATCGTAAAATAATTACTATATTCTATAAAACTATCGACGTTTGAATATCCAATATGATCTGCATCGATAAAGTATTTGCCGCTATAATTTAATTCATTTACCGCATTTTTGGCTTCGATAAAAACATCTTGTGGTTTTGTATTAATAATGGTATGTTCTCTATTAGATTTGTTCCATACAATTGCTAGTTTGATCCCATATTGTCTCGCTTTCATTACTGCACTAAGGAGTGCCTTTCCTTGCTGACCAAACCGATCCCCCGTGCCAATGCTATATTTTGGAAGCTTCATATTAGATGCTAATTATTTCAATATTTTTTTCAGAATTATAAAACCACTAATTTAATTAAATTTTCATCTCTATTTGATTTTCTTATATTATTTCTTTATAAAAGCAAACATTTTTAGTGCTTCTTATAAAAAATCAAAAATTAAATTTATAGATATTCCTTGGCTCTTTATATGTACTGATTTGATAATTACAATCAGGAAAAGTACATACCCACACAGGGGGGCTCCCTCCTACCACTGGAAAAAATACTAAATGTCCTTTTCCACAAACAGGGCACGGGGGAGAAGCAGTGTAGATATTTTCATTATTAGACATTTTATTCAATTTTTAAATATTGTTTGGCTTTTAAAAATTTTATCTAATTAAGTCTTTTTTGAAAATAGGGCATATTTATTGATGAAACTATAGAGAAATATTAATAAAAAAAAATAAATTATAAATTTGGTTTTTTATCTTGCCATGGTTGAATTTCTTCGAATGCTTTAGAGGCTTGAAGAACAGTTTTTTCATCGTAGCGCTTACCTATAATTTCCATTCCAATTGGTAGTCCATCATTAGTCCAGCCTGATGGAATTGTAGCTGCTGGTAATCCAGTCATATTAAATGGATATGTAAATGTCATCCAACTAACAATATTTAAAGGCCTATTTCCAACTTTCGGAAAGACTGTTCCTGTCTCTAACCATTCTGGTTTAAATGCAGTAATTGGTAATGTGGGCGTAATTAATAGGTCATAATCTTTGAAATATTCATACATAGCTTCATATGTTCTTTTCCTAACATCTCTAGCTTTTCCAATACTAATTGCATCACAATCAAGACCGAATTTTATTGTCGCTGCTAAATCCGGGGAGAGATCTTCAGGACTTTTCTCAAAAGGTTTCTTTAAATCATATGCATACCCTATTCCTACTAAAGTTTTATATGCTAATTCAGGACTTCGGATTTTTATTTTTGCCTCTTCAATTTCCCAATTAAATTGTTCAAAT
>Ga0102944_1002155_pt1 | contig 11867 bp, 9 predicted proteins | sample SalPonD_shore_MG_FD_78172 | JGI IMG/M metagenome (GOLD analysis project Ga0102944, IMG submission 78172) | Salt pond soil microbial communities from South San Francisco under conditions of wetland restoration - Salt Pond MetaG... | ecosystem: Environmental > Aquatic > Marine > Intertidal zone >... | reverse complement strand
CGCCCAGTGGACGGCCTCCAGCTCCTCGCCCGAGAAGCGCCCGTCCACGCCGTATTCGTAGGGAAGCCGCGGGTCGCCGGTGATCAGCGCAAGCTTGAGAGTCGTTGCGGACGCCATCGTGCTCCCTCCCTGCCGTTGGTTGCCCTGGTGCGCGGCGATGGCCGTGCCCTCAGTGTCATGCCTCCCGGCCGTTCAGGCGGTATCATGAACCGCAATGCGACCGGTTCGCCACGAATCGTCCACACAGAGGCAACGCATGGTCGACAACAGCTTCCCTCGAGTCAGTGTACGATCGATCGAGCACATCACCATCCCGATGTCGGACGGCGTACACCTGGCGGCGCGCCTCTGGCTGCCCGAGGACGCCGAGCACCGGCCCGTGCCGGCGATCCTGGAGTATATCCCCTACCGTAAGCGGGATTTCACCCGCACGCGCGACGAGTCCCTGCACCCCGTGTTCGCCGCCGGCGGCTATGCCAGCGTGCGGGTGGATCTGCGGGGCAGCGGCGATTCCGACGGGGTGCTGACCGACGAATACCTGCAGCAGGAGCTCGACGACGGCGTCGAGGTGATCGAATGGCTCGCGGCTCAGTCGTGGTGCAGCGGCGAGGTCGGCATGATCGGCATCTCGTGGGGCGGCTTCAACGGCCTGCAGATCGCCGCCATGCAGCCGCCGGCGCTGAAGGCCATCGTCACCGTGTGCTCGACCGACGACCGCTACGCCGACGACGTGCACTACATGGGCGGCTGCCTGCTCGGGGACAACCTGTCGTGGGCATCGGTGATGTTCGCCTTCAACTCCCTGCCGCCGGACCCGGCTCTGGTCGGCGACCGCTGGCGAGACCTCTGGATGGAGCGTCTGGAGGGCAGCGGCCTCTGGCTCGACCAGTGGCTGCGCCACCCCCATCAGGACGCGTACTGGCGCCATGGCTCGATCTGCGAGGACTACGCGGCGATCCGCTGCCCCGTCATGGCCGTGAGCGGCTGGGCCGACGGCTATACCAATGCGGTGTTCCGGATGATCGAGCACCTGCAGGTACCGCGCCAGGGGCTGGTCGGCCCATGGAGTCACAAGTATCCCCATCAGGGCGTGCCGGGGCCGGCCATCGCCTTCCAGCAGGAAGTGCTGCGGTGGTGGGATCACTGGCTGAAGGGGCGTGACACCGGGATCATGGAAGAGCCCATGCTCCGGGCCTGGATGCAGGACAGCGCCGTGCCCTCGCCGCAGTATCGGCGGCGCCCCGGCCGCTGGGTCGGCGAGGAGCGCTGGCCGTCGCCGAACGTCAAGCAGACGGCGCTGTGCCTGAACGGCGATCGCCGGCTGGTGCCCGATGACGGGGCCGTGGGGGAATCGGTGCTCACGATCCAGTCGCCGCTCAGCATCGGCCTGTTCGCCGGCAAGTGGTGCTCCTACGCGACCGGGCCGGACCAGCCCTACGACCAGCGCGAGGAGGACGGCGGCGCGCTGGTGTTCGAGAGCGAGCCGTTGGAGGCACCGCTGGCGCTTCTCGGCGCGCCGGTGCTCGAGCTGGCGTTCTCGGCAAACCGGCCGGTGGCGACGGCGGCGGTGCGTCTGTCCGACGTCGCACCCGACGACAAGGCGACCCGCACGACTTACGGCCTGCTCAACCTGACCCATCGGGACAGCCATGCCGAGCCCGAGGCGCTGACGCCCGGGCAGGTCCATCGCGCGCGCATCCAGCTGAACGACCTGGGGCACGTGTTCCCCGCGGGTCACCGGCTGCGCTTGGCGATCTCCACCTCTTACTGGCCACTGGCGTGGCCGCCGCCCGAGCCGGTGCGCCTCGCCGTGCACACACCGGCCAGCCGGCTGCAGCTGCCCGTGCGCGGCACACGCGAGGCGGACGCGCGGATCGCCTTCGCGCCGCCGGAGGCGGTGCTGGTCGCGCGTACGACGCAGGTCGTCGGTTCCGAGCACCGATGGGTCGTGCACCGCGATCTGGAGAGCGACTTCTCCACGCTCGAGGTAATCAAGAACGAGGGCACCCTGCGGATCGAGGACATCGATCTCGAGATAACCGACGACACTCGCGAGTATTACAGCTTCGTGGGCGAGGATTTCGACTCCGTCGGCGGCGAGGTTCGGGCCGTGCGCCGCCTGTGCCGTGGGGGGTGGGACGTGGAGACGCGCACCCGCACGGTGATGACCTCGGACCGGGAGTACTTCCACGTCCACGCCGAGCTCGACGCGTTCGAGAACGGCCGGCGCGTCCACTCCCGCAACTGGCTGCGACGAATCCCCCGCAAGCTGCTCTGACGCACGATTTGCTAGCCTCAGGCCACCGCAATCCGGGCGCGACCCGCCTTCTTCCCCTCGTATAGCGCCTGGTCGGCGGTTTCGATGAGTCGCTCCCGGGTGTCGCTGGCCGTTACGGACGTGGCCACGCCGACGGTGATGGACGGTCTTGCCGGATCCGAACCGCGCTGGGCAGTCACGTCGTCACAGAGGCGCTCGGCGGTGGCGCGCGCATCGTCCGCGCCGGTCGATGGCAGCACGGCGATGAATTCGTCGCCGGCGTAGCGGCCGAGCAGATCACCGGAGCGCAGCGAGCTCCGCATGGCGTCGGCCAGCCAGGACAGGGCGGCGTCCCCGGCCGTGTGACCGAACCGGTCGTTGAGCTGCTTGAAGCGATCGACGTCGATCAGCAGGACGCTGACGGGCGATCCCTGTTCGCGGCAGGAGGCAAGTGTGGTATCCAGGGCGCGCAGTATCGAGCGCCGGTTGGGCAGGTTCGTCAGCGAGTCCAGCAACGCCTCGGACTCCAGGGCTGATCGGCGTGCGGCGAAGCGGGCGGCCATGGCATTCAGGTAGGAGGCCACCCTGCCCAACTCGTCCCGCGCGCGGTCGTCCACCCGGATGGAGAGGTCGCCGGCGCTCAGTCGCCGCACGGCGGCCCCGAGCTCCCGGGCCGGTGTGACGATGGAGTAGACCACCAGCGCGACCACGATGGCCGTGGCGAGCAGTGTCGCCCCCCAGGCCCAGAGCAGGGTACGCAGCTCGCGCTGCTGAGCCGCGGCGGTGGTCGCGGCCCGGCTCTTGACGGCGCGGGCGAGATGAGTACGCGCCTCCTCGATATCCGCGATCGCCCGGGTCAGTTTCTCCCGAGTCAGGTCACTGCCGGAATCCGTGGACGACAGCGCCTTCAGCGGTGTGACGTGCTCGACGAGGCGCTCGACGGCCGGGCGGGCCGTCGACCAGGCCTGCTGCGCGGCCTCTATCGAGGGTTCGGGCACGTCCGGGTTACCGGCGTCGTGGCGGAGCCGGGCGAACAGGCGGTCGATCGACCCGGTCAACCCGCCGAAATCAGGAACCGCGGTGCCGCTGCGGGCCTCGAGCTCGTCGGTGAGTGCCCGTTGCAGGTCGTACTCCAGGCTAGTCAGCGGGACCAGCGCGTTCACCGCCTCGTCGATGGTCCCGTGCAGCGACGCCTCCTCACGCTGGAGAACGATCGCCGTCGCCGCGATGAGGAACGTCATCGGCAGTACGAGCACGATACCGGCGAGCGCGCAGCGCCGGCCGATCGACAGTCGTCGGAGGGTGGTGCGCACCCGTCGCGCGGCTCGGGAGACGCGTCCGCCGGTGTTGCTGGTGGCTTGGTCGGCCAATTTTCCTCCCCGCAGCGAAACGGACTGACGATGATCGGCGCGCAATTCACGTTACGCCGCCGCGCGCTGCGCCACCGTGCAGTGAATCCCAGTTTCACGCCGGCGCTTCCGAGGGAGACAGGCGCTGCAATTGGCCGCATATCTGACGATACTTGCCGAAGGACCAACGGCGAGGTCGACGGACGACATGCGGTATCGCCACGGAGCATCCTCATCCGGCCGGGGGCGCCCGCCGGGTCGCGGCCGGCGCGGCGCGTTGTTCCGTATCCGTCCCGGTGAGGGGGGTGCTGTGGCCTGGTCCGCGCTCTATTTCTTCTGCCTGCTTGGCGGCTATTACGTGATACGCCCGGTGCGGGACACCATGGGCATCGCCGGCGGCGTCGACCAGCTCCAGTGGCTGTTCACCGGCACGCTGCTCGCGACGCTGCTCGCCGTGCCGCTGTATGGCTGGCTGGCGGGCCGGTTCCCGCGGGCGGTCCTGCTGCCGGTGGTCTACGGCTTCTTCATCGTCAACCTGCTGGGGTTCTACGCCGTCTTCGTGACCGGTGTGGCCCCGGTCATCGCCGCGCGCACGTTCTTCATCTGGACCAGCGTGTTCAACCTCTTCGCCGTCTCCGTGTTCTGGAGCTTCATGGCCGATCTCTACCGAAGCGAGCAGGCGCGGCGGCTGTTCGCCCTCATCGCCGTCGGCGGTAGCGCGGGGGCGATCGCCGGCCCGTCGGCGACGGCCCTGCTCGCGGCACGCATCGGCACCGAGCAGCTGCTGCCGGTCGCCGCCGCCGTGCTCGCCCTGGCGCTCGTCTGCATCGCGCGTCTGCGGGCGTGGGGCGGCGGTGCCGGGGCGCCGGGCGTGGCGGGTACGGACACCGACGTCGGCCTCGGCGGCCGGATGACGGACGGCTTCCGCCGTCTCGCGGGCTCGCGCTACCTGGCCGGCATCGGCGGCTTCATCGTCCTCTACACGCTGGTCTCGACGTTCCTCTACTTCGAACAGGCTCGGATCGTGAAGGCCGCCTTCTCCGACGAGGGTGCGAGGACCGCCGCCTTCGCCACCATCGACCTGGCCGTCAACACGCTCACCGTCCTGCTCCAGGCCTTCGTCACCCACCGGCTGGTACTTGTCGCCGGCGTGCCACTCGTCCTCGCCCTGCTGCCGGTCCTGGTGGCCGCCGGCTTCCTGCTGCTCGGCCTGATGCCGGTATTCGGGGTGCTCATGGTGGTGCAGATTGCCCGCCGGGCGGGCAATTATGCGATCACGAGGCCAGCCCGGGAGATGCTCTTCACCGTCTTGCCCCGCGAGGACAAGTACAAGACCAAGAACGTGCTCGACACCCTGGTCTACCGCGGCGGTGACGCGGCCAGCGCGTGGCTGTTCTCGTTGCTGGCCGCGCTTGGGTTCGGCGTCTCCGGCACGATGCTGTTCGGTGCGGCCGCGGCGACGGTGTGGGCCGCACTCGGAATCTGGCTGGGACGACGGTATGGCGACCTCGGGGGGCGCTTGGAGGATACGCTGCGGGGAACGGTGACCCCCGCGGGAGGTGGACGATGAAGGCGGTATGGGATACCGGATACTCGCGCCGCGACGTGCTTCGCCTGCTTGCGGGCGCCGGGATCGGTGCATGGCTGCCCGGGTCGGCGACGGCGGCGTCGGACGGCTCCCCGGCGCCCGGGGATCTCATCCGGCGCACCATCCCGGCGACCGGGGAGCGGATTCCCGTCGCGGGCATGGGAACTTACCGTACGTTCGACATCGCCTCCAGCGACACGGATGCCATGGCGCGCATGCGCGGGGTGCTGCGGCGCTTCCTCGCCGGCGGTGGCCGCGTGATCGACAGCTCGCCCATGTACGGGAACTCGGAGGCGATCGTGGGTAAGCTGGCGGAGGACCTCGACGCGCGCAGGCGGCTCTGGTTCGCGACCAAGGTCTGGACGCGGGGTCGCGAGGCCGGTATTCGGCAGATGAAGCGGTCCCTCGCCCGGTTCGGCGTGCAGCGTCTCGAGCTGATGCAGGTGCACAACCTGCTGGACCTCGACACCCACATGCAGACCCTGCGGCGATGGAAGGACGAGGGCCGGGTCCGCTACATCGGCGTCACCCACTACACCAGCAGCATGCATGACGAGCTCGCGCGCATCGTGTCGAGGTATCCGGTCGATTTCGTGCAGTTCAACTACAGCGTCGCCGAGCCCGACGCCGAGCGTCGCCTGCTGCCGGTGTGCATGGATCAGGGGATCGCCACGCTCATCAACGAGCCCTTCGACAAGGGCTACCTGTTCACGCCTGTCCGCGGCAAGCCGCTGCCGGGCTGGGCGGCGGAGATCGGCTGCCGGACGTGGGCACAGCTGTTTCTCAAGTACCTGATCGGCCATCCCGGCGTAACCTGTGTCATTCCCGCCACGGGCAACCCCGTGCATGCGGAGGAAAACGTGGCCGCCGGGCACGGTGCGCTGCCGACCGAACCCCAGCGCCGGCGCATCCGGGCCGCGGTTGGCCGCGCGGGATGAGCGCTGGATCTGCGCCGACGGTGACAGCGGCTCGGGAGCCGGTCGTGCCGCGCAGATTTTCCAGACGGTGGCCCAGGGTGCATATTGTCGCAATGACATGCGTCCGCGAGCAGGAGGAGCCGCCCGATGAGCCCAGACACGCTTCCCGCCACCATGGCCGCCATGCTGCTGACCGGCCACGGAGGGACGGACAGGCTGGTCTACCATGATGACGTGCCGACGCCGAGCCCGGGGCCGGGCGAGGTGCTGGTCAAGGTGACCGCGACCGCGAAGAACAATACCGACCGCAAGGCGAGGGAGGGGCTCTACCCGACGAAGGACAAGGGCGACGTCACCTCCTTCGCCATGGGTGGCTCGCCGACCCTGACCTTTCCGCGCATCCAGGGCGCCGACGTGGTCGGCCGGGTGGCCGCCGTCGGTGACGGGGTGCCGGAGTCGCGCGTCGGCGAGCGCGGGCTGCTCGATTTCAACATCTACGCTGACGACCGCCGCGATATCAACCTGACGCCGGACTACTACGGCCACGGTGCCGACGGCGGCTTTGCGGAGTACGTGGCCGTGCCGTCGGACCAGTTCCACGCGGTGTCCAACGCCGAGCTGTCCGACGCCGAGCTCGCCTCCATGGGCATGTGCTCGTACCAGACCGGCCTGCACATGCTGCACGCGGCCGGCGTCAAGGCCGGCGAGCGCGTGCTGGTCACCGGCGCGAGCGGCGGTGTGGGAACCGCACTGCTGCAGCTCTGCCGCGCCATGGGCGCGATTCCCTACGCCCTCAGCACCGCGGAGAAGGCGCCGCCGTTGCTCGAGCTGGGTGCGGAGGCGGTGCTCGACCGCGGTGACATGGTGACGTTCGTCGACCGGGTGAAGGCGGCCACCGGCGGCGAGCCCTTCGATGCGGTCATGGATCTCGTGGGCGGCGAGATGACCAATCCCTTCATCGACGCCATGATCTTCGACATGAACCGTCGCAGCACCTACCCGCGGTTGAGCATCGCCGGGGCGAGCGGCGGAAACGTGACCGAGATGATGTGGACGCGCATCTACCTCTACCAGGTGCAGATCTTTGGTGTCTCCCACGGCACGCGGGAAGAGGCCGAGCAGCTTGTCGAGTGGATCCGCGGCGGCCAGCTCAAGCCGGTGCTCCATGCCGCATTCAAGCTGTCGGATCTACGCGAGGCGGAAGACTATTTCGTCAATCGGTCGAGCAACTACCTGGGGAAGATCGTCATCGTGCCCGACTCCGAATGGCAGGAACACGGCGCGCCGTACGCGGCGAAGGCGGCGCAATGAGCCGGGAACTCACGCTGCAGCTCATCGACACCCATGCCGGCGGCGACGTCAGCCGGATCGTCACCGGTGGCATCGAGCCGCTGCCGGGTGCCACCGTCCGGGAGCAGATGGAGTACCTGCAGGCCCATGCCGACGGCCTGCGCAAGCTACTGCTGTTCGAGCCCTACGGCATCCCGGAGATGTCGGTGGACCTGATCGTGCCGGCCACCGACGCGAAGGCCCGGGCGGGCTACATCATCATGGAGGTGATGGGCTATCCCATCTACTCGGGCTCCAATACGCTGTGTACCGCGACGGGCCTGCTCGAGGCCGGCATCGTGCCGAAACGCGAGGGTGAGCAGACTTTCACGCTCGAGGCGCCGGCCGGGCTGGTCGAGGTGCGGGCAACGGTGCGCGACGGTGTCGTCGAGGCCGTCACCTGCGAGGGGCTGCCGAGCTATATCGACACCTACCGCGCGAACATCCACGTGCCCTCGATCGGCAACGTCACCTACAGCGTTGCCTACAGCGGCGGCTTCTACGCCCTGGTGGAGGCCGCGGAGCTCGGGTTCATGCTGAACCGGGACGAGGAGTCGACGCTCGCGCGCTGTGCCCATGCCATCGTCGAGGCGATTCGGGCGGAGAGCGGGTTTTCCCATTACACGCTGGGCGACGTGGGGCCGTTGCCGTTCCTGCACTTCATGGGCCCGGTGGAGCAGGTGGCGGACGACGCCTATCAATCGCGCTCGGCAACCTACGTGCATCCCGGCGTGATCTGCCGCAGCACCACCGGCACGGGCACTTCAGCGCGGCTCGCGCTGATGAACTACGAGAACCGAATCAGGCCGGGGGACCGCCTGGAGACGATCTCGCTGCGCGAGACGGCGTTCATCGGCGAGTTCACCGGAGTCCGGCAGGAAGGCGTGCACGAGGTCGTCGAGAACAACATCACCGGCAGGAGCTACGTGCTCGCGCGCTCGGAAATCGTTATCAACTGCGACGATCCCCTCGTAGAGTGCACCGGGCTGCGGCACATCCTCACCGACGACCCGATACCGGTGCGCATCCCGGACTGACGAGTGTCAGCCTGAGCGGCAGGACCTGTGAAGCGCCAGTGCCTATTGGGCGCCGTTGTTGCCGGGCCGCATGCGCGTGAGTATCGCCTGTGCCCCGTCCGCGATGAGCTGGGCATCCATGCCCACCGTGACAAACCGGAATCCCTGGTCGATCATCCGCTTGGCGTACGACGTCGAGCCGGTGTGAATGCCAGCGACCACGCCATGCTCCGCGGCCTTGGCCCGAGTATGCTCGATGGCCTCCACCACCTCCGGCTCCTCCGGGTCCATGCCCGGCGGGTAGCCCAGGGCGCTGGAGAGGTCCGCCGGGCCGATGTAGACCGCGTCCAGGCCCTCGACGGATAGGATGTCGTCGAGGTTGTCCAGGGCCCGGCGGGTCTCGATCATGGCGAAACGCACGATGGTGTCGTCGGCGTGGCGGACGTAGTCGGAGCCCGCATAGAGCGTCGCGCGCAGCGGCCCGAAGCTGCGGTTGCCGCGCGGGGGATAGCGTGTGGCGGACACGAAGCATTCGACGTCCGCGGCGGTCTCGATCATCGGGCAGATGACGCCGTAGGCGCCCGCGTCCAGCACCCGCATGACGATGCCCGCGTCCAGCCAGGGAATGCGTACCACGGGGGCGGTGTCTCCCGTGGAGATCGCCGTCAGCATGGCGACCGTGACCTGAAAGTCTGCCAGGCCGTGCTGCATGTCGACGGTCAGGCAGTCCCAACCCTGGTGGCTCATCAGCTCGGCGGAGAAGCCGTCCGGAATGAGCAGCCAGCCGTTGACGGCCGCCTCGCCCCGTTCCCAGCACTGGCGGATGCGATTCGCGCGCATGGGCAACCCTCCTGATTTCGTTGTCTGCTGGCCGCCCGCGCGGCTACCCGCGCCCGCGGGAGACCCGGGCGAGGGCGTGCATGGCGTCGCGCACGGCATCGCTTCGGCACAGCGACTGGTATCGAGCATACAGCGTATCGCAGGCGGCCGCGTTGCCGGAATCCGGCTCGAAGCGCGTCGCGGAGCGCGCGCCGAAGCGTCGGGTGCCATCGGTGAAGTCCGCCGCCCGCCCGCCCGCGACGGCACCGTGGATGGCCGCGCCCACAGCGGTGGCGTGCTCGATTTCGGGTACCTCCACGGGTCGTCCGAGGGCGTCGGCCATGATCTGGACAAGCAGCGGATTGTTCCGCGCCAGGCCGCTGGTCATCAGGATGCGCCGGATGGGCAGGTCACCGTCCTCCAGCAGATCGGCGACGCTGCGCGCGCCGAAGCACAGCGCCTCCAGCAGCGAGCGGTAGATGTCCACCGGGCGGGTGGCGGTGGTCAGTCCGAGCAGCAGGCCGCTGAGGGAACCGTCGGCGAACGGCACGCGATTGCCGCTCCACCAGTCGAGCGCGAGCAGCCCGGCGTCGCCGGGCCGCAGCTCCGCGGCCTCGCGGTTGAAGCGCCCGAAAGCTTCCTCGGGACGGCTGTCCGGGGCGAACGAGCGCACGAACCACGCCAGTGTGTCGCCGAAGCCGGCCTGACCCGCCTCGTAGCACCACAGGCCGCGGATGGAGCCGTCCCTGGCCACTCCCTCGATACCCGGCGGCAGCGGCTGGAAGCGGTCGTTCAGGTAGAGGTAGACCGCCGAGGTGCCGAGCGCCCCCACGAGGCTGCCGGGTGCGACCGCGCCCACGGCGGGTAGCACAACGTGGGAGTCGATCACCGCCACCGCCACGGTGGCCGGTCCCTCGATGCCGGTGCGCCGCCGCCACTGGGCCGTGAGCCCGCCCGCCGGGGAGCCGATGGCGAGGGGCGCGCTCAACCGCTCCGCTAGCGCTGCAACGACGCCGTCGGGATAGCCGTCGTCGTGGGAGTACTGGGCCTTGTAGGCGGCGAACCCGAGGCTACGGGCCTCGACGCCGCTGAGCCGCCACACCAGCCAGTCGCCGGCCTCGATGAAGCGCTCGCTGGCAGCCCAGGTGCGCGGCGCCTCCTCGGCGATCTGTGCCGCCTTCGCGAGCAGCCATTCCGCCGAGACCCGGCCGCCGAAGTTGTCCAGGAACGCGCCGCCCCGGCGGTTGATGGCGTCGGCCTGGGGCTGGGCGGCGCGGTGCTTCCACAGCTTCACGTAGGCGTGAGGATCGTCGGGGTAGAGCACGGACAGCGCCTCTCCCGACGCCGTCGCCGGCATCGGCGAACTGGCGGTAAAGCCGACGCCGATGGACTCGATCACCCGTCCCCGGCCGAGCACGGTCAGGATGTCCTCCGCCGCCTGCAGATAATCAGCGGCGTTCTGCAGTGCCCAGTCGCGGGGCAGCGGCGCGCCCGTCCCCGGATTGCGGTCGATGATGCCGTGGGCGTAGGGATGGACGCGGGAGCCGCACTGCTCCCCCGTCTCCGCGTCGATCAGCACGCCGCGCGCGGATTCGCTGCCGTAGTCCAGGCCGACCAGATAGCGTGCAGCCATCACGCCTCCCTGTGGGCTTCGCCGTCCGTCATACCTACATGGCGGCCGGTGCGCGCGCAACCGCGTCGGTGGTCGGTACCTCGCGGCTTCAGTCCGGGGCGCGCCAGGCGGGGGAACGGTCCTTGTCCACGACGACGCGGTGGCTCGCTCCCGCCATGAGCCCGAGCCCGCCGCCCATCACGGCGCCGTTGCCCCAGCACAGCAGCGGCCTGTCGAAGGTGTGGATCATCTCGTCGAGCCGGTACTCCGAGGTGTAGAAGCGCTCGACCGTATCCACCTCACCGGTATCCCCGGAGAGTACCACCCGTCGGATGGACACGACGTCGCCGCCCGCGCAGAAACCCCGTTCGCCGGCACCGTCCAGCACCACGCAGACGACCTCCGGCCGCTGCTGCCACCGCTCCAGCTGACTGCTCAGTAAATTCACCATGTCCTGCGTCAAGGCATTGATCGAGCGAGGCATATTGAGTCGTGCGAAGGCGACGATATAGCCGTAGCGCGCGGTTCTTTCCTCGAAGAGCACCGCGGGTGTGGGCATTGGGCGTTCCTCCCGTCCGGCTTTCCTTACTGAACAGTATGTTGCGTCGCGACATGTCTCCGCCTTGACACCCGCGGCGCGCTGGCCTAGCTCTAGAAGGTAAGCGCTTACCTCAATGAAATAAAGCGTAGACGAGTGGGAGGAGCTGTGGACATCAATCTGCTGGTCGATGCCCGGAACACCCTGGGCGAAGGCCCCCTCTGGGATACCCGGGAGGAGCGGCTCTACTGGATCGACAGCCTCGGCAACACGGTGAACCGATGCGACCCCAGCGGCGGCGACCGCCGCACGTGGAACGTTCCGGAGAACATCGGCTCCCTCGCGCTGAGGGAGAAGGGTGGGGGTGTGGTGGCTCTGCGTACGGGGTTTCACTTTCTTGATTTCGATTCCGGCGAGTGTGAGCCGATCGTGGACCCTGAGG
>Ga0102944_1002154_pt1 | contig 11867 bp, 13 predicted proteins | sample SalPonD_shore_MG_FD_78172 | JGI IMG/M metagenome (GOLD analysis project Ga0102944, IMG submission 78172) | Salt pond soil microbial communities from South San Francisco under conditions of wetland restoration - Salt Pond MetaG... | ecosystem: Environmental > Aquatic > Marine > Intertidal zone >... | reverse complement strand
GCAGCGCATGGTGGCGGCGGATGAGCTTCTCCTCCACCAGCTTCACCGGGGCCTGCTCCAGGTCCATGGAGGAAACGTCGAACAGCGGAATGCCGAACTCGTTCGAGGCGATCTCGGCCACCTGGGCGCTGTCGGCCAGGTTGTTCTGGACCAGGTAGCTGACGAAGGGAATCTGCTGCTTCTGCGCCTCCTCGTGGGCCTGGCGCACGGCCTGCTCCGCCACGACTCCGTCGGAGACGAGGCGGCGGGCGAGGCCCGTGAGATTCACGGCGGTGGCGCCCCTGACAGCCATTCAGTTATCCCCCAGGGTAAAATCCTTACGGTCCAACAGTTTAGACCAAAAAGCTCAAATGTGGAATTAGGAACTCTTTGAGGGCAGTATAACGCCATAAGGACGATCAATCCGTGAGAGCCATGTCACGTTTCCAGGGGCGACTCAACAGCGAAATCCTTGCGCCAATTGGTCACAAGCAATGCCTACTTCCCGCTGCTAGGCCAGTGCCGGGTCGGTGCGGGAGATTGCCAACACTCGCTGTATGGCGCCGCTCCGTTCGTTCCCCCGCCAAGCGACTCTAGCGCACCCGATGTGGCTTGACTCCCTAATCCAGACTCTCCGAGCAGACCTGAGACCGGATACCACGCGCGGTAGGTTGGTTAGATCCGCCGGGATGACCGCTGCACTCAAAGCTGCTGGAACGGCAGTTGTTTTCGTGGGAAGCCTATTCTATGCCCGAATGCTCGGGCCGCATGGTTACGGTCTATTTGCATTCGTCACCGCCTGCACCATGATTTCCACGCTTGCCGCTGGCCTCGGTCTACCGCAATACCTGGTGAGAGAGGGGGCGCGGCAGCACGGATCCCTGAGAAGCCTTATGACAAAAGCCGATGCGATGGCCGGCCCCACCGGCGCCGCCGCCGCAACGGTTCTGGCGTGCATATCATTGCTTCCGGAAGCGGCGGATGCCCGCGCACTATTCCTAATTGCGGCTCCTCTACCCGTGATTTCGAACCTGCGTGGTATCCGGCAGGGACTACTGCAATCCCAAGGGCGCGTCGCAACAAGCCAGTGGACTTCTTACGTGGGAACGCCGATCGCCGTGCTCGCCGCATCAGGTGTAATTTGGTTATGGGGCGGACAAATCACACCCAGCTTGCTAATGGTCTTGACGCTGACCGCCACGGCGCTGGGACTTCTCGTCAATCACAGTCAGTTGCTGGGCCTGATGCGCCGCATGACGCAAGCCGCACACGGGCAGATCGATGTGCGGCAAGCGCTGACTTTTGCATCGCTTGGAATAATGTTCCTCCTTAACAGTCGCACCGACCTGATTATGCTTGGAGCTATCAAGGGCGCGCGAGAGGCCGGCATCTACGCCGTAGCTGCACGCTCCGCTGAACTTGTTTCGTTCTTTTTGATGGCTGGTAATGCCGTACTTGCGCCGCAAATAAGCCGGCTTCACGGTAGGGGCGACCTGTCCGGATTGCAGCGCCTGCTCTTTGGTGCATCACGGAGAGTTATCGTGCTAACGCTACCATTTGCGCTCATACTCGGTGTTCTGGCCGATCCGTTGCTTGGAGTCTTTTACGGGGCTCCGTTCGCTGCCAGCGCCCTACCACTCCAGATCCTCATTCTCAGCCAGATTGTAAACGTCACTGCCGGGCCGACGGGTAAACTTCTCACGATGACCGGTCATCAGAGGCTCGCGGCCTATTGTGTCGGTGCTGCATGTGCGACCAATATAGCGCTCAATCTTCTCTTGATACCCATCCTCGGAGCGTCTGGTGCAGCAATTGCAACTGGTATTAGTCTTGTGACATGGAATGCCCTGCAATGGTTCTTTGTCCGCACGAAGCTCGGCTTGCGTCCAAGCTTAATCGGGGCTTGAAAGACCGCCCATGCAATATTGTCTGCAATTAGCCCGTGATCGTGCACAGCTTTTCGCATAGACTTCAACAGTTGCGGTTTCCCTACGCAGCCTACATGGATAGGCACAAGTGCATTTTTATTCATATTCCACGAACGGGCGGCTCTACGATTCGGACCCTCCTGGGTGCGCCCGTACCTGGAAGAATGCATTTGCCATGGTCAATTTACCGCCAGGCAAATCCGAAAAAGTTTGACGATTATTTCAAGTTTGCCTTCGTCAGACATCCGCTTGAAAGAGTCCTCTCAGCCTACAGTTATCTACTGGCAGGAGGAAACGGAAAAGGAGATTTGGCCGCAGCGGGACTGATCTCGCAATTCGGCTCTTTTGACACCTTTGTCCGAGACGGTCTACTTAACGGTACCTTTCTTAATCATGTGCTATTTGTGGCACAGTCTTACTTTGTCTGCGATTACTCTGGCGCAATCAAGGTTGACTTCTTGGGGAGAATGGCGTCATTTGGGGCTGACTGTCGCGAGATATGTTCCAGGCTTTCGCTTGCGCGAGAGGTACCACATTGCAACGCTAGTCGTCGCGAAATTGGAATAGGTGCAAAGGTGAACCGGGAACCCAAGCGCATAATTGAGCAAATCTATCATCGTGACTACGTGGCCTTTGGCTATAAGTAGGCGGTCTACGTCTGCCGCCAGATCGAGTTGGGTGGCCGCTGCAATGATTCGAGAGATCGGCACGGCCGAAAAGCCAGGAAATGCTAAGGCAAGGGCCACAGATGGCGAATAGCAGAATCATAGTGAGTGTTACTACTACGGCCTCACGCCTGCGGCTTCTATATCATGCCTTGCAGTCACTCTTTCTCCAGACTGTCAACCCCGATCTTTTGCTGGTCAATGTTTCGGACCATCCGTATCTGCAAGACCAAGGTATTATGGAATTGCCCGGCTGGCTGAAGGATGATCGGATTACAGTTAACTGGGAGCGAAATACTGGACCCTACAGGAAGCTGATTCCAGCGCTCTCGTTTGCCGATGACTCCGATCTTGTCGTGACGGCTGATGACGACATTCTCTACGGGCCAAATTGGCTCGCTTCTCTTGTAAAGCTGGCCAAGCTCAACAGTGATGTGATCATCAGCGCCAGAGCTCGCCAGATGAGGCGAACAATACTGGGTGGCTGGCAGAATTATGCCCACTGGCCGTTGGTTAAGACCCGAACCACGGGACTGCACCTGCTGCCCACTGGCGGTGCGGGGGTCGTCTATCGCAAAGAACTGCTTGATCTCGAATTTCTTGGTAATTCAGAATTTTTGAAGATTGCGCCGACAGCGGACGACCTGTGGTTCCGGATGGCAAGCTTGAGGCTCCGGGTTAACGTATTGGTAGATCCGGCGATTGACAGCGACAGCATCTACCTGCCGCACACAAAGAGGCTGTACGGTTTGAATGCTCGTACAGGCCGCCTGGGCTTTTGGCGCAAGTCGTATGAGAGGACGGTTGGGAAGGCGCGCGACTGGTTGGGCGTACCGGTCACGAGCAACGATATTGCGTGGCGGAAGCTCGTCCGCTTTTCTGATAATGGTCAAAGTCGCCAGTCGTGAGAATTAAGGCGAACTGAACCCGAAGCCGCCGGGGAACATAGGCATGGTTAGTCCGGATGGGCCAATTGAAGGCTATATTAAGGCTTTCACCGAGTTTAGGCGCCTGGTATTGAATTTAGCGGCCGAGAAAGTGCGCATCTGTCCGGCGGGTCGTCAATGGGCGCATTGCCAATGCTCAACCGTTTTGACATCACAAAGAATCGTTAAGTCGAACTCAGCACGAGGTGCCGACGTGGTTGCTCCGTCCGTCATCTCCAACGCCATCGCTAGCGTGCCGTCTCCGCATGAGCTCGGAATCGTGCATGAAGCGTGCGAAAGCCAGCTTGATTAACAGATTATCCTCGCGGTCACGTATACGGCTCATGGAATGACAAGACTCCCTTTTGTCTCCATAATCATTCCCACCTATCGCGATTGGGACAGGCTCAGAATCTGTCTTCAAAGGCTGTCTCGCCAGACCTACCCGGCAGATCGGATTGAAGTCCTGGTGATTGACAATGAAGTTGGGGCCGCCTCTCCGGATGTCACGAAGTTCAGGATGGGCAACCTCACCCTGCTCTCGGAACCCCAACCCGGCTCTTACGCCGCCCGAAACAGGGGGATTGCCACAGCCAGGGGAGAAGTGCTGGCTTTCACCGATTCGGACTGCATTCCGGATCCGACCTGGATAGAACGAGGCGTCAACGAGCTTATCGAGCACCCGGAGCCTGCGAGGATTGGTGGCGGAATAGACCTCGTTTTCGACAATGAATTGACGTTGAGCACTGCAGAAATCTATGAAAAATATTGCGCCTTCCCCCAGGCCAGATACATCGCACGGCGCGGCGCATGCGTAACCGCCAACATGTTCGCGTGGAAATGGGTGTTCGACCGGGTGGGCTACTTTGATACCCGCATGCTTTCCGGCGGCGACATGGAATGGGGACGCCGCGCCGAGGCCTCTGGCTACAGGATTCTTTATGCACCATCGGTAAAGGTGACCCACCCCGCACGCGGTTCCTACGGGGATCTGAGAAAGAAAGCGCGGCGCGTGGGCAGTGGATCCTACCGCCCGACAATACGTGGATTCATTCGCGCGCACGTGGCGATTATACTGGCGCTGATTCCGCCAATCGGCCAAGCCGTCGAAATAAGCCGCAAAGAAGGTCCGTTGCGGGAGAAGCTGCTCGCGCTGCTCGTTCACATGGACATGCGGATGACGCGGGCCTGGTCGAGACTCAAGGCGGCGTACACCGGAGGCAGGAGTCGAACCTGACCGGGATTACCCCGCGGCGCGCGAATGTGACCGAGGCTGTCCGTTGACCAAGATATCAGTTGTCATCCCGACGAGGGACAGGTGGGATCTGGCGACGCGAGCTATCAACAGCGCCGCGGCGCAGTCGTTACGGCCCACCGAAATCATCGTAGTGGATGACGGCTCCCGGGAGTCCATCCCGGCGGTTGCGGCGAAGGCAGGCGGTGCCATGCTAAAAGTCGTGCGCTATGAGCCGGGCGTCAATGCGGCGCATGCCCGCAACGTCGGATTCCGGCAGGCGTCGTGCGAGCTGGTCGCATTTCTGGACAGCGACGACCAGTGGCGAGAGGATCACTTGATCGGCGCGGCTACGGCGTTTCGTGACTCGCGGGTTTTGGGCGTCATCGGGGCCTACTCGGCCTACTACGGCGATGACGCCACGGTTGACATGCGCTCCACCGGGCAGCCTGGCAGTGGGGCGTTCGGCATGCTCGAGTACCTGTTCATCGAGGGCGGGCTGTGCCGAACATCCACCATGGTGATTCGCCGGGAAGCGTTGGACGTGGTGGCATTCGACGAGACGTTGGCGAAGCACCAGGACTGGGATCTTGGGATCAGGCTCGCGGATCACGGCGGCCTGTTTTACAACGATCGTTGCAGCGCGGTCGTGGATTGCACGGCGCCGTCCAGGATCAGTCACAACGTCAACCTCGAGGCCTCATTCAAGTTCCTGGATAAGCACAAGAAAGCCATGAGCCACCAGGTTCGCAACGGCTTCCTGGTGAGAGTGGCGAAGAGCGCCGCTATGAGAGGCAACGGAAGGGCCGTACGGGAGTTGACGTTGCGTGCCAGGCGTCCCTTCGGGTGGCGAATCGGCATGCGCTTGCAGGGGTTGCGTCTGATCGCCGCCTGGCCCCGGTTCGGTCGGTGGCTTGCCTGTGGGTATCTCGTATTGATCCGGCTTCGCAATTTTTCGCGGCGGGCCACCGCACGGATCTCTTCCAGGCGTTGGCGTCGTTCCATGAGCCGCAAAGGCGCCTCGCGTCGCCAAGATCGCCCCTAGACGATGTCGAGACTATTCTACGTTTCCCGGACTTACCCCTTCTCCAGAGCGGGATGGAGGCGCATGACCAGACAATCAGTAACGGTAGGTGTGCAGAGATGGCGGCCGAGAATGAAGCCGCCAATCACCTGGATCGCATCACCGCTGCACCCAATCACATCGGGATTGAATTGTCTGGTATGCGAAACTACCTTGGAGATTGCTTGGAATGGATGACCCTTGCGAATTGCAATGGCATTCCAGAACATGGAGCCCGGATGCGCAGGCGCGTCAAGGCTGCGAGGCTCAAGTCCGGAACGGTAGCCAGTTGCCAGGCCGTGCACTTGAAAGATTTCCCGTGCCGGCCCCTTGGCTAATTAATATACACGACCTCATTGATCGGCGATCCGACTTTATCGGAGGCGCGTCGTTTAGTAAGTACGAAATCGCGCATGGCCAACCAGTTTTGTCACAGGCCTGCCACCACCAGGGTCAGTTAAATAGTCGAGCATCAAATGGCAAAAAAATTAGCGATCAGATTCGACGTAGATACTGAATTGTGCCTTCGCGCGGGATTGCCACGATTGCTGGAACTTGCAGACCGCCTTTCAACCAGGTTCACCTTCTTTATCAACCCCGGCAGAGCTATCAGGCGTCGGGACATATTGGGGGCGTGGCCTGGAAAAACGCCGGTGAAAGCTGAAAGGCTGTCCACAATTACCAAAATGGGCGTACTTGAGAGCCTCCGGATTGTCATGGTCAATCCCCGTACCCTTCCCAACCATGGAAATGTCCTGAGGGAGGCGGTCGATCAAAATCATGAAATTGGACTCCACGGAGGGCGCAATCATGGCGAGTGGGCGCGGTTGGCGTCGACCTGGAGTTCTGCTCGTCTCGTGGAAGAAGTGGATTACGGTATTCGAGCATTCCAACGTGCGCACCTTGGTGTTCCGCAGTTATTTGCCTCCCCAGGGTGGAACTCGCCATCCGAGCTATTACCAGTTCTTGCTGCGAGGGGGTTTCGCATCCTGGCGGACTCGCATGGTCCGACAGGCCGGGCAAAACGAAATGCCGGCGGTCTGATCCGTGCGCATACCTCCATTTCCGGCGAACCAGGAGGTGTTGGGTACCTTGAGCATATGAGGGCTAATCGCGCGAGTGACCGCAAGATCCGGGCCGACTTCATGAGCCGGCTTGACGCTGAACAAGGCGACTATGCCTGCATTTATGATCATCCATTCTACGCTGGCCGACATGAAATTGACCTGCTTGCGACCTTGATCGGGGAAGCGCGAGCTGCGGGTTGGGGCGTGGTGCCGCTAAGCGAGGCAGTCCGATCCGAACCGCATCCTCAATAGCCAATCGCCCGGCTCAGGTCCTGATATTGCGCAAGCTCTGTTTCAATTTCACTCGGGTCCGGGAGACTGGCCCCTTTTGGAAGGCCATCCGATCTATCGCCGCGATTGACCCGCGGAAGATGAAAGGCGAACTGGTCCATGTGCCTGGACCACCCGATATCGAGGAACGAGGAAACGCGTTCTAAAGCGCCCCCCGGGTTTCTTGCCAGGTCTTCGAGCCGCAGCGGGAGACATCGCTCCGGTCTTTCCTGCGTAAAGCGCAGCAGGCGTTCTTGCAACGCAGCCCACTGGAATACGACCGTTTCCACCAGCGAACCATCTACATGCGCTCGCCAGCCCTCTGGAAGGGGCAAATTCCAACGGGTGTATGGATATCCCCTGATATTGAGCTCGACAGGTAGTTGGTAGGTGAAGAAGCGAGAGGGGTGAAGCCATGCCCCGGCCATCGAGCGTACGGTGTCCTCAGGATTTCGGACAATGTGAATGTACTGGGCGTCGGGAAATACGCAGTCAAGCAAATTCAGCCAACAGGCACTGTGCACGGATTTCTCCGCAAGTCGTCCCCGTCCTGTAACACGGGTGAGCCAAGCTGTGAATGCGAGCGTCCCATACGCAGTACGGGCGAGGCGGTTGGTGATTTCGCCCTGGTTCGCGCGGGTGCCTATCTGCCGAGCGTCCAGATGTCGCCACAGCCAGGCGGGAAGGCACCGACGACGAATCCGGCCCCGTATGGACTGCAGCACCTTCTCATTAGGGGCATCATGGAACCAACCCTCGCCGCGCCAATCACTGAGAGCCGGGTGCGTGAACCGACTCCAGACCGACTTGGCTTCCCTTGCCGTGGCGACGAACCCGGGTTGCGCGCGCAGGATTCGCTGGAGGAGGGAGGTGCCGGACCGGGGAACCCCCAGCACGACGACCGGCCTTCTTTGCTTAAATGTCCCTGTTGCAGTCATTGGTTGACTATCAACCATTTGCAGATAAGCCGTGAAGGTGACTGACCCTCCAATTCAGGTCGAAGGCCCCGTAGTCGAGACTCGATTTTCTTCAGAACCTGCTCCCAGTCACTGGACTTGCCCGATGAAAGCAGTTCCGCGTTCGTTCCCAATCCTTCCAGACGTTCTGAGCGTTTTCTCGCAAGCAGCGTGGGCACGCTCAGATAGTGGAGTTCCTCCTGATTGCTGCCGCCATCGGTGAGGACCAAGCGCGCTCCGGACAATAGTCGAATAAAGGAGGTGTATTTCATCCTGTCACGCAGGTTGATGTTGACGTCGCTTCGCAGCAACTTCCCCGATTCGGATCGCTCGATACGGCGCCTGGTGGCTGGATGCAAAACCACCTCGACCTTCAGGCGCCTGGAAATGCTGACGATGGTCTCCACGATGTGCCGAAATCGCTCTTCGGAGGCGAGATTTTCAAAGCGATGGATTGAAACTACGCAGTAAGGTTCGGAAATATCCCGGGCTGTCGGATCAGTGTTGTTGTCCAGAGCGTACCGGACCGCATCGAGCAAAGTGTTGTTACCCGTATCCACGATCTCAGCCCTGTACTTTTGCATGTTCGCAGCCGCCCACTCACCAGGGCAGAAAGCAATATTCGAGAGCCGAAACACCAGAATGCGGGTGAGTTCCTCCGGAAAGGGTTCGCGCAGGCTAAACGAGCGAAGCCCGGACTCAACATGAGCAACCCGACATCGATTGAGCCGGCCCCCAATTGCACCAATCAGCGTCGAGAGCGTGTCCCCATGAATAATGACCAGACCCCGCCCGCCGAGAGGCGACCGCAGTAGCGCTCGCCGCGAAACTGAAATTCGCCAAAGCGCGCGAAAAAACCAGGGGATGATTCTGTTAAGACTGTCTGACTCGCTCGGTGTCGTCAATTCGGTCGGTTTGGTAGCTACCCGAAAATCAACGAGCAAGTCCTGCATGGTGACGAAGTGCTGTCCGGTAAACAGCAGGCGATATTCGATTTCGTTTTGTTCGAATTCGCGAAGAACCGGCGCCATCTTAATCAGTTGGGCGCGAGTCCCAATTATGACTATGGGAAACTGTTTCGGCGTGGGCTCGGCGTCACTCACTGGAGCTGGGATTGTTGACTCAACCTTGGCGATCCGGCTTGGATTGATAAAGGAGGGAAGTAACCTGTTCCGACAGCAGTCCCATCAGAAAGACTATTACCGAAGTGAGGAACAGCAAAGCGCCCATGTTGGTGAAGCGGTTCTGCGTCCAGTAGGTAAATAGGTAATATCCAAGGCCTGTGGCAAACAGCAGGGCGCTCAAGGGGAAGAATACCTTGAGAGGCGAATACAGCGTGCCGACCTTGAAGATGATGAGCAGGAATCGCACGCCGTCTCGAAAAGGGGAAATATGGCTTTTCCCCACCCTCGGTTCCAGGCGGATCGGCACATAGCGCACGGCGTAGCCAGCCCGGAAGAATGCCATGGTCAAGGTCGTGGGATAGGAGAAACCGTTCGGGAGTAGATGCAGGAAATCCAGGGCCTTGCTCCTTTTGAAAGCGCGCATGCCGGACGTGAGATCGGGTACCTTGTGGCCGACCATCCAGCCCGCAAAGCGATTGTAGATCGTATTGGCCAGCCGGCGGCTGCTACTCGCCTGTGCACCGGTGCTCCTGGCTCCGACGGCCATCTCGAAGCCTTCGTCCAGGGCTTCGAGCAGCGGCGGAATGTCCTCCGGCCGGTGTTGGCCGTCGGCGTCCATGCAAACCACGATTGACGTGTCCGCCGCGCGAATGCCCGCTTTGATCGCGGCCCCATTGCCCATGGAATAGGGATGCGACATGACTGTGGCGCCTTCCGCGCGGGCGATGGCGGCGCTGTCGTCCGAGGAACCGTCGTCCATCACCAGGATGGCGGCCCCCGGGAGATGTTCCCTGATGCCGGAAATCAATGCGCCAATGGACCGGGCCTCATCCTTGCAGGGGATGATGACGCTGACGTCGGACGTTTTCATGGCTGTGGTCCGGCTCATCGATTGTCCCAGTTGCCCTTGATCGTCAAGCAATGCTCATGCCGTGTAGTGCCGCGGCATACCGCGTTGTGCCTTTGGCGGCGAACGCTTGCCTGGCCCGCGGCACGGGAGCTCCTCAGGGAGGCGCGCTTCCATCTTCGTCGTCCTCCCCGGCGTGAGCGGTTTCCGCCAGATAGGCCCGGAATTGCTCGATCGCCTGTTGCTGCCGCAGATCCCAGGCATTTTGCACGCTTTCCAGCGTCTTGAGGATTTCAGCGGCCCGGTCCGGCTTGTCGAGGCTGGTGGCGAGCTGGAAGGCGAATACGCCGATCGGAAACTCCCGCTCGCTGTCATAAAACGCCTGCAAGGCCTGCGGAAAAGCCCGGTCAAGCTGGCCCGAGCGGGCCAGTAGTCTCGCGGCATCATAGCGCGGGCGCCAGACTTCGCGGCGCGAGTCGGGTTGTTCCGAGTCTTGCAACCAGAGCAGCAGGCCGTCCGCGATCCGGTCCAGGTTGTCGATCGGGCATTCGGCCCTCTCCAACTGACTCGTGAGCTTGTCCAGCGCGTCGCGCTCGAGTCGGGTGATCTCGGCGTCCGCCTGCGAGCGGAACTTGCCGATGAGTTTCGCCGGAATGGCCTGGCCGGTGCCACAGAACGCCATCATGCTCCAGACGCTCGCCGCGCCCTTCGAGCGAGGCGCCAAATGGGGCTCCGCCTTGTGGATCTGGACCAGGGCCTCGATGATCGAGCCTTGCTCGATTGCCAATGTCGCCGCTTCGGTGTGGGCGCGTACCGAGTCCGGATTGTTCCTCAGCTCGGCCGCGACCAGCAGTTCCTGGGAACTCCAGTCCCGGGAGCGGGCGAAGGTGGCTCCCCAGAGGATCAGGAGACCCGCGCCGAGCAGGGCGATCAGGGTGCGGCGAAAGCCCGCGGAAACGCGGGGAAGCCGAGCGGATACTAGCTGCGCGACGCCCACCACGGCGATCAGCAGCCCCACCGAGGGCAAGTAGTTACGGTGCAGGAAGGCCAGCTCCAGCGGCACGATCGTGGACTCCATCAGGTGGCCGCCCAGGAACAGCAAAACGCCGGTAATCAACAGGGGAGCCCCGCGCCGCGCGAGCCAGGCCATGCCGAGCAGGCCCGCCCAGGCCGCGATGGACAACAGGGTGGCCGGCGGCGAAAGCAGCCCGTGGGAAACCGCCACGTCATCGCGGAACACGCTCAGGGCTGGCGGGGTCGGGACCAGGACCGCCCCGGCGTACTGCCAGAGCACCCGCGCCTCGGTCAACAGCCTCTCGCCCATGCTGAAGGGCCGCGAGGCGTACCCGCCGGTGATGAATCCCGGGTCAATGATCATGGCCAGCAGCCCCGCCGCGATGGGCAGGGCCACGGCCAGGACGAGAAAGGCCTTCACGGCGGACGGCCTGCGCTCGCCGCGGTACATGCCCAGCTCCAGGGCGCCGCAGAGCAGCGGCAGCAACAGCGCGTTCTCCTTGGCCAGCGCGCCGGCGGCCGTCAGGGCGGGAACGCCCAGCAGGATCATCCAGCCACCGTGCCGGCGGCCCCCGGCGATGCGCGCCCGGCCGGCCAGGTAAAGCCACAGGCCCGCGAGCATGAACAGGGCCGCGAGCTGCGCCATGCGCTGGACGACGTAGAAAACCGTGGCCGCGTGGATCGGGAGCAGGAGCCACCAGACAGCCAGGCCGATGGCGAGCCAGCCGGCGTTCGACCGAAGCCGGTGGTCCAGCGCGAACAGGCAGCGGGCAAGGCCGGCGACCAGCTCCGCG
>Ga0102944_1002152_pt1 | contig 11872 bp, 8 predicted proteins | sample SalPonD_shore_MG_FD_78172 | JGI IMG/M metagenome (GOLD analysis project Ga0102944, IMG submission 78172) | Salt pond soil microbial communities from South San Francisco under conditions of wetland restoration - Salt Pond MetaG... | ecosystem: Environmental > Aquatic > Marine > Intertidal zone >... | reverse complement strand
CCCATCCTTGATCTTCATATGCCTGTCTATAATCTGGAAAGTTTGTATTTAGATAAGTCCAAGACGGAAATTCAAACCCTGTTCCAAAAAGCATTTTTGACGGAAAAAATGGATATTTCATTTGTGCATCATTATCGTATTGATCACCAAGTGATTGTTGAGCATCAACTGTTGATCTTGACCATCTTGTTAGAAGCGAAAAATTTGGATTAGAGTTGCTACTAAAATACTGTTGTCCAGAAATCAAAGTTCCGTCTTTATTTGTTCCTTCACCTTCGGTTCCTTCTGTATGTGCAGTAGCATCATCAGTATCAAACAATCTTTGTCTTCCCCAAGATGTAAAACTTTCACCCGTTAATAAATGCATGGTTGCATGTTTAGCCCAAACAGTAACTGTATTTGGAGCAACGTCATAATGAATTAACTCTCCATTACGATAAGCCATTATTTCTAATTTGCCTTTAAGCTCTTTGAGTATGCTCATTAACTTCTCCTGAGTTATTGCGTGTTATTATCATTTCTAAATTATCTTGGAATGCAAAGGGAGCTTTGTCAGCCCCCTTCTTATCTTCCTTTTCTTTATCACGCATTATTTTTTTTGCTGTTTCAAAAATATTGTCTTTTAACATATACCTTCAAGCTTATCTTTACAATTTATTAGACATCTGGACAATAATTTGTTGGAGTTAGAAATGGTTGTGGGCTATTATTATCTAAAATCCCCATTTCAATTAACTTCTCTTTATTTTCATAATAAATTACAAGAGTGGTTTCTAATTTATCTCTATTAAATGATACTTCTTCAGTATTATAATTTTGATATTCTCCAGAGCCAACTGAAACATCAGACCGATATAATTTTTCTGTAAAATTAGTTGCAGTGATAGGAACAGCGCCATTACTATAATTATATCCATTTGAAAAACTATAAGAAAAAGTAGGTTGTGAGTTCCACGTACTAAGATGATATCTGGGTTTTTCTGGAAAAATTGCTGCTCCAATTACTCCAATATTAGATTGATCCGCTCCAATTTTTTTTGCATAAGAAGTTCCTCGTTCTGTAAAAACAAACTCTCTTACTTTTTCTTGATCAATTAACCAGCCTGGAACAACTATACTACTATTAGAATTGATAATATACCCAGTTGAATTATGTGGATCTTCGTGTTTAGCATTAATAACATTAAGACCATCAACTGATATAACAGCCAAAACTCTGTTATAAGAACTGTTCTCAATTTTAATTGAGAATATTGAATCCTTTCTTGCTTCTATCCATTTTTTGCCATTTCGATAATCATCAAAAATGGGAATAGGATTACCATTAACAAGAATTCTCATACGATACATAAATTTCTCCTTGCGCCTTTGGCGACTTATTTTATTTAATACTTTTAACAAAAGTATTCATTTTTATTATATATGTATTAAGGATTTGATTGCATTTTTAAAACATTAAATAAGAATGGAAATCTAAAATTTTTCATTCTCTGTGGTTCAGCATATATTTGAACAAAACCCATAGAATATAGTTGATTTTTATATAATGGAATATCTAATGTTAATATTGTTTTTGTTTCATAAGTTGATCCATTTAATACTGTTACTGAATTTGCATCAATAACTTTAAATGTTCCACTATTCCTAAAATCTCCCGTTGCCTTTGTTTCTATAAATACAATTGGCTTATTAAAAAGAATTAAATCTTCTTGACTTGAAGAAAAATTAACAACCTTTTCCAGCCTAAATCTATTTCCTTGAATATCAACTTGTAGAACCTCTAAATCAAAAATATTATTCGGTCTATAAATTTTCATTCCAACTTTTATTAAATTAATAGCGTTAGTTAATTGCCAGTATTGAGGATTAAGAACAGAGTCTCCTGTTCCATCATAACCTTGAATACAAATAAATGTATTACCACTATCTTTTACAAGATCGCCCTCTGTATATACCGCTGGAGACCAAGCAGGGGCTATAATATTATTATAATCAATGTTTGTAACCCATTCAGACCCATCTGTAAAATCTCCAATTAAATCAGATACTTGGCTCTCTTTTGTAAGATTTTCAAAAAATTGAAATCTTCTTTCATTATCTATTATTTCTATTTCAGCATGGCTACTTCCATTGTCTGCTGTTATTTTATTTATCACAGAAGTATTATAATTATCAGTAAAGTGAATAGCATTTTGAGCATCAGAAACTCTATGAATATCTCCAAATAAATATGTAAAAGCATCATTTATATCACTAACAGTAAGAGATATTGGAGTTCCAATTTCAAATGAATCAAGATTGCTAAATGAAATAGCAGGTAGATAAAATCTTTCATCAATAAATGGAGGAATTAAATCTCTATCTCTAACATCATAATACATATTAGTTTGAGTATTAAAATTCCATTTTTGAAATAATTGTTGAATATGAATTAAATTTGAAATATAAGTAAGTATTTCTTCACTTGTCCAATCTGGATTAGCAAGCCTAAGTTGATCATATACTGAATTACTGCCAGGTGCTCTATCATAAATTTTTTCATGAGTGTCTTTATCAAAACCACTTATGAAATGACCACCTGGTTCAATATCAGGATACGCCCAATTAACAACGGAAGTATTTGGTATTGGATCATCATAAAATCTTGTTCCATCATTCCAATAATAATGTGATGGCTGTCTTCCTTGATATTGATGGAACATACTTTCATCATCTACATTCGTCAATGGATTATCATCATTATTGTTTGGATTTTTTGATCTTGGATCAGGTCTATTTAAATCACTTGGCAAAATAGATAACGCACTTTCTTCATAAGGAATAATTTTTACAACAATATTTTTAGCAATAAAAATAGGAGTTAGAAAGTCAGCGTATCTTTTTATTGTTGCTAAATCCTCTGCGCTTAATTCTTCTTCTTGTGTTTGAGTTGTCTTAATAGAAGCAAGACTATATTCCATTATATTTGTTTTGAAAAAAGTAAATGGAGTGCCAGGATATCCTGGAACATCTCCAAGCAATTGAGCAACAGTATAATCTCCTGCCTGAGCAAGTCTAGTAAATTCATTACAGTCCAAAGTCCCTACAATTTTATTTTCTGTTACTACATAAGGATAAAGCATTCCTTCTGGTATATATTCAGTTGGTTTAATTGGAGTAATGTAATAATTATAAGTATCATTACTTGATACTCCTGTATATGGATTTCCACTTATGTTTGGATCACTATATCTCTTATCAAACCAATATTCACTTATTGTTGCTTCAAACCCCAAAAAGTTAAAAAACAGTTCAAAGGAATAATTTGTTCCTTTAATTTTATAAATTTCAATTATATTTTTAATAAGTTCTCTAAATGATGAGTCAGCAAGAAGTTTGCTGTCTTCTCTTTCATATCCAATTGCCTGAGCCAAATAATTTAGATATTTGTCAGGAGCCTTATCAACATCAGGAAGATTATACATTTCATCTATTATTGCTGAAAATCTATCATACTCTCTTAAAAACGCTTCTTGAAAAATTTTCATCTTTTCATTTGATGAAATATTTAAATAATCGTAATCAGGTAAAAATCTATCCATATTACTACGAAAGAATGTTTTAATAGTTGAGTATTTAAATGTATAAATTGTTTGATAATAAACATCTCTTGAAATTGAAGTTAAACCAAAAATTGCTGCTATTTGATTTCTAAGAAATGGAGGAGTTTCTGAATTTAATTCTTCAATATTGTAACTAGACAAATGCGATTTTTCTTCGAGCATTGTTTCTGCGAGTATTCTATAATCTTCATCTCCAAGATCAATTCCCGCATTTTTTACAACAACAGTTTGAAACTCTAAATCATTTTTAAAAATAGAAATAGTTTTTTCAATTTCGTATCTTGATAAAGCCATATATTACGTTCCAGTTATTTTGTAGTCAAATTTAATTCCATGAACTTGCTCACCAGCTAAGTATCTAGTTTCAGATATTACAATTATTTCATCAAAGTCGGCTGAAATAACATTGCTTACATTTGTTGATAGGTTAGTAGCATCTGGTCCTAAGTAAGACATTTCAATATAATCAACACCATCAATATCATGAATTATGCTCATAATCTTTGAACGTGCGACTGGTTCTCCATAATCTCTTTGTTCAAGACTAAATGCGCTATTAAGAGCCTCTTCTATACTTTGTTTAATATCTGCTGCTGAATAAACTTTGTCATGATATACAGTTCCTTCAATATCAAAGGTAGTAAATTTACTTTCTTTAAAAACGTGATCAATACCACCAATTTTATTATCTTGTAGTGATTCATCATAAATATCTTCATCTAATGAACCAAGAGGAAAACCAGAAGTTTGAACACCATTAACAGTTGCACCATCAAAAGCATCTTGCACAAATCTCTTATCAAAAACAAAATGTAAATAAAAACTAAGATCTGGTAGATTAGAAATAGTATTTGAATTATTTATTTTATTCAATGTCATTAAATCATTTGATATTCTAAAACTTTGGTTGCTTACTGTATTTGAAGCAACAGTGGCCAACTGTATTCTACTGTTTATTTCATCTTTAACAAGAACATAAGTTTCAGTTACAATAGAAGGAACTTGTAGTAATTTCATTCCAGTTTCTATTTTTGCCATATCACCAGAAGAAATATTTGTAACCCAGTCGCTGTTCTGTGTAAAATCTCCTGTGATATAATCTGTGTAATATGCTATATAATAATCACCAGTAGCATTAAACTCATGATGATAACCACCAGAAATAACTGTTGTGTCAAGACCAAAAACTACATCAGCCGCATCAACAGTATTTCCACCAACAGGAGGAGTAAATTCAATTGAACTATCATTTGTATTGATAGGGCTTTTTATAACTATTTTAGTTCCAGTTTCATCTGTTGTAGCAAAGGCAAAAAATCCATAAGTTTGATCGCCTGTATAAGAAGCATCATTTCTTATTCCTGCATTAATGTTATCAACTAATTGACTAATGGTATAACCAGCACCACCAGCAGATGCTCCAGCATCTCCTGTAATATCAACAGTAACATATCCTCTACCATCTATACTAATATTAATAGCATAATTACTTGAATCTACATAATTCTGTGGATTAGTTACACTTGTTATACTTGCTGGACTTGACTCTTGTAAATTCCAATCATTATCAATAGCATAAATTGAAAGTTCATCAGTTGCTTTTCTTGTAAGTCTAATATAGAAATCTGATTTAATTGGATCAATCTCAAGACTTGTAGGATCATAATATGTGCTATAAACTCTTGTTGCCGGTATTCTCCAAGAAGGATCAGATTCTGGAAAATTTTGATTATGGTAAAGGCCAAGTAGAATTTGATTTGTTTCAGTTGAAAGATGATTTACATAGAAGTCTCTATAACCTTGATCAAATTTTGTTGTTCCATTCTCATAAATTATATCACCATAATTATCGCTTGTTTGATTTATAATTATTGTTGCTCTTTGATATCCATAACACACTACTTTATCATCTGGTGCTGGATCAGTTGGATCAATATCAAATCCAAAAATTGGATAAAGCGCTCTATTAGAACTTGGGCCAGTAAATTTTACTATTGATGAATATTCTCCAAAGGAAGGAGATTGAATCATTATATATTCTTCTGTTCCGGTTGTGGTAATTTTACTTACTGTTTGTGCTACTGCACTATAATCTCCACCACCAACGCTTGTATCAAAATCGCTCCAACCTTCAGAAGCCGCTGCTCCAGCAGTAAGACGAATAATTGAACCAAGGCTATTAAATAAATCAGCGCCAGTAGTTCCATGATCTAAATTAATCCATCCTGTAGTATCAGAAGTAATTCTAATATCTTCGTTCCATTCAACACCTTCTACACTTGCTGTATAACTATTATCTGTAATAGCTGCATCAATAAGAGTTTGAAGATTTAAATATGTAATAGGCGCTGAGCCAGTTGTAATCTTAAATTCAAATCCATTTATTTTAAAGTAATAATCAGTAGTTGCTGAAAGTCCAGTATCTCCATTTGCTTGACCATTAACTGCTGTATCAGTTCCACCAAGTAATGTCAATAATGATGTTCCTGAAGATGGAGGATCAATTTCAATTGATGAAGCAGCACCAGCAGAATCAGAAGTAATTCTAATTTGACCATCTACAACAGCACAGGTTGCACCAGCCGTTAATGTTGTTAATTGTGAATCTATTGCAGATGCTACATTTGCTAATGAATCACTTGTTCCAAGATTTATTCCAATATCATTTCCACTATTTACTGCGGCTCCATCAACAGTAAGTTTAAAATTATATGGATTGTTTGCAGATACTGAAGTTGTTGGGTCAGTAGTGGTTGTAAAATTCTGAAAACCACTTGTAGCATTTATAACACCATTAATTCCAAATTCTTGATAACCACTTAATCCATCTGCTACTGTTGCTGCATTAAGAGAAGAAAATCCTGCACTAACAAAATCAGAATTTGTTAATAAGTTATATTCAGAAGAAGTAGTGTTTTGACCATTTTCAATCCATATTGGACCAACAGGAGTTTTTTGTAAATTTGTTATTCTAATATCTTGTGTTGGAGCAGTTCCCTCAATTGAAACCGCATATGGATAAATAGTAATATCTTCATTTGTATCACTTGCGACTGCTGTTACAGGAGTTCCACCTGCATCAACAAGAGTAAAACTATGCTCTAAAATATTTACTTCACCAACATATGTATCTGATGGAACTGCAATGCCTACTACTTTGTGCCCTGGTTTAATTCTTTTAATATAAGTTCCTGTATCAACATTAGAAACGGTGCTTTGTCCATTTACAAAATCACCAGTTACACTAAATGCCATTGCCTCTTGCATACGAGAAGCCATTTGAGTGAAAGTTGGCTCTCCAATTGTTTGTCCTACATCAAAACTATATTCTATTCCATTTACTCTAAAATAAAGAGTTAATCCTAATGAAAATCCCACTTGATCACCGGCAGTTATCGAAAGGCCAAATTCTTGATAGCCTTGATTTGATCCTGTAGTTCCATTATTATAATTTGAGTCATTTGTAAATACAGTATTTATTTGATCTCTTATTTCAATAGGAGTTACTGCATTAGCATTAGAAACAGAAGTCGTAAGATCAATATTTTGAACCTGAGTTCTATTATCAAAACCAAGATTAATTAAATTGTTTGTTGAAAGATCAACGTTTCCAGAAATGTCAGTTGGACTTAAATAGTAAGCATTCATGGCTTCTTCAATTTGCCAATGATCACTATCTAATTCTCCCAAATTAGTTGCTCTCTTTTCATCAAACATATTTTCAGAAGTTAATAAATAATAATATTCTTCTGCTATTTGATTAGCAGCAATCTTTCCTCTGAAATTCGTATTCGGTGTTTGACTATCTATATAAATATCATCTTTAAATGTAGAAGATGTTATTACATAAATAAAATTCTTAAATAAATTCCCGCCGCTTCCATTCCAATCTATTGTTGTATCAAGATCATTTATTGATGGAGAGTTTAGAGAAACTAAACTATTGAATTCGCCACTTCTAAATGCATGAACTTCATTAAATCTATTTTGAAGTCTTAATTCTATCCATTGAAAATCATTATATCGTGAAGGAGCAACATCTCTCCAACCTGGCTTATCTTTTAATACAAAGTTCCAAACTTCAAGTGGCTTAATAAATAAACCATAAAGTTGATAAAGGTTCTGAGGTATATTATTATTACCATATGACTTGGCTTTAAGCACAGTGTTATCTGAGTTTAAAAGAATGTTATAATCTTCTGCTGTTACTGCTTTGTTGGCTGTTCTAACCTGAAGTGGAGCATTGACAGCGGCTTGTTCGGGGGTTTCGCTATTCTGTCCTCCAATACCTTCTGAATTATTAACAAAGGTTACATTGACAACCTCACTATTAATAGTAAGCCTTCGGGTGGTGTTAATAGATTTCTTAGTAATATTACCATCTTTACCACCACCAATTCTATAAAATACTTTAATTTTATCTCCAATTCTTAGTCTTCTATTTGGTTCAGGCAAAAGAGAGGTAGGACCAAATTCAACAGTTACTGTATCGTCTTCTGTAACATTTAATATATAAGGAAGAGAATAAGGATTGCCAAAAGAGTCCTGGTCTTTTTGAGCTTCTGGATCAAGAAATGAAGAAACTTTATTTAGTTCTTCTTCGGTCTTATTTCCACCAGATTCTTTTACAAGATAAACTCTAATTGAATTTTCCATTACTGGATTTTGTTGTAATGTAAAAACAGGATTGTTGTCTGTCTCTGCGGTATAATTTGCTACTATCGTTTGACCTTCATAAAAATCAATTGTAGTATTTAACTTAGGAACAGCCGCTGTTCCTGTATTAATTTTTACTCCTGTTTTATATTCAAATCTTTTATTAGCATCATCATATGTAATTGCCTCAAAATTTCTTACCTGCCCACTTTTATCTTTTGCAGTTAATGTAAAGAAATTTATTGTTCCTTGATTAGCACTATATAATGGAGAAAGATAAAATTCACCAACTGGTCTATCAAATGAAATTGAAACTGGTGCGTGTGCTCCTATTGGAAGTTGAAAATTATAACCAATAAGTTTTAGAATTCTCATTACTGATTTTTTTTGAGTTGCTGTTCCAATGTATCCTTCATTTGCAAACCAATCAATTCTTGTTGCTAATTGATCAGCAATATAAGCAAATAATTCAATAAACATTCTTCCAGCATTGCTTGAAAGGAAGTCATCCCAGTTTTCATTAAAATCTGGATTATCGACAACAAGTCGTGTTATATCTTCCATTATATTGTTAAAATCTAATCCGCTAAAATGAGTTCGTGGAAGTTTTGTAAGTTCAAGAGGCATTATTTCTCTCCATTGATAACATAATACATTTCAGGATGAATTTTCACATCATAATCATCTATGAGCTTTGAAAGAATTTCTCTATCAAATTCATCATCCATGTTTTTAAATTGGCCTTTACGTTCAGCAAAAGGAAAATCCTTTAAAACGTGCGGCTCAGTTGTAATAATTACTTTATGACCATCTACATCATAAGTATGATAATCTTTTACTTTTTCGTTCATCTCTGTTTCAATGCTTTTTGTTTTCCAGAGTTTTTTGATATTAGAACGTTCGCCTAAGAATATCTTTAATGCTTCTGAATAAACTGCCGCATTTGCAGAATAAACAGCCTTTTCTTTTCCAGATTTTTTCTTTCTCTTTTTATATACTTCGTTCCAAAGTTCATTAAGATAATCATATTGTTTTAACTTTGTAATTTCTGGTATATATTTTTTTACATCAGGCATTTTTATTTTTATCCTAATATCTTATAATTGTTTCATAACTAAAAGGTTCAAGAGTTTCTTTATTTATGAGGGAAAGAACAATTTCTACTTTATTATTTTCAGTCATTTGAGCGTCAATAGATTGAATATCAACGCGGGGTTCCCATCGTGTTATTGCTCTTCTTATTTCTGAATTGACATCGCCCTGTAAAACAGTGTCTGGATCAAATATAAACTCTTTAAGTCTTGACCCAAAATTAGACATTACTCGTTCCCCAAAAGATGTTAATAGGATACGAGTAATGTTTTCTCTTATAAGATCATTATCTGTTTTAATAGTAAAAAAATCTTCTCCGTAAAATCCGATGCCTTTCATTCATTTATCCTTGTATTTATCTTTACGGAGAATTTTGTAATTTATGCAGTTGGTTGAATATCTTCTGGTAATTCTTCTTCAAAAATTTGATATTCTTCACCCTTTCCTTCTCTTTCATAAACTTCTAATGTTTGTAAAAGCCTTTTTTTAAAATCATTAAACTCTTCTTGAGTGTTAAATGAAAATGTTTTTTGTTTTCCTTTTTTAATAAGTCTTAATTTTCTAAGATTGTTGTGGCCTTTGTTTTCTAAATTTATCTTGTTATATTTAACTGCCATATTTCCTCCTATGCGACGTAGCGCTTGCCCCAAATATAAACGTGGGCACCGAGTTGGTTTGGTCTGTTGTAGCTTCCGGTGCGGGGTATGCCGTTGGTGCCGTCGGTGACATTATTATACGTGGTGTTTTCTGGATCCTGGTAGTTTTGGGAAGATGATCCATTGTATCCGGAGCCCCCAAGACTATCGACGCGGATTCGTCTGAGATAGTTGTGCGAATGCCCCTGCATCTGATCACGCGCTCGTAATCCCGAAATCACATCACCATCCGTATCATTCGCAGATACAATTGCACGGCCTGAAACTTGGAATAACCGTGCGATCGTGGTGCTTCCCGCTATTTTGTGAGTTGGGAAACTTACAGTTGCTGTTACACTTCCGCTTCCATCAGACGCGGTTACCGCAAACTCGATTTCAAGCAAAGCAGAATCAATCGCTGTTATTTCATATACGCCAGCAGGAATATTGCCAATTGATGATGCAAGTTCAATACATCTCCAAGTAGTGAAATTTCCATGAACATTATTATCTTCTAATAAATTGTTTATTATTGCTTGTTCCGGTATTCCAGAAAAAGTTAAAGTGGCTACATTACTTGTTATAGACCAATTGATTATATCAAACTCACTTTTTTCATTTACTGTTCCTTTTGCATATGTTGATTTTTTGCTATTAAGATAAGGAACAAGATCAGGAAAATTTGTATCAGATATATCTTCTGAACTATCAATTGAATCTAAACACTTTGCTGGCCAAAATGCATCAGGATTATTTGTATCAAAAGCCGTAGGAGGAATATGATCATCATGAAAAACCAACTCTCCAACTCTATGAGAATATTGAATTGCTATTGCTATCATTGATTTGTCTAAACTTTCTCCAGACCCAGCCTCTGAACCACTATACAAAACTTGATTAGTTTTTAATTGTGTTAAATTATCTGCCATTTATTGTCTCCATTTTATTTTACCTTTACGCTATTTTCTTTATTATTACTCTTGAATAAGTTTCGTGACTTACAGTAAAAATAGAATCTGGTCCCAATCCATTTGTTGGTTTTGTTACGGTAGTTTGATGCTCTAATTCAAAAACACAATTCCCGTTTATAGTAATTCTTCCTATTCCCACTGCTGAATTTTGAACAGAACTACTCGCAGCTGTATAAGCATTCTCACTTATAATTTCTTCAATTCCATTGGTTATATTATAAATTCTCGATCTATGATGATCAACTTGATAAGCAGGAGCAGAAAATTCAACTTCATATGTTCCAGCAGGTAAAGTAAACTGATTAGATGATAAAGTAGCTCCTGTTATTTCATTTACTACTATTGTATTTAAATCTCTTGTTTGCCAAGATCCGGCAGTGCTTGTTCCACCTTGAGTTCCAGAAGGCTTTTGATCTTCAATAATCATAGTAGGGGGCGTGTTGGCGTTATAAGTATAATTTATTGTAGGTGGATTAGCTAAAGCTATCTGTTCAAAAGTTGCTTCTGTATAAACTTCATAAGGAACAGAATACCAGTTGTTAGCTGCAAGGCCTCCACCACTTGGATCTGTAGCTTCTACTCCTTGTTGAATTTCAAGGATTGACTCTTGTGCTAAAGTAAATTCTCCTGACATTTGACTTATAGGAGAAGCATAAGAAGCAGCATTACCAGAATAAGTTGTTGCTCCTTCTGTGATAGTCAAGTTAGTAGTTATATTTCTTAACCGTAATGCAGCTCTTGAAGTTTGCCATGTTGGTGCACTAGCTTGAAATCTATAAGTTCCAGCTGGAAGGGTAATTTGATTTGATGTCAATGAAGCACCTGTAATTTGATTAATTTCAACTGCATTTAAATCCCTAGTATTCCAACCTGTAGATAATGATTGTCCAGGAGTTCCTGGAGTTTTTCTATCTTG
>Ga0102944_1002151_pt1 | contig 11872 bp, 3 predicted proteins | sample SalPonD_shore_MG_FD_78172 | JGI IMG/M metagenome (GOLD analysis project Ga0102944, IMG submission 78172) | Salt pond soil microbial communities from South San Francisco under conditions of wetland restoration - Salt Pond MetaG... | ecosystem: Environmental > Aquatic > Marine > Intertidal zone >... | reverse complement strand
GGGGCAATATCAGAATTCCGGTAAGGGAGGTCCCAATCGAAATCATAGGCTGTGGAATAGGTGGTTCCCTTAAAATATTGTGAAGTCGAGCCGGGCACATATTGATCCAGCTCCCGCGATGTAAATCCTTCGGTTGAAACGCGGTAGGGACTATATCCAATACCGAGTTCCAGCAAACTTCCGCGTCCGAGTTTACTTCTTAGGTACACATCGGCTTCCCAAATACCATAGGCAATATCTGATGATGTTGTATCGGGCAGACACGAAGTGCAGGGGAATTCTTCAATGGAAAGCCCGTTCTTTACATTTCTGCGTAAGTTGTAAAGCTCCACTGATATGGTGGGAGACCAATATCGCTTAATAAAGGGTAATCCCTGGTATTCCATGCTAAAGAATAAATCCCGATCCAGGTCCACCAGTCGGGCGGGTTTGAAAAAGTCGTTGATGCCCTCTGTCTTGCGGGAACCCAGTCCAAACAGTGCGCCCCCAAAAATACTCAGGCGGCTCGTCACTTCACGGGAACTAAAATAGAAACCCGCTTTCATATCGCGCACAAGATTTTCGCTAAGGTCCCCGAAATGTCCCGCTTTCAGCAAATTATAATTACTGCCGTTCAGTTTGGAATAATTATCAAAACGGAGAACGGGGAAGAAGCTAAAATCGGTAATGGTTTGATCATAGGAATAAAATGATCGTTGATTAGGGGCGCCGGTTGTCGACAGGTTAAATTTAAATTTTCCGGTATCGGCTACTGCATAGTAATGATTGGGCATTTCATCGATATCGTGATCATTAAAATTATTCAGGTCACGATATTTTAAAATGTATTTTTCGCTGGCATTCGAGACGGTATCTTTTTGAGTATAGGTGCCGAAATGTTCGCGTTGTAATAAATCAGTCAGTGAAACCGTGGCAATTTTGTATCCCCCGGACCGGTAATCAGCATACGCCAAAACGCCATCTTTATTTACGGTCGGCATGAAAGCTCCTCCAAGAACGCTGGTAAGCTGTCGCCTTTTACCACCATCGACCGGGATACGATAAATATTGAAAATGCCGTCCGGATTGGCTGAATAGTATAAATATTGACCATTGGGCCCCACGGTGGGATCCCGAAAGTCGGTATGGGGAGCATCTAAAATCGTAGTGACATCACCGGTGGCTAGATCGAACTTTTTAATGGCACGCTGGGCGCTGTCGGTATAGGCAAAATAAATACTTTGTCCATCAGGCGACCATTCGGGTTTGAAAACCTGTTCTCCCTTTTTGTAATGGGTGAGCGAAGTGATAGAATCTGAATCTATGTCATAGGTGACCAGGTTTTGAGTGGCATCGCGCAACTGAATAGCGGTTATTACATGGCCATTAGGCGACCACGCCGGGTCCTGCAGGCGCTGATCATGGGTCAGCTGAGTCTTGATTTTCTTCTTATCTACATCGTATAGGTAAAAATCACGATACAGCTCTCCATACTTATTTTTTTCCGCCTTCGTAAAAATTAGCTGTTTCCCGTCGGGGGAAAAAGAGAAGGCCGAACTAATGTAATCGATCACAGGATCCACGGAGAACCCACAGGAATAGGTATGTTCTGCAATCAGTGGAGAAGATTTCAGATTCATCACCTCAGCCAGGTCCACCGTTTTGCCCGTGTGAATATTTTTGACATAAAGGGATAAACGGGAATAATCCCGCCCACGATTTGAAAGATAAGCAATGTTTTGTCCATCGGAAGTGAAGGTGGGATAAAAGTTATAAAATCCCAGTTCTTCGACGGTATTGGATGTCGTGGGATGCAAGGAAGCCGTGGACTTTTGGTAGAATTGAGTTCGATTTTGAATCCAATCATCAAAAACTTTTTTCCCGGGAATACCCGTGGCCATTTCGATAGCCCGGTTAATTTTGTGAACACCGGTTTGACTCAGGGCATCCGTGATTTTGGCCAGTACATCTTCGCCAAAACGGTGGGCGATGTATTTAGTGAAGGCAAAGCCCTGGTTGTAAACTGTTTCGCGCTCTAAACTGGTTTTGGAGCTGAACGTGGTCATTTCAGTAAAACCGAGATAGTTATGATCCAGGATATTGGTCCGCATAATCATATCGCGATGGCTGTCCCAGGTATCGTAGGTCATTCCTTCCCGCTGGAACTGGGCCGTGCCTTCTGCAAACCAGGCCGGTACGTTAACGTCAGCGAAGGGAAAGGTGACAATCCCTTTAGGATAACCGTATAACACATCCGGTCTGCGGACATCTTCGTAGGATAACCACTGCAGGTACACTGCTGGAATTTGCCGGGAATGTTTCATTGCAGCTTGAATCTGGACCATGTGAGTAAATTCATGGGAAATAACATTCCGAAACCAGTTGTGGGTGCCTCGCAGGGGCGTATCGAGCGGGGGCACCCAAATATCGATCATATTGTCGAAGAAATAGGTGGCCCCGTTGGAATAATCCTCCCGATCTTTTAATACAATGCTGACTTTTTCATTGGGTTCGTGATGATATAAGGTGGTAATCTTCGGATAAACTTCTTCAGCCACACGGGAAACCACCTGGGCCGAACGGCTGTTCCCTTTCTGGAAATGGATCATGAAATGCTTGCTCTCCAGCGTGTACCACTTCAGGTGGTTATAGGGATATTGATAATAGGATGGATCGGCTTGTCCATAAGACGCAGGGGGGCTGGAGAACACAACCAGAGTTAAAATAGCCAGGATAGCCGTAAGCCGGGGCGTTAAACTGATGATATGTCGCTTCCGTGATCTTTGCATCAATGAACCACCGCTATTTTGATGAGTTTACTTTCCGATTTCCCGTTGATATGCGCGGTTACCACGGCATAATAAACCCCGCTTCCCCAGGACTGGGTGGAAACACGCTGTTCTTCGGGAAGGCCGCCGCGGGTATCAAAGGTTTTGTCAAAGATTAACGAACCACTCATGTTCACAATTTTAACCCGTACCGTACCCGAACTTTTGGTTTGATATCGAATATGGGTGGCATCTGATGCCGGGTTGGGCCAATTGTAGGTTTCTTCCCGGTTTAATATAGCCGAAATGGTTTCCGGGTTATTATTGCCGGGAAGGTGCCCACTGACTTTGTTGAAGGGATGAGCCCCGTAACGCGAGCCCCACTGAACTGACTTTGCATCAGGAAATTTCCAGACTTTTAAATCCCCCCTATGACTTACTGCATATAATATTTTTTGATCAAAAATCGGGTGCACCGGCTGATTATTCATTTCCGAAACGCCGCCAATGTACAGGGGGAATGATGGCAATTTTTTACTGTCATTGGAAAATCCGTAAATATTGAGAGAAATACTGTCTTGTGTAGGGATAAGTAAATCTGGATGACCTGTGCCATTCAAATCAGCAACCAGGGGAGTACCGGTGAATTTTTCCCCTTTGGGAGCGTCAATCGGGAAATTATTTAGCGAAGCCCCATTGAGATTCAGCCCTTTAAGCTGATTCGTTTCGTGATCGACGTAAAGAAAATCTACGGATCCATTGTTGTCGTAATCCACCATGGCCGGCCATTCAAAATCAGATGACTCGATGAGTTTGCGCATAGGCTGATCGGCGGTGGGATCCAAAATAAAAAGACCTTGATCGGTGAGCAGGTAAAATGCGGTTTTTCCGTTTTTTAGTTCAATGCTTCCGGTATATAGTCGATCTGAATGGTGTGCGATGGCACGGGAGAAGGTCGTCCCATTACTTTTCAAGGTGACTTGGTTGTTCTCGATATAGGAATATGATGATCCGATACGATTCGACTGCTGTCGAGCTCCGGGTAGCGAAGCTAGCATATTGCCAGTTGAGGTCAGCAGACGTTGACCGGTGAAATCTACAAACAAAGTGTCGTCAGTATTGGAACTGAGAAAACCCTTGCCTGCTGCCGTGGCATCGATAGACCAAGATTGTTGCCATTTGTCGTTGGCAAAAGACCAGGCAGAAATTCGCTGGTCGGCATCGGAAGATTCCGGATCATTGCCCAGTATGAGTTTCTCACCCGTATAAGGTTGAGTCGGTCGTTTTATGACAAAATGGTGTACCGAATCAGCACCGGGATGATCATTCAGAAGTATGCTGTACACCGTATCCTGAGCAGGGACAACCAAAAATGAATCCTGATTGGTTTTGTATAAGCTCATTGAGAGTGGATAGTTGGAATAGTAGTCGTCAGATCCTGAAGTATAAGTATGTGCACCAGCAAGTCGATCGGTGGCAAGTTCAACCGATTGGATATTCCCGGATTGAATTCGTTTTGCCTTAAAGGTGGCAACCGGTTGATTTCCGGAAAAGTCATAAAATTCAAAAAAGGAGGGAGCCCCGGAGTTACTGTTATTATTGGGATGCGTATCCGGTCCAAAGCGGTTTTGATAGAGCGTTAGCGTGTCGGCCGCCTGCGTAATTACAGATGCGTTATTTCCTTTCCACCAGAAATCAAAGGCCGATCCACGGTCATCAATGCCGCTGAAGGTTGATCCCAAACTTCGCCCGATATCCTGGGCCCCGTCGGCTTCTTCCAGGTCCACGCCGCGGCGCATGGGATTGGCATTGACGCGTTGTTCGGCTATCTGCGATTCAATAACGCCATGGTCGATGTGCCAGATCAGGATACCGCCATTTAGTAACCGGTCGTCATTCGTATTTTTTTTACCATCCGGCCCGCGATCGAGTCCGCCGGGCAAGCTGAAATCGAAATTGTCTACATCGGTCACTACACCCGGGGTAAACAGGGAGTCGAAATTACCTTCCTGGTAGGTAAACGTTTCATTGGTATTCTTAAAATGCTGGGTTGTTGTATGTCCATCAGGGGTTTGGATGGTTAATGTGGCGCCGTCGTTGTCAGGATCGCGGTGTCGGTTTTCCACCAGATAATATTCATCGGATGATATAGCATATTTCCCGATGCTTTTGGGTTGATGATTGGATACCGCCGGCAGATTAATGGGCTGCTGATCCAGTATAATCGGAAAAGGCCGTTCCCACCCCAAATATATTTTTTCCCAGGCAGAAGGTTCCGGGGGGAAGAGCCCGCTGTAAGAAAAGAATCCGGCCCCGTCCATCAAACCAAACCGGCCGATGCCTGAATTACCTGTAACCGTATTAAACAAATCGGGAAGCCCTAAGTGACTCCCCAGGGAAGCTGTCAATAAACCATTAATAGACAGTTGAAGTACAATGCGATTGCCGAGCACTTCCCCCGGACGCGACAATGTTTGGGGAATAATTAAAGAATTGGTGACGTGAAATGATCCGTTGTTCACAGGAAATCCATTGAAATCAGGTTGATTGAGCAGTTTGCCAATGTGCTCTTGATCAAGGTAAAGAGAAGGGAGATCCTGCGGAGTGATGGTAAGATTGGTGCCTGTAAGTTCAATATCGCGTCCCACACCGGCGTGGAAGATGACGAAAGCCGTATTTTCAGGGTCTAATCCGCTTGCGTCAAACCCACCTTCTTCATCAACTTTGTTCCAGACATCCCGGATAAAACGGGCTAATTTTTCATTGGTAAAATGCTCCCCTGTTGGCGAATAATCGGCCATAGGATTATCGAGCTTGTAAATTTTTGGTAATAACCGGTAATCAACCGTTAATTTACCGCCGGAAACTTTTTCATAGTAATTTTTTGCAAATTTGAGGTGCGCTTCGAAATACGCACGGTCGTGGGGCAGAGGGTCAATCGTGATGGAATCGCTTTGTAGGTAAGAGAGATTAGCGTGGTTAAACGTACCATCTCCTGTTGTAAAACGGTTGGTATCAGCCTTAAATTCAACCATAACACCCAAAACCTTCAACGTTCCGGTCGTGGGTACCGTTTGATTCAGGGAAGCCATATTGATGGGATGGCTTCGCTTAACGGGTATAGCCTGGCTGTATGCACGGGTTGTTATAAAAAGCAAAAGCATGAACGCTGAGATCATGCTTTTGCGGGGCCAAAAAACAGTTCGCATTTAAAAGATTAGCTCAGTAATTCATTTATTTAAAATTCAATAACAGACTAAAGCGGATGGTGTTAGCCAAGGGATGATCCTCCCTGAGAGTATAAATATAGCTGAAATCAACTCCAAAAATGTTGTAGCGAAGACCCGCCCCCAGCGTAATATATTCACGGTCACCGTTTTTGGGTGATTCGTAATAATACCCGCCGCGTACTGCAAATTTCTTATCGTACCAATATTCAATACCCGTTCCGAACATTAACTGATCCGACAGGCTGACCGATTCATATTCTGTTCCGTTATAGCGGGTATAAGGTCCCCACGAATTAAACAGGGCACTAACCACGTTTTCGGTATGACCAGACGTATCGCTTCGGGCCATAATTTTGGAAACATCATTGGCGATGGTGATCGTGTTATATCCCTCGTCGTCCAGTTCCATGGAGTAAGACCAGCCCACACGCAACAGGGTGGGTAAGGGATCTTGCTGAGCTTCGTCGGTATATTGGACACCAGGACCAATATTGGAAAGGTTGAATCCCGCTTTGAACTGGGCATTTCGATCGGCCACATTGAAATGATCGGTGCGATATAAACCAGCCAGGTCAACGCCGATGCTTGTACCCACGCGAGCTTCCTGTCCACCTACATCGGTGCCCGGGGGGACCAATTGACTGTAGATAAAGCGGAAACCGGTACCGAGTGCAAAATTCCGGCTCACCTGAAACCCGTAAGAAGCGCCACCGGCCAGTTCGTAACTGGTAAAGGTGCCGAGTACGTTACCGGCTTCGTCGGTTCGGGTCTGTTCACCGAGATTCAAGAAGGTGACGTGTCCGCCAATTTCACCAATACCATCGACGTAATATTTACCGACGAGATAATCGTAAAAAAGATCAGTGTTGAAATTGGGGAGCCATTTGGAGTGCGTGATACTAATCTGGTTGCCGTTTTGGAAGGCCAGTCCGGCAGGGTTCCAAAAAATGGCTGATGCATTGTCTGCAATTGCCACACCGGTATTACCCATTCCTGCCCCGCGGGAATCGGGTTCAATTTGGAGAAAAGGCACAGCGGTTATACCGACCTGGGCGGTGGCCGATTCTACAACCGATAAACCGATTAAAATTGCAAATAAGAAATATAAACTTCGTTTTTTCATTGGTATAAACAACTTATTCGTTAGAGTGTGAATATAACGGATTTTATTTAAAAAACTGAGTTTGATTACTTAAGAATGACCAGTTTCTCAATTTTTTGTTCGGTTTGGGTGCCTTCCGCGGTATGAGCCTTAACGTGCACAATGTAAATGTACGTGCCGTTAGCAAGTCGGTCATGATCACGATCGCGTCCATCCCATTCAACGGAGGCATAAGAATTACTTGAAATAATAGTTTTTTCAAGTTTCGTCACCGGACGACCACTGAGCGTGAATATGCGGATTGTTACATCCAGCATATTACCCGGTTGATTGTGTTCAAACATGAATTTGGTAAAATTATTCATTGGGTTCGGATAGTTATATATATTTTTAATCATCAGGTTTTTACTATCCGCAACCTCAAAAGAAATCTCTTTTTCAGAGGGATTATTATGGACGTCCCAAGCTCGGACTTTGAGTTTGTAATGTCCCTCCGGCAAATGGTTTAAAGGATATTCAACCCGTCCACTCGTAAAATTGTCGAGTTTACTGGTATAAAAATCATTTAAAACAATAGTCCTTTCAGGCTTTGTATTTAACATAGCCAGTATTTCATGTCCAACACCGGTCCCCGTGGTATTAATTCCCGAATCGTCAGAAAGATCCACGATAAGTTTGGGGGAGTCACTCACCAGGTTGCCATTCACAAAACGCTCATCATTTAAATAAACATCCATTTGCGGACCTTTATTGTCATTTGCAGCATCCGGATTGATTCCCTGGAATTTTACCTTGGCATAAGCGCCACCGGCATCCGTCCCGTTTGATTGGGCATAGAGTAAAATTCGCCCGTTGGTGTTGGAATGGTTGATATCTTTGGGAACGATGAAGTTACTGCTGAAATGACCATCCTTAACACTTGAACGTCCGCTGAATAAAATGTCATTCTGTACACTGTATTCGCAGCCGGACAAGTAACAGTTAGGTAGCCAGGGCCGATCCGGGTACTGTACATTACGGCTCCCATCGTAAACCGTTACGTTGATTTCTCCATTCCGGGAAGAGAGTAGATCTCCTGACGCGTTTTTTAACAATCCTTCTAAATGGACTTTATCCAATGCGCGAATTTGCAACGTGGTGTCTGCATCTACATTACTGAAATTATTTATCTTTGTGATTCCGGATTTCTGCGACGGTAGTCCAATCCGAATGCCTGGATCACCCAGAAGGATAAACTTGCGACTATTAAAACCGGCCCCTGCACTGGTATTCTTAGTTTTGCGATAAATATCGCCCAGATATTGGGGACGGCCTTCATTGTCGTGGCGAATCATTTCCTGGGAAAGCTGAATATTCAGGCCGAAGTTGTTGGCTCCGGTTGGACTGCTGCTGGTATATACCGTTCGCGTGGTTGTAAACGCCGCAATGGCACCGCCCTGGTTATAAAGAACCAGTTTCTCCGCTCCCGATTGTGCTTCTATATCGTCGTAGCGACCAAATGAGCAGGTAGCTGTCACAAAGATCGTGGGCTTCTCTTTATTCGTAAGTTGCGATATATAATCACTGTTGAACAGGCGCTCTCCACTCAATTGCTGTTCGGCACCGTGACCCGAGTAGTTGATAAGCAGGGTGCCGTTGTTGATGCTGCTGATAAAATCCTGGGTGGCCTGCGGGATGCGCCGCCCCGATGCTGTATTTTCTACCGGGTAAGTTAACTCATAAATTTTCTTAAACCGGATGCCGGCTTCATTCTCATCAAGTTCCTGTATAGTACCATCTGCGTTCAATACATGAAGATCAGAATCATTGGAGCTTCCGGAAACATCGTCATCCGCGGCGAAGGTGAAGAGATTGCGCCAGTTTCCTAACGTTTTGCTTTCATTATAGGTCTTCACTTTTTCGAGATAGGACTGGGCTTCAGATTCTGTTTCGACCGGGATGCGCCCGATTCCAATATCAATCCGTTCATTGGTGCTGAAACGCGACCACTCACCTTCATTGTCATCCAGGAGTCCAAAAAAATCGTCGCTGCCAAAACTGCCAATCCGGTCAATGGATTCCTCCGACTCATAGGTAAATACCAGGTTATTCATACGCGCTTCCGGGTCAATCCCTTTATAGTCGAAGCTCGTATTGCCAAAAAATAATAGGTATTTCGGCATGGGTTGTCCCGCCCGGGCAGCACGGTCATACAAAAACTTGAGGTAATCCCGGATCGCCACCGGATCAGGCACGCCGGCTGAGAACTCATTGAATATATCTGCCTGGTTGGCCACAACGGTGGTAAAACCATCACGTTCTTCGTGGTAGGAGGCCAGTTCGCGGGCTTCTTTATCCAGCTTTTGATTGGTTACGATTACATAATCAGGATAATTGTTGATTCCGTGAAGATTTTGATTCTCAATATGAGCTCCCTCACCGGGCGTGAAATACCGGGTTTGAGCAATAAATCTTCGATTCGGATCTGTGTAATAAGCCGTTTGAAAAGAATTTCCTGAACCCGAAACATTAAGTAAATGGGGCTGCAGGGGTTGGGTGATATCCATAACCAGCGGTTTGGACGAAAAACCGTTCAACTGGTAACTACCCACTTCGTTTTGTTGCCCGTCGCGTGGAGCGAAAAAGTAAAGATATCCATTTTTAGCGGTCAGGGTTCGGGAAAAAGTCATTTCAATCCAATCCACAAAACCCGTAGAAGATGGATCCGAATAGTTATAATTGGCCGAAATATTCAACCGGTCATCCGGGCTGTTTATCGTCACTGATTGATTCAAAACGTTATACCGGGCTGATAGTCCTTCTGCACTATTGTATGCGCTAATCGGACCGATGTACAAATTTTGGAGCGATTGATCGTTGAACTGGAAATTATAGGTGGTAGATCGAATAGAACGGCTCAGCATTCGAATTTTAACTTGCACCGGGTCGCTGTCTATGAAGCCGGGAATAGTATCCTGCAATATAGTTTGATTGCGCAGGTTGGGTTCCGTCGAGAATTTTTGCCCGAACCACTCGCGCCCTGATTTGATATCTTGCTCCGTTTTGTAGAGCTCCTGTTCTTTCCACAAAAAATCAGTAAACTGCTGAATATTCCGGGTTGCCGTTAAATTATTATTGGCTGCGTTCAACCGCATTCCATCTGAGTTTCCAATGGTCAGAAATATATAATTATTCGAACTATAAGGATGGACTTTGTGGGTATAAGTTTCATTATCTGCATCCCACATCACCGGGTTGGGACTGTTTCCATAGAACAAGACTTCATCCCCACTGTCGAATGAACCGTCGCCTCCTCCCCGGACGATAATAGGAATTTGGGTGAGAGAGTCTCGCGGTGCACTATTCAATTGTGGAAGTGGATAACCACTGGAAGTCCAAATTTGTATTTTTCCCGGATCGATGGAACTGGTGTTTATTCCGAGGTTATTGAGGTAATCACGATCCAGTTTGTAAATGCCATTTTTTATTATGGGTATTTTATACCAGTAGCCTTTCGCAAGTGGGCTTTCTGATGTTTGAAACGCCAGCGAAGGATTTTGAGATATGTTCTTTTTATTTGGGGATTGCTGATTTTTAAAAACGCGGACCTTCAATCGTTTTGTAATCAGGAAACGATCAGGCTGTTGTTTGGATTGACGACTGACGTGCAAAATCAACGTAGCCACTTCTCGTCCGCGATGCATGCCCGGATTAACTAATTCAACTACGGGCTGATCGCTGTTACCGAGTTCCCAGGCCTTGACTTTATCACGACTGCGCTGTCCCGGTTTTGCCTGTGTGACGACCTCCTGCTCCAGGATGCGATAACTTTCTCCCTGGCGTTGGTAAGGGACCATAAATTGGTATGACGCTCCCAGGTGAAGCCGATTATTGGTCATAACATAGTCGGTAAAGGCTGAAGTTTCAGCTTCCTTAACCAGTTTTTGACCATAAGTACGGGTAAGCAGGCCGGAAGATAAAAACAGGAAGATTATAATCCACAGACCTTCCTTAAGTGATATTTGAAAAGGAGCCTTCTTCAATATATTTCGGTAATAATTTGGTTATTTGCGGTTGCGGGTTAAAAACCAACTTAAACTTATAATAGAGTTATGCAATTAAAAGAAAGTAACGTTTCCGCAATAGGCTCGACAGAATTTGTTCTAAGATTTGAATTTGCAGAGAGATACTATAAGCATCGATAATATATTGAAAAGATACAAAAATTCTCCAGACTCCATAACGAAGCCTGGAGAAATGGATAGGGGACTTTACAAAAGTGCGCTTTTGTCCAAATTCTTCCCGAGTTTTCGGGAGATTTCAAAACCCTCTATCATACTCAAATTTCGCACTGCTTTAAATTGACACGTAGAGGAAATTTCAAATATTATGAAGTCTTTAGTGATTGATATAAGTTATTAATATTTAATAATTTGAATATATTCTTAACATTTTACCAATTTATTTACTAGAGGGCTTTGCAAAACCGTGTTTTGTCCAAATTCTGCATTTTCGTAATTTCAAAATCCTCACGTATGGCTAATACGCTGCGGTTTTGAAATCACTCAGGCTTTGACTTTGACCAAAATCCCTGGTTTTTCAAAGCCCTCTTACTATTTGCATTATATCACAGGGTAAAAATCATCGGTAACCCTTATTAACCTGGTTAAAAAATTTGGTGTTTATTCTTATAGCCCGGATATTTCACCAAGAAATTTTTTTCTCAGCAAGGCGAAGGTAAAATAGTGGCGGAAACGTACAATAGGTACGTTGAGCAAGCTATTTTACCTTCAACGCAGCTGAGGGGAAAATTT
>Ga0102944_1002150_pt1 | contig 11874 bp, 11 predicted proteins | sample SalPonD_shore_MG_FD_78172 | JGI IMG/M metagenome (GOLD analysis project Ga0102944, IMG submission 78172) | Salt pond soil microbial communities from South San Francisco under conditions of wetland restoration - Salt Pond MetaG... | ecosystem: Environmental > Aquatic > Marine > Intertidal zone >... | reverse complement strand
TTCCACCACCGGGAGTTCCTGCAGCTCTTTTGCCGGAGTTAACTTCATTTCAAAACGGTAGCTGTCCCTGGTTTCTTCAGCCGGTTGTTCAGGCTGGGCGAGGGTCCAGTTGGAATCCGCCGGATGTTCAATGAGAAGTGTACGAGGCGAGGAGCCGCGGTAGGCTACACGGTAGAGTGTCTTTCGGCGCACGCTTCTGGTAGTGATCATGGTACCTTTTGAAATCTTTACTGACACCACCTGCTCCGGCATTGACTGTGATTGAGTGTCAACTTCCGTGTCAAGATCCACGGCATAAGTTATAAGCCGTCTGGCACCCGGTCTCAGGTCCTCAATGCGGGCATCTCCGCCGTAGATGCCGTTTTCATAGACGGTGATGGGGCCACCCATGAGATGGAGGCCGGTAGTGTTGGAAAGTGAGATGCCGGCAAGCGGATGCTTTTCAAGCACGTTCGCGTCATACACTGACACTCTCTGTGCTCCAATGCTTCCCTGTGAAATGGGAACCAGCGCCGCTTCATGGCGCGGAATGGAGACCGGTCCGTCAATGACATACCGGAAAAACTGCCCTGCTTCGATTGCCTGTGCCGCGGTCTGAACACTGCTTTCGGATTCAAAGGCGGCTCCGCCGGACTCGGCAAACGACTGCACCGAGGGAGCCATAGAGCGCGGCGCTTCAGCCTTCTGGCTGGCGCGTGCCCGGGAGATCGCTTCATCATAGAGCTGCGGCGTGACACCGGTGCCTGAGGAGAGCGCCACTTCCGGACGTGTGACGTAATGAGGCTGGTAAAGGTTCATGCGGAACGAAATTGGCTGGCCGGCAACCAGGCTGAGATGCACGTTCTCCCAGTCATTGTCTGTGGTGTTCTCTACAATGGCCCATCCCTGAAGAAACGGTTCTACCCCTTCCCGGAGCACCAGGCGATAACTGGTCTTCCAGACCGGTGTTTCCCTCACGTAGCCCATCTGAATTCTCCGCGGGCCTTCTCCGTTGCACGCAAGACGGACTGTCCGCGTGCGGTCATTGCGGTTTTCCGCGATAGTTGCGAGGGCACGCTGAAACTCGCGTTGCAGCTCCGGCCTCAAAAACGAAATGCTTTGAATAGCTTCAAGCCGAACGCTGCGGATTCCTTCCGCGGTGAAGACGGTAATGACCTCTTCCTTCACGTCCGGCGTCCCGGGCCGCGGCCGTGATTCCACGCCAAGGAGGTTTCCGGTTACCGTCACATCGCCCTGGATGTTGACCGCTTCTCCCCTTGCCTGCACCAGGATAGAGGTCAGGGAGGGGTTGCCGGCAAGGTCTATGGAAAAACCGCCGAGCGTGCGTTCCAGCGGGTCCTGAGACGGGTAGGTCACCATTCGTATTGTCCCGCCGTCCAGATCACGCAGAACCAGACTCTTGAGCAAGTCGTTCATACTCTTAGTGGGTAGCGTAAGGGTGACGGTTTGATCTCCGGTGACCGTTGTCTCATGCTGGAAGTAGCCTACGCCGCTGGTGAACAACACGACCGTTGACGGAGAAACGGCAGCCGCATCTCCGCCGGGGCTTGCCGCCTGTTGCCACGTAGCGGAGTTGCCCTCTTCCGCCATTCCCAGGCCGGAGAGGGGAGCAAGCACGAGGGTAAGTACCACAAGGAACGCCGCAGACAGGCGATGTGCGTTGATACGGGTCGGGCCCATAAGAAACCTCCTGAAAAGTGCATCGTATCTTCACGGATAGCCAATCTCAGTATATGAGATGGATAGCCGGTTGCAAAGTGGAGTTTTCACTGCGCGGGAGTGGTAATCGACCCGGCAGTATGCCTATATTGAACGTATGAAGGGCGTACATGTGGCCGGGCTCGTTTTTCTGGTTATCCTCGCCGTGACCGGATGTGCTACCTACCAGACAACGGATTCGGTGCAACCTGCCGAACACTGGAGTTACACCGTCCGCGAGCGGGTGCCCGCAAAGGGGCGCACTGAGTATTTTGGTCGGTTAACATACCGCAGCCGCGAGATAGAGCCCTATTTCTCCGAGATCGCCGCAGGGAGCCTCCGGTTTCGCTTTTTGATCCAGACAGAGCGTGAGCCGTTTTCCGGATACAGGCGCGTAAAGAGCGCGGGAGGCGGAGCGCCGGCAACAAAGAAGAGCAGCGGGCCGCCTGCGCAAAATGAGCTTCGGCGCGGCTGGTACCTGGGAGCCGTCGACGAACGGAAGTCCGGCACGCCGGAAGAGTGGATCTGGGTGCGTCGGGAGAACCTTGAAGCATTTGTGGATCCCAGGCGGCTGGGTGACCTGGCGCGTGATTTTAAGCTGGGCAGCATTATCCGTAAGCCGGAAAGCAACGTGCAGTTCAAGCTGACCGTGGAGGAGCACTTCTGAGCCGCTGTGGCAGAAGTGCTCCCGCCTGTTTCCGTGCCGTGAAATTCTTCTTGCATACTTCTTAAAGTCGTTTTAAAAAGTAAGTAAGGGATATCGATGTAACACGATACATGCATCGGTTTACCGGGAGGCTCTCATGGCAGAAGAACAGTTTCCACAAATACCGCTTATTCCGTTTGAAGGTGCCGAGTCGCGAAACCCGCTTGCATTCAAGTTCTACAATCCGGAAGAGCACGTGGGAGAGAAGAGTATGGCTGAACACCTGCGCTTTTCGCTTGCGTACTGGCATACGTTGACCGGTTCCGGGGAGGACCCGTTTGGGGTTGCAACGTTTCAACGCCCGTGGCTCACGGTAAAAGATCCCATGGAGCAGGCGAGACTCCGCATGCACGCGCTTTTTGAGATCACCCGCAAGCTCCAAATACCCTACTTCTGTTTTCATGACCGTGACATAGCTCCGGAAGGCGAAACACTGGCAGAAACAAACCGCAATCTGGATGAAATTGTGGAGCTTACCAGGAACCTGATGACCGAAAGCGGGACGGAGCTTCTCTGGGGTACGGCGTGCCTCTTTAAACATCCCCGCTTTGTTCACGGCGCGGCAACCTCATGTAATGCCGACGTGTTTGCCTACGCCGCGGCACAGGTCAAAAAGGCGATGGAAGTCACCCACTACCTTGGCGGTAAGAATTATGTATTCTGGGGCGGCCGTGAAGGGTATGATACCCTTCTCAACACAGACATGGGGCTCGAACTTGCCAATCTGGGCAGGTTCATGCGGATGGCAGCCGACTATGCGGAGGAGATAGGGTTTACGGGCCAGTTACTCATTGAGCCAAAGCCAAAAGAACCTACCATGCATCAGTATGATTTTGACGTGAACGCGGTAGTGGCTTTTCTCCATGCAAACGGGCTCGCGGACAGGTTCAAGATTAATATTGAGCAAAACCACGCAATACTTGCGGGTCATACCTATCAACATGAAATACAGACGGCGCGTGTTCACGGCCTGTTGGGCAGCCTTGATGCAAACCAGGGTGACTATCTGCTGGGCTGGGACACTGACCAATTGCCTACAAATCTCTATGAAGCAGTGTTTGTACTCTACGAAGTGCTAAAAAACGGCGGCATTGCGCCCGGTGGGCTCAACTTTGACGCAAAACTGAGGCGGCAGTCCTTTCAGCCGGATGACATATTCATAGCGCACGTTGCCGCCATGGACACATATGCCAAAGCGCTGAAGATTGCACATCATCTTTATGAGAGCCGGGAACTTGAGGAGTTTATATCGGACCGATACGAGAGTTATTCTCGCGGAATGGGAAAGCGTATCCAAAACAGTGAAGTAGGATTTCGCGAGCTTGAAGAGTACGCGCTCGGTCACGATCAAATAACCAACAGCTCCGGCCGCAGGGAAATGGCCGAAGCCATTGTGAACCGCTATTTCTGAGAGAACGCAGGAAGGTGAAGTGGTGGGGCGAGCTCACAGAGCGCGAGATTGAAACGATTCAACTCGCGCGAGATAGGCGGGAGCTTACGCGCGCAGAAACCGCCTGGCACCTTGGCGTAAGTTTCCCCTCTGCGGCAGCGCTTCTGGAAAAGCTTGCAAAGCGCCGCCTTGTCATACCGGCCGGCACGGATGCCTCAAGCGGCGGCAGGAAACCGGCGAAGTTTCAGTTCAATCCTGATGCGGTGCAGGCGGTCGGAATAGAGATTCAGCCCGGTATTGTCCGGGCGGTTGTGTGCAATCTGGACGCCACTATCCGCGCGGACCGGCGTGTTTCTCTTCCGGAGCGGGTCACGCCCGCGCTTCTATCAACACACACGCAGCGTGTAAAAGAGGCCGTGTTCAGCTCTCCCGGCGTCTTTCCCGAGCGATGTGTGGGGACAGGGCTTTCACTGCCCGGTATTGTTGATGTGGACAACGCGGTACTAGAGCACGCACCCAACCTCTTCCTTCATGATATTGATGCGGTACAGATTGCGCCGCCTGGACAGGCAACGCTTTTCGTTGAGAATGAGGCAAATGCCGCAGCGCTGGCTGAGTATTACCGGGCAAACCGCGCGGCGAGCCGTCACCTGGTTATGCTTTCAGTTACGCGGGGCGTGGGTGCCGGCATCATTCTGGGCGGCAAGCTTCATCACGGGCACAACTGGCGGGCCGGGGAGTTTGGGCATATGGCTATCCGGGAAGGGACGAGAAGGTGTAATTGTGGAAGATCCGGTTGCTGGGAGCAGTACGTGTCTGAGAAGGCGTTGCGCGATGACGCAATCTCGGCGGGCTGGGACGGAACAAAGGATGTGATAGAGGCGCTCTGCGAAGGCGGTGAGCCGGGGAAGAAGGTTTCCCGAAAGGTATGGCAAGATTACGTTGCCTACCTGGCCACCGGTATAGAGAATATCGTATCGTGTTTTGACCCGGACACAATTGTAATTGGCGGCCGCATAGCGCGCATGGGAGAACGGCTGCTTGGACCGCTGCGCCGGGAGCTGGCTGACGCCGAGTTTTTGACAGAAGGAATAGAGGTAGAAGTGTCCGATCTCGCGGACGACGCGCCGGTGATAGGTGCGGCAATTCTTCCGTTGTATCATGTTTATCCGGCTTCGCGTGGTCGGAGTTAGTGCAAGGAGCGACCCATGGCTGAGGATAAGAGATTCGCACTGGGACTTGAGTTCAGCACGCAATCCGCCAAGGCGGTACTGCTAGACACAGGTGATCCGGGCGTGGCGTATACCGCTAAGTTTGACTATGAAACTGAGCTTCCCGGCTATGGAACCGCCGGCGGAGTGCTGCCTTCTGCCGATCCGGCCGTACGTCACACCTCTCCCGCCATGCTTACCGAGGCCGTTGATGTGCTGTTTAACCGCATGATGGGTGACGGGATTCCGTTGGACCGAGTGGGAGCAATTAAGCTTGATGCGCAACAGCACTGCACGGTGTACGTGAACGACTCCTTCTCCTCACGTCTTTCACATCTTGACGGCAGACACTCTCTGGTCGAACAGATGAGAGGCGGATTTTCCCGACCCTCTGCGCCCATCTGGGAAGATAGAAGTCCGGTAGCACAGGCAAAGGAGCTTACCAGCCGGCTTGCAGGCGCAGGAGGCATTGAAAAGCTCACCGGTAATAAGGCGGAACTCAGGTTCCCCGCCTCCCAGATCCTGAAGTGGGCTGCTGAACATCCTGATGAATATGAAAAGAGCGCACACATTCTGGTGCTCTCCGCGTATGTGACATCGTTATTGACCGGGACCATTGCGCCGGTAGACACCGGAGACGGCTGGGGCACCAATCTTAACTCCCTCGACATAGCCCATCCGGGATGGAATCAGGTTGTGCTCTCAGAGTGTGAAGCAATGCTTTCTTCGGCAGGCGCGCGCGGGGCGCTTGAGCCGCGACTGGGAAGAATGGTTTCCTATGACACCGTGATTGGCCCGGTCGCGCGCCACTTTGTGACGCGGTACGGGCTCGATCCCCATGCAATGGTACTTGCCGGCACCGGTGACAATCCTGCAACGCTACTTGGCAGTGGCGGGGAAATTGTGATCTCGCTTGGCTCAAGCTATACGGTGAATGGCACCATGAGCAGAATAGAACCCTCCGGTGACGAAGAATACAACGTGTTTGGGTTCACTCCCGGAACGGCAATGGCGCTTTCTGTCATTACCAACGGCGGAAAACTTCACAGCAAGTTCAGGGACCGTTACGCCGGCGGAAGCTGGAAACGTTACTTTGAGTTGGCCGGTACCGCGCTCCCGGCTTCCGACGAGCCACTCATGCTTCCCTATCTGTACGGGGAATCTGTCCCGGTTGCGCCTGCCGGGATTGTGCGTGATGGGTGTGACGAAGATGATGGGGCGGCCAATATAAGAGCGCTTCACTGGAGCCAGGCGCTTTCACTCCAACTGCACGCTGCCCACCTCTCTGATGTAAGCGCACTCTGTATTGTGGGCGGTGGCTCTGCCAATCCGTTTCTCCAGCGTGCGGTAACTGAACTCTTTGACGCGCCCACCTATGCTATTGCCAACGCGGATGTGGCAGCACCCCTTGGGTGTGCCATTAGCGCAGCACGGTACCTGCGGGAAGAGAGTTACGAAGAGGCAACTGCCCGCTTTGTGCAACGGGACCCGCAGACCGTCATGAACCCTGAGGGAACGCACAAAGAGGCCTACCGCCGGTTACGAGATCGCTATAGCGCTCTCGAGCAGGCATATCGCAGCTGAGTGTTACCGCGGGCGCGAGGCGTACGTAGGCTTGCTCAAATGTGATGCAACAAAGGCGCCAATGAAGAACACCAACATGAGCGCCAGCGCAACGCTCAGCCAGACCTGGAGCATCACACCCATTGAATCACGCAACCAGCGAAATGAGTCGGAGTACTGGACCAGGAACATACTTGAAAAGATTACCACACCTGCGACAACCCAGGCGAAAAGCCGGTGCGGAAATTGTTGGGAAGCAGAGTTGTCCACGTCTTCCTCCAGCCATCTCGGCTCCGCCATGATCGCCTGCATTACTCGCTCTGAGATAGCATCTGAACTCGCGCTGCGTGTACCGGCGGAAAGCGAGGACACCACTACGCCGAGCAGCCGTGCCTCCAGCCTGCAAGCCGGGCACGCGGCGAGGTGTTTCTCCAGCGCCGGTGGGATCTGCTGACCGTTATCGAGCATCAGAACGCGTTGCATTGCCTGTTCACAGTTCATCATACACCTCCGCAATGGAGCCTGAGAGCACGCTTCGCAATTGGGATTTGGCGCGAAATACGTGCGACTTAATAGTGTTTACCGGAAAGCCGGTGACGCGCGAAATATCGTCATACGTCATTCCAAAGAAGAAGAAGAGATCAAGACAGAGTGCAAACCGCCACGGGAGCGACTTCATAGCTTCAAGGAGAGTGGTGCCTGCTTCCCGCTGCAGCATTTGCCGTTCCGGATTGAAGTTTGTATCAAGGTAATGATCTTCATACGTGATCATTGGCTCGTTCCCCCGGCGCTTCATGTTAACCGCGTGGTTGTACGCCAGGCGCATGAGCCACGCCCTGAAGCGTCCCTGGCGGCGCCAGCCCGCAAGATTGCGAAACGTGCGGACCATAACATCCTGTGCAAAGTCCAGCGCATCTTCCCGGTTGCGAAAGAAACGCATTCCAAGACGGATCACGTCAGACTGGTAACGCTCTACCAGGACGCGGAACACTTCCCGCTCTCCCTGCACCACGCGGTCTACTATTTCTATCTCTTCCTTCTCCTGTTCTGAGGCCATCTATCTCCCTGGAAAGCCCCGGCGAATAGCGTAAAACGTGAGCAGGCTCACCCCCACGCCAAGTGGGATCAGCCCTCCTAAGAGACTGTAGCTTCCACCTTCTACCACTATGAAGAATACAGAGAGCACCACACCTACCCCGGTGGTCAAGAGGCCGGTGAAGAGGCTGAACGTCTCTAAATCAAACAACGCAACCGGTTGTAGCCCGCGCTCAATCATTCGCATCCGTTGCCTGTGACGCCAGAGGAAGAAAAAGAAGATTACAATGCTTCCCATCACAATTCCCACAATGGGAATAATGGTGATCATAACCTGCGCTGCTGCAGATGGTACGCCGTTCATATCTTTATTCTCCTTCCCTGTCAGGGCCGTTACGCGTCCGCCTGATTTCCGATCCCTGCGGTAATAGTATCACGGCCAATGGCCTGACGGAACCGATTCTGTGCATGCGCAGGTGCGGCCCGCTCCGCGCGCCGCGTAATGGTGAAATAGTGATGCCCCTGAATGGCCATGGTAATGATGCGCACAACGAGCGCCGGACGCAACCGAACGGCAGAGAAGAGATAGCGCAGATAGTGTATGCCGTAGGAAGAGAATGTCTGCCGGAGTAGCGACCTTATGAAGCCAGTAACCTCTCTGAGCTGAATAGGCTGCTTCATGGATGTGGTGGTTTCTTCCGGTGTGTGCGGGTAGCGGCGCAGCACCTCCAGGCAGCGGTTGAAATAGGTCCTGGGATCATAAATTGCGCCCAGAACGCGGCGGTAGCCGGCGAGCAGGAAATCTCGAGGCAGCTTGGGAGTGAAGTTAAGTTCTGCCTGGTGTGTGTTGTTGCCCGTGCTTGCCGAGAGAATTCTGCCCTCGCGGAGGAGGCGCTCATACAGCCGTGTATTGGGAAGCGCCATGAGTAAGCCCACCATTGCCGTTGGGATGGCCAGTTCCTTGATAAACTCGATTTGCAGATCAAAGATGTCCGGAGGATCGGTATCAAACCCAATAATGAATCCGCCGGTCACTTCTATGCCGAGCTCCTGTATTTTCCGGATGCTCTCCCTGACATCCCGCCTGAGATTTTGCTTCTTGCCGGCCCCGGCGAGTGAATCGGCAACCGGACTTTCAATGCCGATAAACACCATGGAAAAGCCGGCCTCCACCATGAGCTGCAGCAGTTCATCGTCCTCGGCAAGATCAATGCTCGCCTCCGTTGAGATGTGGTACGGGTGGCCGTGTTCCTTCTGCCAAGCAGCCAACCTGGCAAGGAGAAGCTTCACCTCCCGCCGGTTGCCGATGAAGTTATCATCTACAATGAAGACGGCACCGGTAAAACCTACGGCGTGGGCCGCGTCGAGTTCAGCAATAAACTGGTCCGGGGATTTTGTGCGCGGCTTGTGCCCAAAAAGATGGACTATGTCGCAAAACTCGCAGTCAAAAGGACAGCCTCTAGAATACTGCAGGGGCAGGGTATCGTAATAGTCCATCTTGAGAAGATCAAAGCGCGGTATCGGCGCTAAAGAAATGTCAGGACGTTCGTCCGTGTGGTACGTCGGAGCCGGCTTACCTGCCTCGTAGTCTGCAAGAAATCGGGGAAGAGTAATCTCCCCTTCGCCGAGGATGAAATAGTCCACGCCTTCAATATCTCCGTGACAGGAGGTAGCGTAGGGTCCGCCAAGTGCGACGGGGACATCGGCGGCGCGGCAACGTGAGATGATTTCAAGGACGGAATCTTTCTGCACAATCATGGCAGAAATCATGACCAGTTCCGCCTCCGCAATATCCCGGGAACGAAGCGGTTCGATGTTCATATCCACCAGATTGCACTCCACCCCTTCCGGCAGCATAGCGGCAACTGTTGCCAGCCCCAATGGCGGCATGAGCGCTTTCTTTCCAATGAATTTGAGCGCGTGGCGATAACTCCAGTACGTATCCGGGAACTCCGGATACACCAAAAGAAACGTACGTGCAGACACTACATGACTCCTTTGTATGCTTTGACATATTCCGGGAGGCAGAGGTTGCAGGCGACGTCGATTTTTTCCTTGCGAATGTAGAAAAATGGATCACACTGATACGTGGGGGGTACTCAGATGAGGCGTGTGGTATTGGCAATTACGGCAGCGATGATGCTTTTTATGCCCGTAACGGAAGTTCGGGCGCAAATGGATATGCTGCCGCAAATCTTCAGGGACTTGCCGCCGGAACTGCAGCAGGGGCTTCCGGTTGACATGACATACCGGGAGTACCGCATGCTCAACCGAAACGTGGATTTTTTCACCATGTTTATGAGTGCCTGGGTGCCCGGCTACGGCTATTTTCAGGTTGAGAAGCCGGGCGCCGGCTGGGCCATTGTTGGAGGGAGAGCGGCCGGTACCGGAATGATGGTGGTGGCGGTTGCCCGGCAATGGAACAATTTCCGTGATATTGCACATTTGAGTTCCATAGATGAAACCAGCTATAAGCGTTTTCTGGGGAACGCATTTATGTTTGGCGGCGGAATCATGGTAAATGGATTCCTCTGGGCTATTGACGTCATTGGCGCCTACCGAGTAGCCAAGGAAGAGAAAAACTTTGTCATGTACAAGTACGGTTTAAAGACCTCAATTGGGAATGCGGAAGACACGGACCGGCTATGGAGCTACGTTCTCCGTGTTTCCGGACAGGACGATCCGCGCGTTCTCCGAGATACCATAAATTCACTGCGCGGATTTGTGGAGCACTTCCCCAGTGATCCGCGGGCGGCACGGGCGGAGTACATGCTCTGTACCGCCTATGCACAGGCAGGAGAGGACGCCGCGGCCGTAATGGAATGTGCCCGTCAAATTGTTCTGTTTCCTGATCCACGTTTTGATGACCGTTCCCGTGATCTTGCCGTGAGACTCATTCAGGAAAACCGGAGCTGGTGGAAAGAAGATTGGGCACGACTCATGGATGTTTTTGACAAGCGGGCCGGCTCGGTCATTGAAGGAACGAACCAGGAGTCCTTTTCTATCCGGCTCGGAGCGTTTCTGGTCCACATGCGGAACTTTCAAACGGCAGAATTTGAAAGTCTTTTCCTGCAAGCCGCAGACGACTATGTTCGCCAGGATCCGGCACCGCCGTCTGGAGACACGGTGTTGTTTGCAGCCGGGGAGGTGGCGTCCCGGCGGGGAGAGGCGGAACGCGCGGTTTTGTTTTACAGTCGCCTTGCGGCCGTGTATGCGGGAAGTGATTTCTGGGACGATGCAGTCTGGAGAATTGCGTACCTGCTTGACAACGCGCTTGGCCAGCCCGAGTATGCGGTACGGTTTTACCGGCGTCTTGTTGCTTTTGCTCCCGACTCACCCTACGTGGCACGGGCAAAGGCGGCGCTCGCGGAGTCCGGAGGCGGTCAGAAGTAGCAAACCATGGACAGAATGCGGTTGCTCTTAAAAAAGAAGTACGCTCTGGTGCACGTACCAAGCAGGCATAAGGCGGAAGCGTGGCTCTCTCTTACACGTTCGCTTCAAGCGGCCGGATCAACCCCGGAACAGGCGGGGCTACGGGCTGCGCACCAGGTCTTCCCGTATGAGTGTAAGGAGTATGCGCTTTATAGCGGTCCTACCCTGGAGGAGATTGTGGCAAGCGCGGAAGATGATAGCGGCCGAGCGGACGGGAACCCACGCTAACGGTTTCAGTAGCGATTGTTGTTGCCGTGAGAGGAGACGCGGCCGCGAACTTCCGCCCCTCGGACGTCATTGTTATTGCCGCTTAGAATCAGATCCCCGTTTACCGTCAGATTGTGCAGCTCACAGCTGTTGCCGCTGATGACAACCTGCCCCTGAATAACGGTCCGGCGCGGACCCTGTCCGATGACCCTGATACGGTTTCCGTTCAGTACCAGGTCGCCCACGTAGACCGCGCGTTCCAGTCGGACTACTTCGTTGTTGGAGATGGGTCCTATTTCCCTGATACTGCGCTGATGCAGTGCCGGTTCCCTGTTCTGCGGTTGGGCCGTTGCCCTGACCGGTCCCCCTTCATGTGGAGGCGGTGCGGCAATGTGAATGGTACAGGACGCCGTGACAACCACCAGCATACCAACAAGTAACGCGTTCCAGCCAAATCTACTCATGCATTAAGTATTTATCCTTCTCACTCGGCCGGTCAAGTCTTGTATAGTGGCCCGAAGACTGGGTATTTGAAGCAGCAGGAGATTTCAGGGCGTAGTTCTCGGTGGTACCCATGAGGTACTTCAGGAGGTCTCGCCCATGTTTCAACCACCCTTCTGCCCCCACCGCGA
>Ga0102944_1002148_pt1 | contig 11880 bp, 7 predicted proteins | sample SalPonD_shore_MG_FD_78172 | JGI IMG/M metagenome (GOLD analysis project Ga0102944, IMG submission 78172) | Salt pond soil microbial communities from South San Francisco under conditions of wetland restoration - Salt Pond MetaG... | ecosystem: Environmental > Aquatic > Marine > Intertidal zone >... | reverse complement strand
CCGCGTCCTTCCGGCAGCAGGGTCATATTGCCGGTGAGCATGTCCCGGCGGTCCAGGGTATTCACCAGCCGGTCATCCACGCCTTCCAGTCCGATGGGGCCGGCCTCCAGCACCTCCGGCGTCAGGTCCGCCGCCGTGGCGATGTCGTCGCAGCCGATCACCAGCAGTACCCGGCAGGGCGGACTCGGCACCAGGCGCAGGGTGGCCTCCAGTACCGTCACGCAGGTGCCCTCGGTGCCGACCAGGGCGCGCGCCAGGTTGAAGCCGTTTTCCGGCAGCAGCTGGTTGAGATTGAACCCGGACACGCGGCGCGGGATATCCGGGAAACGGTTGCGGATCTGCGCGGCGTGGCGATCACGGATGGCTTTCAGGCCGGCATAGATCTGCCCGCGCCGGCCGCCCGCCGCAATGTATTCTTCCAGTACCGGCTCCGGCGTCGGCCCCGCCTTGAAGCGCAGGCCGTCGCAGGTCAGCACCTCCAGTTCTTCCACGTTGAACTCGGTAGTGCCCGACATCACCGAGTGCACGCCGCAGGAGTTATTGCCGATCATGCCGCCCAGGGTGCAGCGGCTGTGGGTAGCGGGATCGGGCCCGAAGGTGAGACCGTGCGCCTCGGCGGCGTCGCGCAAGTCATCGAGAACGACCCCCGGCTGTACCCGCGCCGTGCGCGTTTCCGGATCGATGTCGAGGATCCGGTCCAGGTGGCGGCTGGTGTCCAGGACCACGGCGGCGTTGCAGCTCTGCCCGGCGGTGGAGGTCCCCGCCCCCCGGGTCAGGATGGCGGTGCGGTGGGCATGGCAGATCGCTACGGCCCGCTCGATGTCTGCAGCGTTACGGGGCAATACGACCCCGTACGGAAGCTGGCGGTAATTGGACGAATCGGTGGTATAAGCGGCGCGGGTGCCGGCGTCGAAACGGACCTCGCCGTCGACGGCCTGCTGCAGCTCCCGGATACATTCGTCTGAAACGGTTGTCATTCTGGCATCCTGCGGGCCCGGCTCCCGCGGAACCGGGCGGTACGGAATTTAACGCGGCATTCGCCGGCGCGGATCAGTGACGGGTCAATGTGGGATCCTGGATACAATTTGAGTTCATCATCCTTATACAGATTCTGAATTAACCACGGAGGACACGGAGGAAAACAGAATAAAATCTCCGTGTTCTCCGTGCTCTCCGTGGTTCAAAACCGGTATAACCACGGCTGCAAGTGAACAACCCGCATAAGAACTGCACTAGGGCTCCCGGCTGTGCCGGTTCTGCTTCAGCCAGTTGATGATGCCGCCCGCCCGGACCTGATCGATCTGCCGCTGCGACAGCGCGTGGCACAGCCTGATGCGCCGGTCGTCGTCCCGGACGGCGGCTTGCAGTTCGTTGCCGGGTTTGAGTTCCCCGTGCAGATCCTCGAACACGAGCACATCGCCCTCGTCCAGGTCGTCGTAGTCATCGGGATCGGCGAACTCCAGCGGCAGTACGCCGAAATTGATCAGGTTCTCCCAGTGGATGCGGGAAAACCCCTTGCTGATGACCACGCGCAGGCCCAGGTAGCGCGGCGCCAGCGCGGCGTGTTCGCGGCTCGAGCCCTGGCCGTAGTTGCTGCCGCCGACCACGGCGTGACCGGCATCCTTCCCCTGCTCGCGCGCGTCCTGTGCATAGTGGTCAGAGACCGCGCTGAAAGCGAACCCGGCGATTTTCGGGATGTTGCTGCGATACGGCAGCACCCGGGCGCCCGCCGGCAGGATCTCGTCGGTGGAGATGTCATCGCCCACCTTGAGCAGCACGGGCAGTTCCATGGCATCGGGCAGGGCATCGAGTTCCGGCAGGGACTTGATGTTGGGACCCTTCACCAGGTCGACCTTCGCGGCCTCCTCTTCGGGCCGCGGCGCGACGAACAACCGGGTATCGACATCGGTACGCTCCGGTACGGTGATGGAAGGGTATTGCATGTCCAGCGTGCGCGGATCGGTGATTTCCCCGGAGAAGGCGGAGGCGGCGGTGGTCTCGGGACTGCACAGCCAGACCCTGTCTTCCGTGTTGCCGGAACGTCCCGGGAAGTTGCGCGGCACGGTGCGCAGACTGTTCCTGTCCGTGGCGGGCGCCTGGCCCATGCCGATGCAGCCGTTGCAGCCCGCCTGGTGCAGGCGCGCGCCGGCCGCGATCAGGGCGCCGAGCCGGCCGTCCCGGATCAGCATCTGCAGGAGCTGCCGGGAGGTGGGATTGATGTCGAAGGAAACATGGCCGGCCACGGTCCGGTCCCGCACCATTTCGGCGGCCATCGCGAAATCGCGGTAACCGGGATTGGCGGAAGAGCCGATATAAGCCTGGTAGATCGGTTCGCCGGCAACCTCGCTGACCGGCACCACATTGCCGGGACTGGAGGGCCTGGCGATCAGCGGCTCCAGCCCGGATAAATCGATATGTTCATGCTGATCGTAGTCACAGCCTTCATCGGCCGCCAGTTCGGACCAGTCCTCTTCCCGGTCCTCGCTGGCCAGGAAACGCCGGACTTCACCGTCCGCGGGGAAAACCGTGGTGGTGGCGCCCAGCTCGGCGCCCATGTTGGCGATGACGTGGCGATCCATGGCCCGCAGGCTGTCCAGCCCGGGTCCGTAGTATTCAATAACGCGGCCGACACCGCCGTCCACGTCATGTCGCCGCAGCAGTTCCAGGATAATATCCTTGGCGCTGACCCACGCCGGCAGTTCGCCGGTGAGTTTGACGCCCCATACCTCCGGCATGCGCATGTGCACGGGCTCCCCGGCCATGGCCAGGGCGACGTTGGTGCCGCCGGATCCCACCGCGAACATGCCCAGGGAACCGGCGGCACAGCTGTGGCTGTCAGATCCGATCAGGCTGCTCCCCGGCCTGCCGAAGCGCTGCATGTGCAACGGGTGGCTGACGCCGTTGCCGGGACGGCTGAACCAGACACCGAAGCGCTGCGCAGCACTGTGCAGGAACAGATGGTCGTCCGGATTCCGGTAATCTTCCTGGATCAGATTGTGGTCGACGTACTGGGCGGACAGTTCCGTCTTGACCCGGTCCAGCTCCATAGCTTCCAGCGTCAGCATGACCAGGGTACCCGTGGCATCCTGCGTCAGGGTCTGATCGAAACGGACGGCGATTGGCTCACCGGGCGTCATGTCACCGTCGGTCAGGTGATTTTCGATAAGCTTCTGGGTCAGGTTGCGCGACATTGATTGTCACCGTTTCAGTCTAGCGGGGGATTTTCTATCAGCGGCCGGCTGCTAAGAGGCCGTTACCAAGCCCGGAAGCACGGATGATGCGGGACAAGCAACAGACGAGGAGCAAGAAGCACGCACTGAAGAGCCGGATATGGCGGTTCATCCGAACGGATCCGGGCTGTATCTTGCCCTAAATAATTGGACAGCGGTTATGGCAGAAGTTGCATCGGGCGAACGGCATGATCCGCCGTGGTACGGACGCCGGTAGTCGGTCGCGGAACCGATCAGGCCCTGATCTTTCCGGCTGTATTGCTCCGCCGCAGAAATTCGATGAAGACCTTCAGCGGAACCGGCAACTGACGGCGGCCGGAATAATGGAGGTAATAACTGTGCTGTTCCGTCGACCAGTCCGACAGCACCGGGATCAGGCGCTGTTCGGCAATATAGGATTCCACGTAGGATTCGATGGAGTAGCCGATACCGATGCCGTCGAGGGCGGCCTGCACCACCAGAGGCATGCTGTTGACAGTAAGGGAACCGCTCACGGAAATTTCCATCTTCTGTTTACCCTTTCCGAATTCCCAGGGCACCAGATACGCGCCGTTGCGATACAGGATGCAATTGTGCTGCTGCAGATCTCCCGGCACCCTGGGAACACCGCGCCTGTCCAGGTAAGCGGGGGAAGCGATGGCCACCAGACGCGAGGCTTCGCTGACACGAACGACCTGCATATCCTTGGCAATGCGCCGACCGACGTGGATACCCGCATCAAAGCGGCCGCCGACAATGTCGCTGCCGGTGTTGTCGACGCTGATTTCCATGGAGATGGCCGGATACTGATCCAGGAATTCCGCAATCCGCGGCGCCAGCACGACGTGCACGGCAACACTCGAAACATTGAGCCGTAACATACCGGTCGGGGTATCACGGAATTCGTTCAGGTCCTCGGTCGCCGCATCCAGTTCCTGGATGGCGGGCCGGATACGCGCCAGGAGCTGCTCTCCCGCCTCAGTCAACGAGACACTGCGCGTGGTGCGATTGAGCAGCCGCACACCGAGGCGTTCCTCCAGGCTCCGGATAGTCTGACTGATGGTGGACGGCACCACGCCCAGGTCGGCGGCGGCACGGGCGAAATTGCTGCGTTCCGCCACCGCGACGAACGCCCTTAATTCGGCAAATTGGCTCCCTTTCATTATTCATTTTTATAAAATAGTGCATTCAAATTATACGGGATTTTCCAATGACTCAACAACCGCTATAGTGCGCACTCCAAAAATACTTCATCAAGTTACAGGCATGGCACACGCCGCACAGGATACTCCCCCCTCTCGAAAGAACTGGATTCACCGGCACCGGCTGCCGCTGCTGATCGGCGGACCGCTGCTGCTGGCGGCGGCAGCGCTGTACCTCTACCTGAACGGCGGTCGCTACGTATCGACGAATGATGCCTATCTCAGGGCGGCACGGGTTGAGATCAGCGCCAATGTTTCAGGCCGCGTGGTGGCCGTGGCTGTGCATGACAACCAGGTGGTCCACGCCGGCGACGTGCTGTTCCGGCTGGATCCCCGCCCCTTCCACATAGCCGTGGATGCCGCCCGGGCGCGCCTCGCCGCGGCACGTCTCAGGGTCAAATCATTGCAGGCGACTTATCTCCAGCGCAGGGCCGATGAGAAAGCCGCCGCGGAAACGCTGGCCTATCAGCGGAAGGAGCTGGCCAGGGAAAAGAAGCTGGCGGAATCGAATCTGTCCTCGGCACGTGAGCTGGACCGGCAGAAACACGCCCTGCAGTCTGCACGGCAGGCATTGACAGCGGCACGGCAGCAGACGGCATCGGCCTTTGCCGACCTCGGCGGCAATCCCCATGCCCCGGTGGACAGCCATCCCGGCGTGCAGCAGGCCCTGGCTGCGCTGGACCAGGCCAGGCTCAACCTTTCCTACGCGGTAGTGCACGCCCCTATCGACGGCGTGGTCGCCAAGGTCGAACAACTGCAGACCGGCGATTACATCAAGGCGGCGGCCCCCCTGTTCGCACTGGTATCGCAGAAAGATATGTGGGTCGAGGCCAATTTCAAGGAAACGGATATGACTCACATACACGCCGGGCAGAGCGCCAGTATTTCCGTCGATGCATTTCCCGGGGTGAAATACACCGGCAAGGTTGCAAGCACCAGCCCGGGCACGGGTGCAGATTTTTCACTGCTCCCCCCGGAAAATTCATCGGGCAACTGGGTAAAAGTCGTGCAGCGGGTGCCCGTGCGTATTTCCATTAACAGGCCGGGTAATGCCATGGCCCTGGCCGCCGGTATGAGTGTCACCGCCGAAGTCGATACCGAATACCACCGTTCCCTGCTGTCCTGGCACCGCCGATGAGCGAGGACAGCCTCGAAGAAAGAGTGGAGAAGACAGTTGCGCCGGCCGGCACCGATGCAGCGGAGCCGCCATCGCGCTCCCGGTATGCGCATTACACCCAGATTCCCTACCGCGGCATCATCACCGTGTCGGTCATGCTGGCCGCGGTCATGCAGGCCCTCGATACCACCATTGCGAATGTCGCCCTGCCCCATATGCAGGGAACCCTGTCTGCCACACAGGACCAGATGGGCTGGGTACTGACCTCCTACATCGTCGCCGTCGCCATCACCATTCCCCTGTCCGGCTGGCTGGCCGGCGAACTGGGCCGCCGCAGGGTGTTCCTGACCTCAATCGCCCTGTTCGTCATCACGTCGGCGCTCTGCGGTATGGCCACTTCTCTTCCGGAAATCGTGATCTTTCGCTTTCTGCAGGGGGTGGGCGGCGCCGCACTGATGCCGCTTTCCCAGGCCACACTGTTCGACATCAATTCACCCAGGAATTTCGGCCGTGCCATGTCCATCTGGGGCATAGGCGTGACCCTGGGCCCGGCCCTGGGTCCCGCACTGGGCGGCTGGCTGACGCAGTATTACAGCTGGCGCTGGGTATTTTTCATCAATCTGCCCATAGGCATCCTCTGCTTTACCGGTTTGCTGCTGACCATGCCGGAAAGCCGGAATGAGAAATCCTCGCGCTTCGATTTCTTCGGCTTTTCCGTTCTCAGTATCACCCTCGGCTCCCTGCAGCTGCTGCTCGACCGGGGTCAATTGCTGGACTGGTTCTCCTCAACGGAGATCATGATCTATGCCGTGGCTGCCGGACTGGGTTTCTATTTATTCATCATTCACATGTTTTCCCATCCCCGGCCTTTCCTGAACCCGGAGCTTTTCAGGGACCGCAACTTTCTCGCATCGACCGTTTTCATCTTCGTGCTCGGTGTTGTCCTCTTTGCAACGCTGGCACTGCAACCGCCCATGCTGCAGAACCTGATGGATTATCCCGTCGTCCTGACCGGGATGATCACGGCCCCGCGCGGTTTCGGCACCTTTCTCTCGATGTTCATTGTGGGACGACTGGTCAACCGTTTCGATCCCCGTTATATCATGGCTGTCGGTCTTGTGATGTCCACCTACGCCCTGTGGCAGATGCTCCACTTCTCCCTGACCATGGACAGTTCTCTGGTTATCTGGTCGGGCCTGCTTCAGGGGATGGGTGTCGGCTTGGTTTATGTCCCGCTGTCAGCCGTGGCGTTCACCACGCTACACGGCCATCTGCGTAATGAAGGAACGGCCTTTTTTAATCTGCTGCGCAATATGGGCAGTTCCATCGGCATCTCCGTGGTGTTCTTCCTCCTCACCCAGAACACACAACGTCTGCATTCCGCCCTGGGACAGAACATCACGCCATACAACGTAACCAACAACCCGGCGCTGGCATCCCTGCACATCGATCCCGGCACAACATCCGGTCTGCTGGCGCTCAACCACCTCGTTACCGATCAGGGCCAGATGATCGCCTATCTGGACGATTACAAGATTATGATGGTCCTGAGCCTGCTCACCCTTCCATTTCTGTTGCTGATCAGACGCCCGCATGCGGCGCATGACGACCAACCGGTGGTCATCGAATGAAAACGCTTCCGACCCTGATTGCCGTGAGCGGCATTGCCCTGCTGTCGGCCTGTACCCTCGGACCGGATTTCCAGCCGCCGGCCGCGCCGGCCACGGATCACTACGCGGCTCCCGGAGAGGCTTCGGAATTGCAGCTGGGCAAGGACCAGCACGTCGCCCTGGGCAAGGAGGTCAGCGCAGACTGGTGGACCCTGTTCCACAACCCGGCGCTCAACCGCGTGATCACCCGGGCCCTGGCCGGAAACCAGGATATTGCGGCGGCCCGGGCGCGCGTCGCGGCGGCCCGGGAAGACGTAACCGTGGCCAGGAGCGCCGGATTGCCGGAAGTATCACTGGGTGTCAAGGCGGGGCGCCAGAAATACGGGGTCGCCCTGTTTGGCCCGGCCGATTTCAGCATACCCGCCTTTACCTACTATACGGTCGGTCCCGATGCCTCCCTGCCTCTGGATCTGTTCGGCGGCACCAGGCGGGCCGTCGAGGCAAAGGCCGCCTACCGCCGGCTGGAAACAGAGCAGTTGAAGGGTACCTACCTGTCCCTGGCCGCCAACGTGACCGCCCAGGCACTGAACATTGCCAGGGCACGCGATCAGATCCGCGCGGTCAGGAATATCATCAGGGATGATCGGCGCAACGTCGACCTGGTAAAAAAGGTCATTGAAGCCGGGGCCGGTACACGCAGCCAGCTGTTGACAGCGAAAAGTCAGCTGGCCAGCGATCGCACGCTGTTGCCCGATCTGGTCCAGGAGGAAAGCACGGCACGGCACGCCATGGCCGTTCTCGTCGGCAAGGCCCCTGCCGACTGGAAGACACCGGATTTTAATCTCGATGAGATGACGCTTCCCGATGAAATCGCGGTACGCCTGCCCTCGGAACTGGTGCATACGCGGCCGGACATCCTGGCCGCCGAAGCGAAACTGCACATGGCCAGCGCGGAAATAGGCGTGGCCACGGCCAATCTCTATCCGCATATCGTTCTGACCGGCAACCTGGCGCAGCAAGCCCTGACCCCGGGCGAGATTTTCAGCGGGATTGCCGATGCCTGGAGCATTGCCGCCAACCTTACCCAGCCGCTGTTCGAAGGGGGACGTCTGAAGGCAAAGAAACGCGCCGCGGTCGATGCCTACCAGGAAGCCCTGGCTGACTACCGGCAGGTCGTATTGAAGGCTTTCGGACAGGTGGCTGATTACCTGCAGGCTCTGAAGAACCATGCAGCAAAAGAACGGGCCCAGCGTGCCGCCGTGCACACCGCGAACGACGCCCTTGAGGTAGCACGAAAAGGTTTTCAGCTCGGCGATACCGGTATCCTCAATGTCGTCGATGCCGAACGCCGCCATGCCCGCGCGCAGCTGGGGCTGTCCCGTGCCCGCTCACAGCGCTATCTGGATGTCGTTGCCCTGTACTGGGCCCTGGGCGGGACCCTGCCCGGCGAAAAGAACGCGCAATAGATGCGCCGTCCGTAAAAAGGCGGGGACAGACCCGGAAAGCGGGTCAGTCCCCGTTTTTTATTTGGCGGAGAGGGAGGGATTATGCCGTACTTCCCTGTACGGCACCGCTGCGCGGCCAGCTCGCTGCGCTCGCTGTTCCGAATCGCTCCCGGCGATTCGGTCGAACCCGTCCATCCATATCGAGGGTTCGATGTCACCTTCTTCCAAACACAAAAAAGGGGCGCGAGGCCCCTTTTTTGTGTTTGGCGGAGAGGGAGGGATTCGAACCCTCGATACGCTTTTAACGTATACACACTTTCCAGGCGTGCGCCTTCGACCGCTCGGCCACCTCTCCAAATCAGTTTTCAGGTATCAGGGAACAGGGAACAGGTACTGCGGGCCTGATATGAGGAAGAGGCGAAGGGTATACAAATCGGGGGGCGGTTGCAATCTTGCCGGGGATAATGCCGCGATCATTGCAACCGGCGGCCAGACACGGACAATGATGGTATGTTGGCAGATACGCTGAATCGCCGGGCGGATACCCTGGCCGAATTTCTGCAGCGGCATGGTCCGGCGCTGGTCCTTACCGGCGCCGGCTGCAGTACCGCCTCGGGGATCCCCGATTACCGGGACCGGGACGGCGCCTGGAAGCACAACCCACCGGTCCTGTTCAATGAATTCGTCGGCAAGGAGCCGGTCCGTAAACGCTACTGGGCCGGCAGCATGAATGGCTGGCCGCGCATCGCGGCCGCCCTGCCCAACCCTGCCCACCATGCCCTGGCGCAACTGGAGCGGCACGGTTTCATACATACACTGGTTACCCAGAATGTCGATGACCTGCACGCCAGGGCCGGCAGCCGCAGTCTGGTGGAACTGCACGGCAACCTCAAGACCGTCATCTGTCTGCAGTGCGGCAGCCGCCTGTCGCGGGCCGCCATGCAGCAGGCCCTGGAAGAAAACAACATCGTATTCCGGCAGCAGTCCGCGGCCAGCGCGCCCGACGGCGACGCGAATCTCAACGGCTTCGATACTTCGTCGTTCCGGATACCGGCCTGTCACCAATGCGGCGGTATACTGAAGCCGGACGTGGTCTTCTTCGGCGAGTCCGTTCCCCGCTCCCGAACGGAACATTGCCTGCAAGCGCTGGCATCGGCAAATTGCCTGCTCGCGGCCGGGACGTCGCTGATGGTATTTTCGGGCTATCGTTACTGCCGCGAGGCGCGGCAGCGCGGCCTGCCCGTTATCGCGGTTAACCTGGGCCGAACCCGTGCGGACGGCGAACTGACCATGAAGGTCGAGGCGGATTGCGGCAGCATTCTGCCCGCCATCAGCGAAAGATTGTGTCCCGGGCAAATTACAGCGTGTTCATCCCGCCAATCCTGATACGCAGTGTTTTTTGCCCCCGGCTGCTTTATCATTCATAAACCGAGACAAGCCCCAAGATCGATCACGCAATGAGCGAAGGAAATATAGACAGGATCCTGATATTCGACGACGATGCGGACTACCGCAAGCTGCTTGTCGTCCACCTTACCAAGCTTCTTGAGGGAGTCGAGGTGGAGGAATACGATCCCGGGACCCAGGGTCTTCCCGATGATGATTTCAACTGGGGCCGGTACGACATCCTGCTGCTGGACTACAACCTGAACATACCCGGCGTGACCGGTCTCGATCTTCTCCAGTCAAATCGCAAGAACCTGCAGTTTCCTGCCACCATCATGCTGACCGGTGCGGGGAACGAGGAGGTCGCCGTGCGCGCCCTGAAAGCCGGCGTGTACGATTACCTGAGCAAGGAAAAACTCGGCAAGGCAAAACTGCGCAACACCATCCTGGAAACCTACGACAAGTTCATCAAGGACAGGGAACGGCAGAATGAGCTGACGGCACACAGCCACGCCTTTAACAAGGCGCTGTTCTACCAGGCACTGGAAAAGCACCTGAGCGGGGGCGAGGATAAAAATCGCACTCTGTTGCTGGTTTCCCTGGACAACCATCAGGAGATTGAAGAAAGCGCCGGCCTGATCATGCGGGACAACATCGTCAGGCATTTCGCCAAGGCCAGTTTTCAGTCTTTCCAGACCCGGCACTCGCATCCGAGTATCACCCGCTTCAGTGATATCTCCGCGGCCCTGCTGATAGATGATCCCGCCACCCGGAGTAACCTGGAGTTCAGTCTGAAGAGTCTGTGTGACTACCTGGAAGAGCATCCCTACACGTATCAGGATCAGCAATATCCGTTTACGGTAAGCATCGGCGCCGTGCGCCTGCACGATCACAGCGGCACCGCTGAAGAGGTGCTCCGGGACGCCCGCCGGTCCTGTCATCAGGCGGAGCAGCGTGAAGGCAACAGCTACTATATTTATACTGACGAGGACGTTCTGCCATCCCCCGAAGAACTGCACCGTAATACGGAGACAGCGGAGCCGGAAGAGGAAACAGACGAACCGATAGCCGGGACGGCAGCCGCGGAACAGGCGGAACCCGCCGCGGAGAAAGCGCCGGCGCCGGCCGGCGAAGAACCCCCTTCCGGGGCCGAAGAAGCGGCCCAGCCTCCGCCGGTGTCTGCCGCCCCATCGAAGCCCGCCGCGCCGGAGGAGGCCGGTACCGCGGCCGAAGCTCCCGCCGAGCCGGCCGGGGAAAAAGCGGCGAAGGCAAAAATCACAGCGGCCGAGGAGGCGGAACAGGCCAAGCTGCTGAAAAAGGCATTTGACGAAAAGCGCGTGGTGCAAACCTTTCAGCCTGCCCTTGCCCTGTTCAGCGAAGAGGACCGGGATGAGCGGGAGGTCTATTCCGTCTCCCTCAAGGTCATCGATACGGACGGCTCGATCGCGGGAGCGGGCGAGATATTACAGAGCACCGAAAACCCGGCCTTCCAGAAGTTCATTGACCGCTGGATGCTGCGCGAATCTATCGGTCGCGTGGTGAACAGCAAACAGGGCAGCTATCTGTTCCTGTTCCGCCTGAGCGGTGCGTCACTGGCGGATCCGGGCCTGTTCAACTGGCTGCGCAACCTGCTGAACGCATTCGAAAGCAGCCGCCCGGGAGAATCCATCGCCCTGGAAATCGCGGCCGATGATTTTGCCGCCGTGCAGAAACCGGCCAGCGCACTGATTTCCTATCTGGGAAAATCGCACGGTTTCAAATTTGTATTGGATCATATTGATAACAAACATGATATAAACGGTATAACTGCCAAAACGACATTTGATTTGGTCAGACTGGGCAGTTCGGTCCTCCAGGAAATGGCGTCCATGCCGGCCGCTGGCGAGGGCGGGGAAACCGTCATGAATGCGT